>Ga0210057_1001574_pt1 | contig 34299 bp, 36 predicted proteins | sample CryGeyCG2114_010_2_FD_183968 | JGI IMG/M metagenome (GOLD analysis project Ga0210057, IMG submission 183968) | Groundwater microbial communities from aquifer - Crystal Geyser CG10_big_fil_rev_8/21/14_0.10 (SPAdes) (version 2) | ecosystem: Environmental > Aquatic > Deep subsurface > Groundwater ... | reverse complement strand
TCGCTGGCATTTTCACAAACTTCTTCAGTTGCGCAACTTTCAACAACTTCTTCAGTACATTGTTCTTCCGTAACATCTTCGCATACTTCTTCCTCTGAACAACTTTGCGCAGTTTCATTCACACAGACGGTTGAACACTCCGAAACGCAAACTTCCCTAGTAACTCCATTTATTTTCTCATCATGGCAGACTAACCCGCATTGTTCACTGCATGTCTCGGTAGTCTCATTAATACATCCTGAACTGCAATTCTGCGAAGTAACATTCGTACAGGTAATCGCGGTCTCATTGGCGCAAACCTCGGAATCATAGCATGAAGTATCTGCAGGCTGTACTCCGATAGCGGCGCCGGTAAGCTGCGTAAAATCCTCTCCCGTAAAGATGGTAAATGCCGCGCCAATAATTAAGAAAACAAATAAAATTGAAACAGGTAAAATTATTTTATAAGATCTTTTTTTATCTAACTCTTCAATTTTAATTTTAGAAATGTTTAGTTCCCTATTGGCCTTTGCCAGTTTTATTTCGTTCTGCTCAAGCAATAAAGAGGCTCTTTCTGCCTGCTGATGAAAGATACCTTTTCGCGGACCTTTCTTTTTACTTTCAATTGCTTTGATAAATGAACTGGTCTGCTCCCCGATCTCCTGCAATTGTTTTATCTTTACTTCTAGTTCTTCTTTCCTGAAGTTCCAGTATTCAAGATTTTTATTATCTTTCATGTTTATCTCTGGCTCTTTTCATCAATACGGCTATGGAGTTAGGACTTTTTTTCATTAATTTTGCAATCTCTTTGTTAGATAGATGGTGAACTCTGTTAAGATAGAAAACTACATTCTCAAGCAGACTATAAGAACGATCTTTGAAAATTGAGACGGGCAGATGATATTTCTCTTCTGCTTTGAGGTGTTTTTTATTCTTTCTTTTGGCTCTCTGGCAGGCAGCCCAGACATTTTTTTCATTTCTGCTGATAAGCGCGGCTATCTCCTTGTAGGACAGCTTTTTATTCTCTCTGAGGAAACTGCATAAGGCTTCTGCCGGCGGCAATGAAGTAGAGAAAATAGAGAGGGGAACAGAAATTTCTCCTTTCGTTTCTTGAAAGGTCTTGATAAGATCAGCAAGCTGGAGATCTCCCTCAGATTGTATTTTTTTCAGGACGATTTCCAGCAATTTTTGAGAACTCAGGGTATTAAGAAGTACATCTAGTAATTCCACCTCTTTTTTGGGACTCAAATTAATTACAAATCAAAGGAACTTCCTTTATAAATCTTTCCCTATTTGTTTATTTTATCACTTTAAATATTTATTATTTTCTCTATTTGTTTATTTTTTAGATTAATTTGTTTAAATTCATTCCTTATATATTTATTTTTATCTTTTTTTGTTTAACCTACCCGTTTTCTGCAAACATTCTGGGTATTACCATAATTCAGGGTCTACATTAAACTAAAATGTTTCTAAAATAGAAATGTTTATATAATAGTTATGCCTAAATTAAACTATGGAGAAAAGAGAACTTCTGCAAAAACTATCTGGAATTCAGACCATGGAGTCGGTTATGGACATACTTAAGGTAGATAAAAGAATGGCGATTTATTACATCCACAGGCTTAGAAAAGAAGGTTACGTTAAAACAAGGAGGCAGAGCAATAACCGAAGAGTTTACAATATCTCGCTTGATAATAAATTAGGCGGTAAGAGCTACTACGAGATTATTAATCAACAGTCCCCCATTAAAATTTCAACGCCAGTGATTTATAGAATATACGGTAAAGAACCAAGCCTGGAAGAAACTTTAATTTATGCAGTCAAAACTAAAAGTCTTAGAACCATTCTTGCTTCCTTGTCTTTATTCAAAAAAATTAGTAATTGGGTAGAATTATATCATCTTGCCAAAGAGAACCATATTGAAAGACAGGTAGGAGCATTGTATGATCTTGCTCGCCATGTTATGAAAGTAAGAAAAATGTCTTCTAAATTTAGAAATAGCGCTTTACCAAAAGAAGAATATAAATTTGAATACATCATTCCAGGACTACAATCCAAAGATTTTATGGAAATTGAGAAAACTTGGAAAATGTATCTCCCTTTTAATAAAAAAGATTTGGAGGAGTACCAATGATGCTCAAAAAAACAAAAGACTTTTTTGGCATCACAAAAATCAAAAGAGGCGTTTTTTCGTGATTACTATAGACCAGCAGCAAAAACTATTATTAAATATCGCTAGAAGACTTACCAGGAAAATAACTGTTTATGCCATAGGCGGAACTGCCATGATGTTCCTGGGTTTCAAAGATGCAACTTTGGATATTGATCTTGTCTTTGAAAATGAGAAAGACCGCGCTGTTTTCAAAGAAGCAGTAACATCCATCGGCTATCTAGAAATGGATGCCATAAAAGTTTATGGAGTAAAAAGGAATACTCCTGAAATGTTTAAGCTTAATGACGAGCGTTTTGACTTATTTGTTGTAGAAGTAGTTGACTTTATCTTTTCAGATGATATGAGACAGAGAGCCGAACAAACTCATCAGTTCGGAGAAAATCTCATTCTAAAAATAGCTAATCGTCACGATATAGTCCTTATGAAATGCGCTACTGATCGTTTAAAAGATAAAGACGATGCAAGAAGAATTATCAATTCCACAAAACTCGATTGGGATATTATTATAGAAGAAGCTAAAAATCAGATGAAGTTGGGGAAAGAAAGAGCAGTATTTGATTTAACTGGTTTTTTAGAAGATCTTAGAAAAATGATGGGGGTGGATATCCCTTCAGAAATCATGGAAAAACTCTTTGAGCTGGTTGAAAGGCAGATAAAAGAAAAAAAGAGAAAGTCTAGGGAAAACTAACTTCTGATTCCCCCGCACTCCGGCGTTACGCAAAGGAAAGGCAGAAAGAGCCGGACTTTAGCCCGTGGTTATAGTAAATCACAAAAGTAATGGAACATTACGCCATGTAATTTACTATACTAGCAAATCTCAGGATGTTCCATTATTAACGAGATTTGCTATTAGGCGCTTTCCCGCCTTTTTATGACATTTCCTCTGTCAAATAGGGTAATGTCAAGTTTATTGGCATGGCGGCGTTCCGTGATTGATGTTTTTTAGATATCGCCACCGATTCTAGACGCCATAGATATTTATTTTTAGTACTCCACAGGCGGCCATGCCAATTTATCTGACTATACTGTCAAATAGAAAATAATATAAACAAAAAGCAATTAGTAATTATCATCAAAGAGGAGCATGATGGCAAAAAGAGATGAAAGAAGTTCTAATAAAGTAGTTTTAGTTATGTTAATTGCCGTCATAGTTCTAAGTGTATTTAGTCTATCTCTCTACCTTAGCGCGGATAATAGCAGGACTCAATCTGATAATGAAGATTTAACTCCCCAGCTTAAAACTCAGGGAATTGCTTCTTTAACCATTGAACCATCAGAATTAACAAATGAAAAAGAACCCCAATAATAAATATCTTTTATTGATTTTAGCGGTTGCGCTAGTTATCACTTTAGCAACTACAGTGATAAATCTTGACAGGCTGGGCTATCTTTCCGGAAGCGATTTTATTACTGCTTCAGCTACCAGCAGCAGTGATGGGGTAAGCAACCTGACGATAAATTCGGCAACTTCCATCACCAATAACCTTGCCAGCATAAACTTTGGAGCAGGAACTGTTAATGGTTCATGCAGTGTTTGTAGTATGGGTACAGTTTTTGGTAAAACCAATAAATGTTGTTTAAGTTTTAATAATATCAGTTATGGCGGTTTCATATTAGAGAATACTGGCAATGAAAATATTTCAGTAGGTTATACTTGCGGAGGAAATGGAAACAGCTGCAATTCCTCCAGTTTTGTTGGTACTGCCACCGGAAATAATTTTACTTATTACGTAGTGGATGCTTTTAATGATCCTGTTCCTACAACTGATGCTAATTTTACCGGTCAGAAAGACACAGTTAAGTCCTGTGACGGGTTAGGATTTGACGGCTGGCTGGCAAGAGCCAATCAATCTAACACTTCTGGCAGCCCTACTTTGCCGGTTGCTACTGCTCTTGAACCTGTTTCTGTTAAAGGCGGCTGGTTATGCGGAAATAGTACTGTATTTCCTCTTTCAGGAGATAACACTATGGATTCGGGGGTGTTTCACATTAATCTCTCCATCAGTTCTACACAGTTAGGAACAGGAGCCAGGCGTAACGTCACTTTTACATTCAATGCTACTTCGGCAGGATAAGATCTCAAACGTACGCGCGTATTTTCATCATATTAAGTTGATGGCAGCCGAGTGTGCGACCTGCTAGCAAACTAGCTTCGCTCACTTGCATGTCACTAGTGTACCACCATTCTCAGCTTACAATTTGTACAATAATATTGAGTGTTTTGAATTACCCTGCCTTTCAAAACCCTCTTAGAGGGATTTGAACATTAATTTTAATCAAAATGGTGGTTAATCAAAGCCCTCTATTGGATACTCACAGAAAGTCGCACATTAACTTAATACATTAAAAGGACTGATACTCCGCACTTTCATGACATACCTAATCAAATAAAAAAAATCATTCAATCAAATCTTCTTCATCGACTGAGAGTTCTTCATCCTGCAAATCTTCTAACTGTTCCTGTCCAGCCAGCATTTCAGGATCATTGGTGTAAACGACCTTATCAGTAGAAATTCCGCTGCCAGCTTCAACAACTTCAATCTTGCCGAATTTACCAGCAGAAACCTGTTTCTCGCCCTGATATTCTGAGCACCAGCCATTCTGCACATGAATCTTGTCTCCAATGTTGACCTTCTCAACATCATCGTTCCACAGAGTCATCTTGACTTCACCAGATGCATCTTTAACTTTAACATTGCAGACTTTGCCGGATTTGCCAAACTTCTCAAAAGTTCTTGGTTCATCCTTGTTAACAACTTCCACGACAAGGTCAACCTTGCCTTGATTTGCCTGTAAATCTTTTATTTCCATTGTCTAACCTGAATCTGACTTCATTTTAAATAATTTTCTCTTTGGGACTATACAGATTAATCGGTTGAACAGGAAACTATTTAAATGAAGAAAGATTCTTTAATCTCTAAAAAAGTGGCAGATAAGTTGCATAGTAAAGTATTAGTTGTAGCTGTAGTTAGTTTATCAGTATTAGTTCTAGGTTTTTTGCTTCTTAACATGTTAGGAATTTCAATAGTCGGGCAGGCCTGGAGTTCTGGACAGAATCCTCCAACTGGGTATTATTGGGAAGAAGAACCAATTCTTGTACAGACAGGATGTTCAACTACTTCTCCAACAGACATATTAGATCCTTATTATGGGGTTTATCCTGCTCCTTTTCAAACTTGCTGTGATGCAAGTAATTATTGTGGAACATACCCAGATGCACCTAATTTCCCAAGCGGCCAAAATGTCTGCTACAATGAGAATTCATATAGGCCTGAATTTGGTTCTGGATTAAATTATCCAGTCTTATGTGGTGTGTATCAAGACAAATTGGCCTGGATATCATGCGACCAAGACGGATTGATGTCATTGAATGAAAAAATTCTTTGTGCAAGTCAGGAATGGACAGAATGTGACGAAAATTCAGAAGAAGACCTTCTTGTCAGCAATAAGTACTTTTGTGATGGAAATATTTGGCTTACCTGCGATGAAAACACAGACAGCCCATACTGTAACGATAATGGACATCCATTAAGATGGGACCTGGATGTAAGTAATACAGATGCTTTCTTAGAAATTTCAAGTGTAACTGAAATTGAATTAAAAGGCGACTCAGTACAAGCAAGCAATTCTGTTGATCTGGCAGAGAACAAAATATTCTATAACACCATAGATCCGCAGAAAACAGCCTACTTCAAATATGACGGAACTTTCTACAAAATTGAATTTGATCAACAATTCAAGCTTTCTGTTAGTACTATAGCTGATCAGGAGATTGCCTCAGAGACACTTCAAAGTGATGATAAGGTCCATTTTAACTCAGCACAATTAGACTTAGATTTTGATAACGACAATAGCGTAGATGCTTACGTAAATATGTTAGCTGGCACACCATATGGAAATCAGGAATTGCTTCTTGTAGTCTCTCCACGCCCAGACTTTGACAATTACGAAGAAACTATCACCATATTATCATCAGGAGATACTAAAGAATTTTCCTTCCAGGGAGATTATGCTTTCAACATGTTTGAAAATCAAGGGAACTATATCATGGTGATACAAAATGAGCAATATATTGTCACACCACTAAGCCAGGGTACACATTACCTTGATGAACTTAATACGAGAAGTATTGGTTACATCTCATTGAGAGCTTTTGACAACTTTGTAATTCTTGACCTTGACACCATCAGTGAATATACCAGTCTTGCTCTCTCTCCACAAGATAAGGTTAATTTGACTCTCAAATATGAAGCCCATTTTGATAACAACTTAATCCTTGACATTAAAGACAACAATTTTGGCTTGGTAAGTATCTGTGAGAACGACCCTCCGGTTCTTTACACACTAACAGTCTGCAGCAAGACTGAAGAGATATTTGACCTAACCGATGGAGAAGTCCATGTAGAAGGAGATTTATTATTTTTATATCACTCGCCAGAACAAGGCGGAGCAAAAACCGGAAACGTCTACAAGATAATTGATCTACAAACAGAAAAGGAACAACTAGCAACAATATTTGCAAATAATTTGGTTGATGGAAAAAGTGTTGTGCTGAAAGCTCATGAAGAATATTACTTACTTTCACACGAAGGAGGTAGTTACCTTGACCTTACACAATTAAGACTTAAACGTCTCGGCAAAGACAAGGAAGCCAACTTCCTGCCTGATGGAGATCAAGAAGACATCGTATTCAATCTTCCTCTGGGAGAACAGATAAACATCCAGCTTGAAGCCGTGCCAAATTTAAGATACATCTTCTCTTCGGTCACGATATTGAAAGACAACGTCAATTTAGTTAATGAACTGCAAACCAGATTCAGCACTTATAGTAAAATCACCGTAACCACTCCCAACATCGGGCAAATCTCCCTCAACGAGCAGGATGACATAAAACTGCTGCAAAACACTATGAAGATAACTTATGGTAACAAGAATGTGGAATTAATAAAGGGAGAACCGCATGTTGATGAATTTGGGGGAGTGGGAGTGATGTTCCTTTACGATACGTTCACTGTAGATGGAATAAGCAATAATGCTAACACTTACGCTAAATATTCTGATGTTTACCTTTACTCCGACCTAACAAGTAAATCTTTTGCGCATGAATTTGATAGTGAAAATTTTATCCTCCCGTTAGTTAAAGGCAGCAGCATCGCTTTCAGCCTGGAAGGGGAATACTACCTCCTATCATATTCAGAACCATGGACCGGGCAGCAAAGCCAGGGTTTTGAAATTGGCAAGATGCAGCTTACCTCTCTAGACGGCCAGGAAATTTTCCCGCTTGCCCCTGTTGAAAACTACTTTGAATTTAATTTAGGAGATAATAAGATTGAAGTTGAGGTGGATACAAACGATAACGAAATAACATTTACTGGAGTTACAACCGCTGAAGTTGGCCAGCAATTGACAGTATTCAACTCAGAAAGCAATTTCTCTGCAACCCTTACTCCAGGAACTCAAGAAGCGCAGGTTGTCCTGAAAGTAAACGGGGTTGACTACAAGATTTGTGATGAAGGAGATATCAAATTTTTGAAAACGCAAGTATTCCTATGTCATGGCAATGTCAAGGAGACTTTATCATTAAATTCAGAAAAAATTTCCGGAAATGTAAAGTATAGATACTTAGGAGAAATAAACGGTAAGAAAACTGTACTATTCCAGCACTTCTTCACCTTAGATGGACCGGGATTAACCTTGCCATGGACTGAAAGTACAGACAACCTTGCAGCAGGAAGAAATCCTCTTCTTCTAAAAGAAAACAAATATATTGAACTTAGCGGCGGGAAAGATCTTAGCCAATTCATGCTGGAAGACAAAGAGGATTCCTATGGTATCACAATGCAATCCAATGTTGAAGCTTTTGAAAATGGAACCATCCCTGTTGGAAGTGAGCAGATTTTCTTCCAGAAATCATTGATTGGAAGTAAGATCTGGCTTGACATCAACTTATTGGAACACCTGATAATAACAGAAGAAGGATTAGAGAGCAGTTCCCAAACTACATTCGCAGCAGAGATAGGTGGAGAAGTGTTTACTCTGGAACCATCCCCTTCAGATGTGTTCCCTAGCATGATGCTTGTTGAGATAAATAACAACAACGGCGGAGTTGAGTTTGTCGGTCTGCTCCCTGAAGGATCTGTGAAAACAGTACTTCTTTCCGACGGCAGCCTAATAAAAATAGAAGTGCTTGATGCAGATAATAATGTAATAAAAATATCGAAATAATAATAATAATAATAATAATAATAATAATAATAATGATGATGATAAGGCAAAGTAAAAATGAAAAAAAGAAGCAGTAAAAAAGGAGAGAAAAAAGTGTCAAAAAAGGCTGAGAAGTATGACCTATTTGATAAGATAGCCATAACTGCTGCTACTCTGATGATACTGCTGGCTCTAACCTTATTTTATAATTTGGGTACAGTCGGTAAAGCCATAACTGCGCCTTCCCCTCCAGTTGACCTAACGACGCAAGAATCTGAAGATCTTGATTTGTCAGCTTATAACAAGATAGAAATAAAATTAAGATTATCTGGCGACTCAGAAGTTTCCGAATTTACTCTCAGCGCAGAGCAAGACGGCGGGTTAACATATTATCATCTAACCCAAGGGGAAGAAAATGTTTTCGCTTACGGAATCTTAAGCGCCAATCTGGCAAACTCTGGTAATCTCTACTTAAACGACGATAATATTGGCGATTTGGAATTAACCTTAAACGGAGATTTACTTACTGTTACTAACCCTAATTTTGTTGAGCCGGATGCAGCTGAATTTGAAATATATGATGAAGAATTAATTCCTATTATGGATGATATCATTGATGCGGAATTAAACCAAGAGCTAATTTTCCACATAGAAATCACCAGCACATCTTTACCTGAAGTTACTGTAACAATTGACGGAGCCCCTGCAGTTACGGAAGAAGTTGATTCAGGCAGTGATTTCGTAATGCTGAAAGTAACTTTTACAGGCACGGAAGAAAAACCTCACTCCCTTGAAGTAACTGCAAACGTCGGCGGTGAAAAAACGACTAAAAACTTCATACTGGCAGTAAACGGACATGTTTATAGGTTGGTGGAAGATGGATATACAATAAATCTTGTCAAAGACAATGGTAATTACGAAGCTATGTACGAGTTAGAAAAAACTTCCGAGTTACAACCAGTTTCCTTATTATGCGGTGAGTTAGATTTGATTCAAGAGCAAGATGCAGCTGATAGTATTGAAAAAATTCTTTCTTACGATAGCAAAGTTGAACAATGGAAGGAAAACATTCCTTCAGAATTTGGAAAATTAGTCATGGATAAAGGTTACCTCATTGATCTGAAGGATGGAGCAATAACATTTACAGTTGAATGTGACGGCAAGCCTTTACCTCAAACACCAATCCTTAGCCTTGGATGGAACCTGCTTGGAACTAACGGGTATAAAGCAGCAGATGTCGCTGATCTGAAAACTACAGGAGGAGTTATTGCTGGAATATATGAATATGGTGATTCGCAGCCTTTAAATCTTAACCAACTGCCTTCCGGAAAGGTCTACTGGGTAAAGGTGGAATAAAGATGAAAAAAATTATTTTACTGTTAATTGTACTGGCTTTCTCAAGCTTTGTTATTGCAGAAGAACAGCCTGAATTGCTGAACCACCAATTTTACGGAGAAGTTACCTGGGCTAAAGATTCACCTGTTCCATCAACACTTACGGCAATGTTAGGAGATGCAGTTTTCACTTCAGAAATTAGAAGTTCCCCATGTCTTGAAGATCCATGCAAAGGAAGATATGGGTATGATCCAGATAATATTTTGCGTGTCCAGGGAGAAAGCGGAGAGATTATTTTTATCATTGACGGCGTTGAAGCGGGAAAATATCAATATCAGGAAGATATGGTTACAAAGCTGGACTTTGACTTAAGACCGGAAGAAGAGGAAGAAGCACCATCTAGCGGAGGAGGTTTTACTGAGGAAGAAGAACCAGTCAATGAAACTATTGAAACTCTAGCTCCTGCCGAACCTGAAGAAGTTGTTGTGACCCCTCCGCCAAAACCGGTTACTCCTAAACAAGTGCCTCAGTTTCAGATGCCTACCGCGCAAGAGAGAGGGGTTACCCCAGAAAAAGATGAAGGTGTTAACCTTTACCTTATCGGCGGAATTGTCTTAATATTAGCGGCAATTGCAGTAGTAACTTTCTTAATAATCAAGAAGAGAAGGGAAGCAGAAGAAATTTGAAGTATCAAAAAAAAAGGCTGGTGAGATACTCCGCGTTTTATACGCCCCTTTCCAACCTTTCCCTTAACCTTATTATCTCCCCATAATACTTATCCTTTAGGTTTTTGGGAAGTTTCCGATAGTTATTATAAATATCTTGATAATTATTTTTCTGTTCAATAATATCTCCCTGATGAGCTTTCTCTAGCCCTACTTGTATTTTTTTCTCAGCCACCATGTATCTTTCAATCTCTTCCCTAATCTTGGTTATCTTAGAATAAAAATTCTGTTTTTTTTTAGAAGATAACTTAAGATATAGATTATAAACTAAAAGATAACGTTTTTTTAAAATTTCAGTGGAACCATCATCAAGTGACAGGACTAAACTCTTTAATTCCCTTTTCAGCCTGTTTGGAGTGTAGGCATATTCCCAGTAGACAATAATTGCAACGATGAGAATCAATAAAGACAGGAATAAAATTCCAACAAGCCATAAAGGGGTATCCTCTGTGATGGCCTGGTCTAAAATTGCGGCCCCCGAGATTGAATTTGAATGCAATCCAGAAGTTAAAAATGCTATAGCGCCAAGGAATATAACCACCAAAATAAATAAAGCTATCAAAACTGATGACCCTTTTTTTGACTTTTCCATTTTGAATTGTTTTTATGACGTATACAAACTAAATAATTTATCTTTAAGTTCTGATATTTTAATCCTTTCCTGTTTAGTACTATCCCTATCTCTTATAGTGACAGAATTGTCTTCTGCGCTTTCAAAATCTATAGTTATACAAAAAGGAACGCCCAACTCATCTGCGCGAGCGTATCTTCTCCCTACACTGCCAGATTCATCATAGTAGCAGTGATAAGCTTCTTTCAAGGCCTTATAGACCTCTTTTGCTTTCCCTACCACTTGTTCTTTATTCTTGACCAACGGAAAAACTGCGCAATAAAACGGAGCTAATTTTTTGTTTAATTTCAGGACGACATTACCTCTTTTCTCATCACTTATGTAGGAGTCAAATAATAATGCCAGAAAAACCCTTTCCATGCCAAATGTTGGTTCTATAACAGCTGGAATGATTTTCTTTTTTGCAGTTTCGTCAAAGATTTCCATTTTAGCCTTACTAAATTTAGCATGCTGCTGTAAATCAAATTGGCCGCGATTGGCATTCCCGGCAATCTCTTTACTGCCAAAAGGGAATTCATAATCAATGTCAAAAGTGGCAGAAGAGTAATGAGAAAGCTCAGTTTTTAGATGCTCCCTTATTTTTAATCTCTTTGGATTTAAACCTAAACTTAACAGCCACAAATACTGCTCAGTAAGGAAATAGGCATGCCATTCAGTTAACATTTTCTTTTTTATCATCTCTTCTATTTTGATTCTCTTAGTTGTCGTCTTACCTTTGTTTTGAGTTTCCTCATCAAGCAGGTTGATTTCAATCCCAAGGTGCTTTTTAGTTAAGAAAATACATTTCTTCTGGCTTGGATCTGTAAAATATTCAATCTCTCCAATATGGAACTCCCTTGATCTGAACAAAAAATCTCTGGGAGAAATCTCGTTCCTGAAACATCTCCCAACCTGAGCAATACCAAACGGCAATTGTAACCTGGAAGTTTCAGCCACCAGTTTAAAATTCATAAACATGCTTTGAGCTGTTTCCCCCCTCAAGTAGGCAGCATTATGACTTTCTGCGCTGGCTCCAACTTTTGTTTCAAAAAGGAGATTGAAATTATTAGCTTCCTTAAATTCAGAATTACATTGAGGACATTTTAGCTTGTTTTCCCTGACTAAATGATTAATTTCTTCTGCAGTCATTCCATCGGCAGGTTTACTTAATCTTTCTTCAACAAAATGGTCAGCTCTTACCTTATTTTTACATTTACCGCATACCAGCATTAAGTCGCCAAAAGATTCAAGATGTCCAGAAGCCTCCCAGGTTTTTGGATGGGAGATTATGCTTGCATCCAATCCTACGATATCATCTCTGGCGTGAACGAAATATTTCCACCAAGACTGTTTAAGAGTATTGAAAAGTTCCACGCCTAAAGGACCAAAATCCCAGAAACCAGCAATACCACCGTAAATTTCAGAAGAAGGATAGATAAATCCTTTCTTTTTACAAAAGGTCGCTAATTCTTTGATTGTAAGAGCCATTGAGTAAAGAGTGGCAGTTATGTTTATTAAGTTTTTTGTGGTTTATCTCCCCAGCCACTCCGCCTCTTCATCACTTAATCCTAATTCCTCGGCTATCCCTGAACCAGCATTATTCCTGAAAATTGCCTGCAGGTAGGGAATTTGTTCATTAGCTGCCTTAGTGGAAGTATGGGTTCTTACAGCTAACTTGGCAGCTATTTCTTTCTTCTTGGCATTTTTCATCTTGGCCTGCCACATTCTTAAAAATCTCATCGTCTGCCGATAAGGAACAAAATCTGGATTTCTCTCGTCCTTCGCTGAAGAGATCCCTGCTGTCAGAAGATTGCTGATATAAACTAGGAATCGCCAATGCTGTCGTTTCATTATCCTGCCATTAAAAACATCTGCTCTGGAGAGAAATTCATAACCTTTAGCTAAAGATTTTGCAGAGATATATTCCTTGGGCATATTCTCATCGATCCAAAAGAAAACTTCTCTTATGTCAATATCTAAGTTGTCTAAAGCAGGCAGAGCATTTTCAACTGAAGAAGACTTGAATATTATGCGTAATGCATTCAAAATTGTCTCAGTTCTTTTCCTGTCAGAAAGACTAGTGACATTTTCAAAAGAAATATTATTATTATTATTATTATTTGCCGCGCAGATGTGAAGATCAAGCAAAGCTGCTCTCATATCACCGTCTACCTGCCTGGCCAACGAATTAATCGCTTTTTCCTCAAATTTAATATTCTCCTGTTCACAGATCCATTTCAAGGCATGGGCGATAGTCTTATATTGTAATTTGTGATAAACGATCAACTGCGACGATTTCTTTAAAGATTTCAGCTTACTATCTTCAATGTCATTAGCGGTTAAAATTACTGGAAAAGAAGATTTTTCAATAGCCTTTAACAAGGCTGGGATACAGCCCCTGTCTTTTACGCCCGAGATATTATCAACTTCATCGATAAGAACCATCTTTGGTTTAAAAAATAAGGACTGCTGCCCTAAAGCTGAGTCCAAAAAAGATTTAATATTTTCAGCATTCCTTAAGTCAGAAGAGTTTATCTCTAAAATATCATAATTCAATTCTTTTGCTGCGGCATACACGGAAGAAGTTTTTCCATTACCTATAGGGCCATATAAGAGAGCTGCTTTTTGTCTTTTAGATTTATAATTTATAATAAAATCTTTCAGTTCCTCAACTGCTTTCTGCTGGCCAAAGATCTGGTCAGAGTTTTCAGGCGCATATTTTATGGTGTAGAGAGTCATTTTATGTTCATAGTCATGTTTGTTTTAAAATATTGTGTTAGTTTCAATAAATCTGGGTATAAAAAGTAGTATGGGCAATTTCTAAAAAACTTAATTGGGATCGCTATTTAGGAAGAATTTTATTTCCTTTTTTCATGTTTTCTTTAAATTTTTTAAATATTGATTTTATCTCCTGAAAGTTCAAAAAATCCTTCATTTTCAAAAAGAAAATTTTTAACTAATTTTTTGAAATCTAACAAGCCTTTTTTTCTGCTTCTCTAAATTGTATTTCCATATTAGCACTTTTATTTTTAAATTGCACAAGCATAGAGTCAATGGGAAACTGTTGTAAAATTTTATCTTCTTCCAAAGAACTTTTATATCAATTCAATCTCTTTTATTAAAAATGGCTTATAAAATCTTCACTACCAATGAATTTGATAGAAGATACAAAAAGCTTGACAAACAGTTACAACGAGCAATCGCCAAAGAAATAGATCAACTTGAAGATAACCCATTTGTTGGAAAGCAATTAAGTTATCCCTTCTTTAGAGAAAAGAAAGTCATGAACTATCGTGTTTACTATCTTGTTTATGAAGAATATGTTGTTGTCTTTGTTATAACAATTAGTACTAAGAAAGACCAACAGGATGCTATTGATAAGATTAAAGCTCTAATTCCACACTATCAAGAAGAGATTAAAAAGAAACTTAATTTGTAGCCCTTTTCCACGGCTTAATGCGACCTGCTTTAATATCTTCAAGTCCCCTAACTAATGAAACCAATAAATCCTCATCTACTTCAGCTTTGTGTTTGAGCATCTCGTACTCTTCTTTTGGGATTGTAACCGTTTCCATATCAGCCTAGAGTTCTTTTATATTTATATACTTTACCACTGAATTTTCTAAAAAACAGCGACCCTCCTATTCTTTAACAAGATAGCACTTTGTGGTATGAAACCCAGCGGAAGTAATCAGATAGTTCCTTTCCAATTGCAAAATCTATTTAAACTACTGAACCCATACAAATCATGTAAAAATGAGGCTAGGTTTAACGTATTCGGATGTTCTTCTGGTTCCAAAAAGAACCCCATTAAATTCCAGAGGGGAAGCTGACACAAGAACAAAATTTACTAAAAACATTCTCTTAAACATCCCTCTAGTAAGCGCTAACATGGCCACTGTAACGGAGCATAAGATGGCTATAGCCATAGCCAGGGAGGGAGGTTTAGGAATTATCCATCAATTTGGAACGATTGAAGAGCAGATTCAGGAAGTTAAAAGAGTTAAAAGAAGCACTAGCTATGTGATTGATGATCCCATTTCCGTCCCTACCTATCTTACAATATCTGAAGCCGTAAAGGTGATGGAAAAGGAAGGGGTTACAAGTTTACTGGTTAAAAGCGGCGAAGAGTTAGTCGGTATTTTCACTTCTAAAGATTACTTATTTGAGAATAACCTAAACAGGAACATTACAGAAGTAATGACTCCCAAAGAAAAACTTGTAACCGCTAACTACGGAATTTCTTTGGAAGAAGCTAAAATGATCCTTCATGAAAATAGGATTGAGAAACTGCCTCTTCTGGAAAATGGAAGATTAAGAGGTTTGATTACAACCAAAGATATCAAAAAACTGGAATATTGGCCTAATGCAGCCAGAGATGAAAAAGGAAGATTGCTTGTAGGCGCTGCTGTAGGAGTAAAAGACACCATTGAAAGATCGAAAGTGCTAGTAGAAGCAGGAGCCGATGTTATAGTTCTTGACATTGCTCATTGCCACTCAGATCTTGCCATACAAAGGATAAGGGAGTTTAAACTGCATTTCCCCCATATAGACATTATGGCTGGAAACATTGCAACAGGAAAAGCAGCTAAAGATCTTGCGGAAGCAGGTGCTGACGGATTGAAAGTTGGTATAGGGCCTTCACCTGTTTGTACCACCAGGATCATCGCTGGCGCAGGTGTGCCGCAGTTAACAGCAGTGATGGATGTTGTAAAAGTTGCCAAAGAATATGGCCTACCGGTATCTGCAGACGGAGGAATGAAATACCCCGGAGATGCGGCTAAAGCCATCGCTGCAGGAGCAAGTACTGCTTTCTCAGGCAGTTTGTTTGCGGGAACAGATGAGACTCCCGGGATGATTATCATGAAAGACGGCAAACGGTATAAGTATTATATGGGCAGCGCATCATATCAAAGCAGCCACGAAAGGAAAGAAAGCAGGTTAGATAAAAAGATCAAGGAACGGTTAGATGTTTTCGTGGAAGGTGTCTCATCTCTGGTCGATTATAAAGGAGCTGTTGAAGATGTCATAAGAAGTTTGGTGAAAGGATTACAAAGCGGGATAAGTTACTGCGGCGGAAGGAACATCATTGAAATGCAGCAGAACGCTGAATTTATCCAGATAACTTCATCAGGATGGGAAGAAAGTAAAAGCAGGGGACATAAGTTGAGTGAGTGAAGATGTTCAGGTTATTTTCTAACATACTAAAATTATTAGTAGAAAAAACAAACTTTCCCTATTATTCCCTTAGTGAGTGGAATTATAAATTACTTAACCACAACAACTTTGCCTCTTTTCCAAAGCATTTAAAAAAAAATCAAGAGAAAATGATATTAAAATTAAGAAGAAAAGGAGAAGAGAAGCTTTCCTTCTAAAACAAAATTTGATTGTCGGAATAATTTCAGGCTTTGTTGTTCTTGTAATTCCTTGGTTAATAAAAAAAATCATCACCTAATCTATTACTTAACAGTCTAGAATTTTTGTTGTTTTAGTAATCAGTTTTTTAAATAATCCCCTCTTCACACTATAAACATGGAACTCCCGCAACATTACAATCCTAAGGAAGCAGAACCACGAATACAAAAATTTTGGGAAGAAAAAAATATTTACAAGGCAGATGAGGATACTAAAAAGCCAGTTTATTCCATAGATACTCCGCCGCCAACAGTAAGCGGTAAAATGCACCTTGGACATGCATTTTCATATTCTCAACAGGATTTTATCGCTAGGTATAAGCGCATGAGAGGATTTGAAGTCTACTACCCTTTTGGTACTGATGACAATGGTTTAGCAACAGAAAAGTTAGTACAAAGGGGGAAAAAAGTAAATCTGCGGAATGTAGAAAGGCATGAAGCAATCAAGATTTGTCTTGATTTCCTGAAAGAAGAAAGACCGAGATTCATCCAAGACTGGAAAAATATCGGAATGAGCTGTGATTTTAGTCTTTGTTATTCGACGATTGATGATTACTCACGCAAAATTTCACAGAAATCTTTCCTTGATCTGGTAAAGAAAGGTTTGGTCTACAGAAAAGAAGCGCCAGTCATCTGGGATACTGTTTTTCAGACAGCAATCGCGCAAGCCGAATTAGAAAATATCGAAAGGAAGAGTTTCTTCAATGATATCATCTTTACAACTGAAGACGGAGAAAAACTTACCATCGGAACTACCAGGCCGGAATTATTAGGAGCTTGCGCGGCTTTGTTTGCTCACCCGGAAGATGAGAGGTATAAGAAATATTTCGGCAAATATGCTTATTCACCTTTATACAAAGTGAAAGTGCCAATTCTTGCTGATGATAAAGCTGATCCTGAAAAAGGAACCGGGATGGTGATGTGCTGTACTTTTGGAGACCAGACTGATATTGAGTGGTATAAGAAACATAATCTCCCTCTCAGGATGGTGATTACCAAGGATGGCAGGATGAATGAAGCATCAGGTAAATATTCAGGCATGAAGATCGAAGATGCTAGAAAGGAGATCATCGATGATTTAAAACAAGCAGGATTGTTAGTTAACCAAAGAGAGATCACCCAGGCAGTTAACGTTGGTGAGCGTTCAGGGCAGCCGGTCGAAATAATCAATTCCAAACAATGGTATGTTAACTATCTCAATAAGAGAGATTTATTCCTGCAATCTTCTGAAGAACTAAACTGGCACCCGGCGCATATGAAGCATCGGCTTGATAACTGGATTAAAGGACTGAACTGGGATTGGTCAGTCTCAAGACAAAGAAAATTTGGAGTTCCAATACCAGTATGGTATGATAAAGAGGGGGAAGTCTATTACGCTGATGAGAAACAACTTCCTGTCGATCCGCTTAAAGACAGGCCTTTAAACACACCTTCTGGAAAAGAATTAATTCCTGAAAAGGATGTATTTGACACTTGGTTCACTTCAGCAAGTTCGCCGTTCCTTGCCATCAATCTAATGGAAGGGAAACCAATTCATAAAAAACTTTTCCCCATGAACCTGCGTCCTCAGGCGCACGATATAATCAACTTTTGGTTATTTTACACCATGGCTAAAACGCAATTGCTTCAAAGCGCTAATCCATGGTCTGAGGTAACCATCTCAGGATTTGTTCTAGATCCAAAAGGGAACAAGATGTCGAAGTCAAAAGGCAACGTCGTAGCTCCGCAGGATGTAATTGCTAAATATTCTGCTGATGCAATAAGATTCTGGGCTGCAACATCTAAACTAGGGGAAGACCTTCCCTACCAAGAGAAAGACGTACTTACCGGTCAGAAATTTGTCAATAAATTATGGAATGCTTCAAAGTTTACAATCATGCATCTGGAAGATTATCAGGAAAGTCCCGTCATTGAAGTATTTGACAAATGGTTATTACATAAACTGCAGAATATAATAAAGGAATGCACGCAGTCTTTTGACAGTTATGAATATAGTAAGACTAAAGCTGAAGTGGAAAAATTTTTCTGGCATGTGTTGTGCGATCAATATCTAGAAATAGTCAAAGATAGGCTATATAATCAAGAAGATAGAGGTGTGGAAGCAAAAAGAAGCGCGCAGTCTGCCTTATACGGATCTTTATTGAGTGTTTTGAAGATGACGGCGCCAGTAATGCCCCATATCACGGAAGAAGTCTATCGGTCATATTTCAAAGAAAAAGATGGATTTGAAAGTATCCATCTTTCAGGATGGCCTAAGTTTGACCCGGATTATCTTGATGACAAAGCGGTACTTGCCGGAGATCTTGGAGTTGATATTATCAATGCAGTACGTAAATTTAAATCTGAACAGCAATTGTCATTAAAAGAAGAACTTTCACAGTTAGTCCTAGTCAGCGATGAAGAAGGTTTAGAAGAGATGATACAAGGTATTAAAGCAGATCTGAAAGCAGTATTAAAAGTTAAAGAAATAATATTTGAAGGCGAAACAACTTTAGAAAGCGAGAAGTTTTCTGTCAGGATTGGGATTATCAGGTAAAAACGTATTTAGGTAAAATCACATAATAGTTAAATCATATAATAGTTCTATCTCCCTTTCAGCATAACAAGTATGCTCTTCCATCGACATCACCAGTTCTTTATCACAATATTTTCTTATATGTGGAAGAATTCTTTTTTGTTCTGAAAACAAATCTTGCGCGTAGGGGTAAATGATACTAAACACCAACCCATTTACATTAAATTCAGGTTCTTTATAACCTCTTAACTGATAAAGTAAATATTCAACTTGATTTAATTTAGAGATATGTCTTCTGACCGTCTCGATCCAAAATTTATCTCTATCAACCATCTTATACCCGCTGCCAACCCTCATCTCATCTTCTGTGTCTGTCAAAGCTCCAGTTAGATCAATTTCAAGATCTGGGAAATCAAAACTATCATCATCTAACATAGCTTGGAGGATGCCTAATTCACTATTAGGGATTTCATCACAAATATGATCTTCAATATTCATTTTTATCAATAATTTAGATGTTTATTTAATTATATTGTTTTCGTAAAAATGCCAAATTGAGCTTAAAAACATGCTGATTTAACGAAATCTTTATAATAGATAATAAGATATGTTAAGATAAAGGGCGTGAGGATGACGTTCTAAAACTATTTGAGGTGTTTAAATATGACTGAAGGATATTGCGTTAAGTGTAAAGCAAAAAAAGAGATGTCTGATGCTAACGAAGTTTCCATGAAAGGAAAAGGTGGAGTAGAAAGGAGAGCTATGAAAGGCAAATGTCCAACCTGTGGAACCACAATGTTCAGAATTCTGGGTAAGAAGAAATAATTTTCTTCTTTTTATTATTTATTTTTTCGATAGATTATTAAGTTTCAAATTTATTCTGCTGGTATGGTGACAGAATATCTGCCGTTAATTTTTTCGTTTATAATTGCATCTACTTATTATTATGCCAATGGAATTAAAATAAAAAATAAACCTTATTATCAAAAAATACTTTCTTTCACTTCCGGCGTATCTATAACTTACGTTCTGCTGGAGTTATTTCCTGCATTTACAGAAGTTGCTTTGAATATCACTAAATTCTTGTTTGTTACTATTCTTCTAGGTTTTATAATCCACCACATTATTGAGAAAGAGATATACAAACATAACAGAAATCACGAATTGATGAAACTTCTTTCTTTAGAAGAGAATGTTTTTTCTTTCATCTACCACATCATCCTAGGGATAATCTTAGTAACACTTTACAAAGGCGATCCGGTAGACGGAGTTCTTGCTTTTATCCCAATCCTTACTTTTACTTTAGCAAGCACTTTGCCGATGGCGTCGCATCTGACCAAAAAAAAAGCTTTATTTATGTCTAGCTCAACCATTATCGGATCATCCCTAGCTTTGTTATGGAGAACCATTCCCATAGAACTGGAATTTTCTCTTATAGGGCTGGCTACCGGCGTACTATTATACACCGTTATCAGGCACCAGATACCCTTTGGCAGGGGAGGAAGAATCGGCTATTTCACCATGGGATTCACTATTTACGCCCTTTTTATAATAATTACATGGTACATTTAAGAATTGAATAGTATATGGCAGTTTTATTTTTCCTTATATACTAAAAGAATTTGGTTCGAAACCTAATTCTTTTTAGTATAAACTTCAGGATTGACGGTCTTTTTAGACCTCTTACCTTTCAAGATAGCAATAATACTTTGAGCTGCATCCAAACTCATCTGCTGTCTTACTTCCACTGTTGCAGAAGCTGTGTGAGGTGTTAAGATGCAGTTGTTTAATTTATGTAAAGGATGATTTTTGCTTGGTTCAGTTTCATGAACGTCTAAACCTGCCCCAGCGATCTGTTTTTTCTGTAAGGCTTTAGTTAAAGCTTTCTCGTCAACTACCGCCCCCCTGGAAGTATTTATCAAGTAAGCGGTCTGCTTCATTAATTTCAACTCCTTGGCGCCGATGAGATGTTTTGTTGAAGGCAATAAAGGAACGTGCAAGGTGACAAAATCAGCCTGTTTAAGCAAAGTGTTTAATGATACTTTTTTGGCTTTAAACTTCTTCTCAAAGTTTTTATCTCTTCTAACATCATAGTAAAGAACTTTCATATCCATGCATCTAGCCCTTTCAGCCACTCCTGAACCAATTCTTCCCAAACCGACAATGCCCAGAGTTTTTCCTTTAACTTGTACACCCAACAATAATTTAGGCGCCCAGCTTTTCCATTTATGCTTCCTAACATAAATCTCATCTTCGTGCAGTCTTTTTGCTAAACTTAGAAGCAAAGTAAAAGTATGTTCAGCTACTGCATCCACAACCTGCTGTGAAGGCGTGTTGCAGACAGGTATCCCTTTCTTAGTAGCATATTCAACATCTATATTGTTATATCCTACTGCATAATTTGAAATCACTTTAAGATTAGGATTGGCATCGATGACTTCCTTGTCAATTTTTTCTGTGAGGATGCAAAGTAGAGCATCACACCATTTTACTCCTTTAAGAAGTTCTTTGCGTGGTATCTTTTCATCTTTTGGATAGACCTTAACTTCAAAAAAAATTTTCAGAAGCTTAATGGCATCTCCTGGAATCTGCCTGGATACAAACACCTTCTTTTTGGCCATGAATTCTGGAAAGTTTTTTTTGTATTTAAATGTGACTATTCCAATGAAGTTTTCTCCGCTTCTTGACCACCAGTTGAACAGTCAAATTTAAATACGATCTTTCCTTTCTTAAGAATTAAAAGAGGTGATGTAAACATTTCAGAAAATGATTTTGATTACTACAAGCAACTAAGGGACAGATTGAGCGATGAAAAAAGGCCTGAAATAATGACACTGGGCTATAATATGGCCTGCGGCATTGGTCGTTTAGAAGAAAGATTATGTTTAGCTGTAAGATTACAGCCTCTTCAGGGAAGTCCAGATCCTATTGATAAAGATTTATTTGAAAGGATAAAAGGTGAATTAGAAACCTACCTTAAAGATAAGAATTTAGATGTTCCTTTAGATATAAAATATGTTGGAAGAATTACTGCACTATGAAAACATTTGACTTAGTTGTTATCGGTTCTGGAGCAGGATTGAACGTAGCGGCTGAATGCGCAGCTGCTGGACTGAAAACTGCAATCATAGAAGATGGTCCTATGGGAGGAACTTGCCTGAATAGGGGATGCATACCTTCCAAAATTGTGATTCATTCTGCGGAAGTTGCCGAGCTTATCCACAGGGCTAAAGAGTTTGGTCTCTCTGCAAAGTTGGAGAAAGTTAATTTTAAATTTGCAACTGACAGGGCCAATCATGAAGTTGATAAAGATGCTAAATCAATCGAGAGGAGAATCAAGTCCGAGACAAATCCAACCTTGTTTAAGGGAAGAGGTAAATTTGTCGGCAAATATACTATAGAAGTAAACGGGGAACGACTTAAAGGCAAGAGATTTCTTATTTCAGTTGGAGCGCGGCCATTCATACCACCTATTGAAGGATTAGATAAAGTGCCTTACATGACCAGCACGGAAGCATTAAGGCAAACTAAATTACCTAAATCAATGGCGATAATAGGAGGAGGATATATCGGCTGCGAACTGGGATTTTTCTATGCAGAACTAGGATGTAAAGTTACCATAATACAGCGTAACAATTACCTTATCCCACGGGAAGATGAAGATATCGTAAAAACTTTTACTGAGTTATGGAAGAAAAAAAGTAAGAATTATAACATTATCACAAATGCTGACGCAAAAAAAGTTGAAAAGAAAGGAAGTAAAGTTGTTGTCCATGTAAGGATAAGTAATAAGATACAGAAAATAACTGCTGACAAATTATTCATAGCTGCTGGTGTCAAGCCGAACTCAGATATATTACAAGTAGAAAAAACAGGCGTAAGAACTGACAAGAGAGGATTTGTTAAGGTTAACAGATTTATGGAAACTAATGTCAAAAACGTCTGGGCTTTAGGTGATGCTGCTGGAGTTTATATGTTCAGGCATAGCGCAAATCTGGAAGCTGATTACGTGGCTAATAATATTTTGAAAAAGAAAAAGCCCGTTGATTATTACCCCATGCCTCATGCGATTTTTACCTCCCCGCAGATTGCAGGTGTTGGAATGACTGAACAGGAAGCAAGGGAGAAGAAAAAGAAATACGTTGTCGGCAAGGCTTACTACAAGAATACTGGTAAAGGTCTAGCCCTAGCGGAAAAAGATGGATTTGTTAAGTTTATAGTTGACAAAAAAAGTAAAGAAATTTTAGGCTGCCACATCCTTGGACCTGAAGCTTCAGTCTTATTGCATCAAGTCCTGATTGCCATGAAATCCGGCAGAAAGAAAGCTTTAGGATTATTAACTTCAACTGTCCACATCCATCCATCTTTAAATGAAGTGGTGCAGAGAGCAGCTTTGAATGTACCGGTGAGATGATGGTCATCAAAAAAGAAGGTTACAAGTGGGTATTGTACACAAAAGATGGAAAGAAAATTCTTGGAACATTCAAAACTAAGAAAGAAGCTCTGAGAAGAGAAAAACAAATCCAATATTTCAAACATTTGAAGAAATAGTAATCAAAAAAAAATGTTTAAATTATCTAATAGCAAATCTCGTTGATAATGGAATTTCCTGAGATTTGCTAGTATAGTAAATTACATGGCGTAATGTTCCATGACTTTTGTGATTTACTATAATTTATAATTCTCCCATATTTAGTAACAGTCACAGCAATCAGTGCATTTCTCACAGTCAGGACAAATATCGTCCTTATCAACTTCATCTCCACAATGCGGACATTCTTTCATAAGTTTCACCCCATCTCAAAGATATACATCCCGGCAATCCGGGATACTCCAACACAAAAAATGTGTTTACGGCGAACTGCCAGTTATAATTTATAAACATATCGCTTATGGGACTTTATGGTACGTTTTATGCCTCAGAATTTGACAGAAGAATTATTTGTTTAAAAATTTTAAGGTTTCCTTAAATATATGTTTGGCGCTAAATCCAAATTTTTCTAACAATTCATCTGGAGATCCTGATTCACCAAAATGGTCCCTTACACCAACTCTTTTAATTTTGGTAGGGTGAACTTCAGAAAGAAACTCTGATACTGCTCCGCCTAAACCACCGCTGATCTGCGCCTCTTCAACCGTGATGATGCCCTTACATTTTTTAGCGGCCTCAAGGATAATCTTTTCGTCTAAAGGTTTGATAGTGTGGGAATTTATAACCATGGAATTAATTCCTTTTTTCTCCAACAACTCAGCAGCAGCTAAGCACTCGTATACCACCGGACCTGCGCCAATTATGGCAACATCTTTTCCCTCTTTAAATATCTGAGCTTTGCCTATAATGAAAGGAGTTTTGTTGGTAGTCATCTGCTCTGTCTTTTCTCTGGCAAAACGCATATATGCAGGACCCTGATACTTAGCCAAAGCTTTTGTAGCCTTTTTGGTCTGTTCATAATCAGCAGGAACGACAACAATCATATTTGGTAAAGCTCTCATGATAGCTATATCCTCTAAAGCCTGATGAGTCGCCCCGTCAGGACCAACAGAAATCCCAGCATGAGCTCCAATAACCTTAACATTCCGGTTGTTATAACAAATCGTTGTCCTGATCTGTTCCCAGCATCTTCCTGGACAGAACATCGCATATGAAGAGACAAAAGGTATTTTTCCTACTGCTGCCAATCCAGAAGCAACCGTAACCAAATTCTGTTCAGCAACCCCCATCTCTACAAATTGTTTAGGAAATTTCTCACTAAATTTATGAACTCTTGTTGATTCCACCAGATCTGCGCAAAGCACCATGATTTTTTTGTTTCTTTTTCCTATTTCAACCAGAGAATCGCCATATCCATCTCTTGTGGGAACGCGCTGCCTGAAAAAATTAAGTTTCATTGATTTGTTTAATCCTTTGAATTTCATTTCTTCTTACCTTCTTTTGAACTTACCTTTCTTTGAACTTGGCTTCTTTGAACTTGTATTTTTTTACTTCCTTTCCAATCAGCATGAATCGGTTTAAATTTCCAGTGGCCTTTATACCATTCTCCCCGTTCATCAGTTTCTTTGGCATGGATTTCTTCCAAAGCGACTGCAAGCTGATCTTCCTTCGGCGGAGTCCTTTCAGTAACAACTGAACCGGGAGGTGAACCATGCCACCTGTAATCATTTTCCATATATTCAACACCTTTTCCAGGTATTGTGTTAGCGATTATCATCAGAGGCTTGTTCTTGTTATTCCTAGATTGTCTTAGGACATCAAGAATTTGCTGCATATTATTACCATCAATCACTTTCACGTTCCAGTTGAAAGCTTTATACTTCTCATCCAAAGGATCAAGAGGCATGATGTCTTCCGTATCTCCATCGATCTGGATATAATTTCTGTCAGTTATAGCTATGAGATTATTAAGTTTATTTTTGGCTGCAAACATTACAGCTTCCCAGTGGTTTCCTTCATTTTGCTCCCCGTCACTGCATAAGCAGAAAACTAAATTTTTCTTCTTATCTAATTTAAGCCCGTAAGCCATCCCTGCTGCCTGAGAAAGACCTGAACCTAAAGGTCCGGAAGTAGTTTCCAGTCCCGGCAAAGCGGCCCTATGTGGATGTCCCTGCAGCCTTGTGCCCAACTTTCTTAGCGTGAACAATTCTTTTTTAGGAAAATATCCTGCATTAGCCATTGCTGCATACAGCCCGGGACAGATATGTCCGTTGGAAAGGACTAACCTGTCTCTTCCTTCCCATTTTGGTTTTTTTGGGTTATGCTTAAGAATGTTAAAATATAAAGCTGTGAAAATGTCTGCCATCCCTAATGGCCCTGCAGAATGGCCTGATTTCGCTTCAGTTAAAGAAGTTAACGTATCTTCCCTGATTACATCCGCCATCATCCGCAGATCTTTTAGATTATTAATTTTCATGTTCCCTCTTTTGATACCAAAGGGCACAAAATTCTGTTCGTAATTTTGAGTCTTTCGGTATAGTATAAAACTAAATTTTCAAATTTAATAAATGTTTTGGGTGTTTGTACAACCATACGTATTAAGTTTAAGTTGATGGCAGCCAGAGTGAAGCCACTTCTACGCTTCGGTTACCGACTTGTGAGCAAGCAGAGCTTCGCTCACTTGCATGTCGCTGGTGTACCACCATCCTCAGCTTACAATTCGTACAATAAGAAGGTCATGAAAGTGCAGGAACATGAAAACCAGCAACGACTTGTTTTCAGTTCAGAAATATGGTGGTTTCCATATTTCTTGAAAGCGTCTCACCTCGCCTTAAAAGGCGAGGCTTGAAAAGAGACGCTTTCTGATTCCCGCACTTTGTGACATAAAAGGGCTGATACTCCGCACTAAAGTGCGGAGCTATCGTCCTTTTAATGTATACTCACAGAAGGGCGCCCATCAACTTAATACATACGCACAACCAAAATAATTATAAAGATAATTTATTTCTCTACACATTAAAAATGGTGGAAGTTAGAAATTCTGGGGAGAAACGAAGGAAGAAGCCTATCAGAAACACCCCTCACGGCTTCAAAGATGTAATAAAAGAGAGCCCAAGGGAGACACTTCTTGAAAAAACTAAAGAAAAATTGAAAGAAGAACCGCAGGCAGTTGAAGCTTCTTCAAAACAAAGGACTGAGGATATTTTCAGCTCAGAACCAAAAGAGAATACAAACAATGGCGTTAGTAGTAGTAGTAGTAGTAGTAAGCACCACATGATAAGAAGCCACAGGAATAAGTTAATCGCCGTTTCAGTCGTAGCTGCTGTGCTTTTACTCGTATTTGTATTCAAGCCAAACATATTAGGGCTTGGTGTCTATGACCAGGGAGAAACAAATGGCACATTAAGCAATCTGGCTGGAGCATCAGTAAATGAAGAAAAGTACAGCATGAATGATCTTGGAAGCACCATGGAGCAATTAAGGCTGGAAATCAGTTCAGGAAACATTAAATTATCCGAATTTTTAGAAAATGATATCAGCCGCATCACTAATGATTTAGTTTCCTGCCTGACCGAAAAATCTTCTCTGGAAGACACTTATGAAGAAAGCATTTATTCCTTAGAAGACAAGTTGGAAGAAAAAACTCAGGAGCTTGATGCTCTTAAAGCAAAGGAAAATCAACAATGCAGTGAACTTGAAAGTACATTTTCTTCCCTGCAGGATAGTTTTGACCTTCTCGCCATAAATTCAGCCAAAAGTATCTGCTGCAAGCAAAAAGTTGATAATTTTGACATAGATTATTATGATGTTGTTAACCATAAAATTGTCTGTCTGGAAGAAGGGAATAAAAGTTTGAATTGTTTTAGTTAGACAAATCTTAATCAAATGTTAAAACGCGGAGTATTCCACCACTCTATTGAGTGGTGGTTTGCAAGCAAACCACTTATTTATTTGTGGAACGCTAAAAAATCTGTTGGATTTTTGGCGCACAAAAATACTTTGCATTTTTCGTGTACTTGCGCATGAAAATAAACGAAGATTTATTTTCAGCGCTGAAATTTGATACATGGAATGAAACAAAGATTTCATTCCTGTACAGCAATATGATAATTCTTCATATTGCTTGTATTCTTCAAATTTCATGCGTGCTCAAAATTAGGCTGGCGATGAGTGAAACGAACATGCATGAAATGAAACGACGATTTCATTTCAGCACTAAAAATCAATCGTTGTTGATTTTTATGTGCCACCGGTCCACTCGGAAACAAAGTTTCCGGTGTGCAAGAAATAAGACAACTATCTTATTTCTGCACTGAAAATAAGCCGTTGCTTATTTTCATGTGCCAGAGAAATCTCTGTTTTTCTAAGCATATTGACCGGTAGTCCGCCAGTCCTATTTTGACAAGAAGCAGTTAAAAAAAGGTAAAAATAACAAATTAATCTGAAGCCAATCGCCAGATAGCTTTCATGCCTACGATAATCGCTCCAGGCACGACAAAGACGACAATGTTGCTCAAACTAGGCCTTAAGATGTCGCCAATGCCGTAAACAAGATTCAGGTTGACTATCCCTGCCAGCATTAGAGCTACTGCGGCAGTCAGGAAAGGCACGGTTTCTTTTGCTGACAGATTGAACAATCCAACTAAAGTGCCTAAGATGACAAATGTTGTTACATAAACTATGGAAGCTTCTACTCCCAGTAAAGAATCGAACACCCTATGGAATATCCCTACTAGAATTGCCAAAGCAATACCTATGAAAAACGCATAATGAGCTAAACGATGCATTTCCATCTGGCCCAAAGCTAAAGATCTAGATTTCCTCTTTTTTACCATTGTGACTATCACCTCTAAATGATATACTTATGAAATATATTTTGGTATATAAAGATATCGGTAAGATGGGCTAATATGAAACCCTCGCCAATTGGCAAGTGAGCACTTTACTATTCGCAAGACAGCTATGCCCTCTCCCTCTGGAAATCCGTCCATGTTTTGTACTATCATCCTGCATGAGAGGGCGCGAACGGGAGGGTTTCATATTAGCCGGTAAGATGTATGTGCATAGCTCGTTCGGGGCGCTCGTCTCTATGTTTATGGAGTCTCTACGAGCGCACATACATTGACTACCGATGATACAAAGCCCTCACTGGTGATATTCACGCTATGCACATACGGTAAGATCACTGAAGAAAACATACGTTAAAATTATATAAACACAAGTAAATAAAAGATAAAATGTTCAATTTAGCAAAATGCAAGACTAAAGCAGCGTACTCTGCAAAATTAAAAAAACAAGGCAGGTTAAATCTAGATAAGATTAAAGAAACTTTTGAAGTTGTCTTAGAAACACCGATATTGCTGGTAATAAAAGTAGAAGGCGTGGAAGTTATAGTCCACGGATACGGAGAATTGCTGTTCAAGAAATGCGAAGATGTTGAAAAGATGAAATATTTAGCTGAAAAAATTTATGAAGCTGGAATGTTGTGACAATGGATCTGCCTGATCTTGCTGTAAAAGAATTTTTCGAACTTCTAAACATAGGAATCTATCTTGTTGGCAGATATGAAGAGAACCCATCCAAACTACAGGGACAATATGGATCTTTCATGCAACTTCGTGAGGAAGGTTTGCCAACAAGAGCAGATCTTGAGGTGTGGCAATCACAAGCTTTTATCCGTTCAAAAACTTCAAGTTATCTGAAAGACAAGATTATGGAAATAATAGCCGATATCCCGCAGGAAGAAGGGGAAGGAGCAGAAACAAAAAAAACCAAAGAAGGGATTGATCTTGAGATGATATTTGAACTAGCCGGCAGTTATTTTGAAGAAGCAGGAGAATATATACGCAGAGATGCTGATACAAAAAGTACTCCTTTGGAATGCGCCGGCGTGGCAGGTTATTTTTTTGAAAAAACTAGTTTGAGCATAGGCCAAAGAAAATTTCTTGCTTATGCAAAAGAAAGAATCCTTGATTTTATCACAGAAAGAGATAGTTACTATGCCGGACAAGGACTTTATATTTTACAGGATTTTAACGATTTTCTTAGAAGAGGAAATCAAGAAACTAATTAAAAAAGCGCCCCAGGTCGGACTCGAACCGACAACCGCGCGGTCTCCTCCATATTCTCATAGCTGAAAAATATGATAACAGCCGCGTGCTCCACCGTTAAGCTACTGGGGCATAATTGTCCTTAATTGTGTGATTATTTTTAATGGTTGTGCTGCTGAACGAAGTGAAGCGCACCCGCCTCGCAAATGGCGTGGCATTTGCCGCTAAGCTACTGAGGCATAACACACATATCTGAGCAAACCATTTATAAATATTTCTTTCTAAAACCAGATATATGGAAATACTGAAAGGCATCTCAATTGCAGGCACGGCTCTTTTCATAGAAAAAGAAAAGATTCTAGTGATTAATGACCTGCACATAGGATATGAAGAAGCGCTGCACCGTAAAGGAGTTCTGGTGCCAAGATTCCAATTAGATGAAATTCTGGGAATGCTGCAAAAGATAATAGAAAATACAAGCCCGAAAAAGATCATCGTCAACGGAGATTTAAAACACGAGTTTGGCACCGTACTGAAAAGAGAGTGGAAAGAAGTGCTGCAGTTTCTTGATTTTTGTTTAAATAAAGTAGGAGAAATCATCATTATCAGAGGGAACCACGATCCGATCATAAGACCTATTGCAGAAAAGAGGGGAATAACTGTTCTGACCAGATACATGGTCGGAGACACGCTTATCGTTCACGGCGATGAATTAGTTGAAACTGATGCAAAAAACATTATCATAGGCCACGAACATCCTGCTATCACTGTCCGTGATGGAAGCAAGTGGGAGAAGTATAAATGTTTCCTGAAAGGAAAATGGGGCAGAAAAAATCTGATTGCAGTACCCAGTTTCAATCCATTGCTTGAAGGAACCGACGTTCTTAAAGAAAGATTACTAAGCCCATTTCTGGGAAATATTAGGAAATTTGAAGTTTTCATAGTAAGCAAAGGTGAAGTGTTCAGGTTCGGGAAAGTAAAAGATTTTCTTGAATAGTATGTAAATAGTCAACTTGCACGGCGCGAGTATTTTTGGCTTGATGTTTATTTATCTTAATGCTTGATTAAGCTCAACCTGCCAAAAATGCGCCTCCATTGGCAAAGCCGACTATTTACATACCTTGAATAGATTTACTTTGACCTCGCTTTCCAGTTATATTCTTTCTGCTTGAGTTGGTGATACCTGCAAAAGACTATACCTTCAAGAGATCTTCTTTTACATCTGACACAAACACCCGATTTTCTGTTCTCCTTATATTTACCCCTGCGTTCTTTAATCAGCCTCTTTTTATTCAGATGATAAAATTTTAGAAAGCGATTAGGATAATTATCCTTTTTATCCTTCCTTAGTTTTTTCAAAAGCCTCTTTAACATCTAATCACCTTTGACATCTATAGTCACCTTTGACATGCGCTGCAATAGCTGGTACCTCTGCCTCCAACACTGATCTTAACAAGACTATGCCCTTTTAAACATTTATCCTTGCCATATACTGCCAGAAAATTCTGAAATCCTCCTTTACCTTCCAAGTTACTATAGTTGTCAACAGTACATCCCTGCTCTTTAATAGACCTATTTAGAATTTCAAGCAGATTCTTGTAAAGCGCAGAAGATTCCGATGAAGATAAAGAACCAGATTTTCTAAGAGGAGAGATCCCAGAATAATAAAGCGCTTCCTGAGCATAGATATTACCTACCCCGGCAATTATGCTGGGATCCATCAGCATGGTTTTAAGGTTAGACTTACTTTTTTTGTGAAGTATTTCTCTGAAACCACGCAAGGTAAAATCTTTATCGAGAGGCTCTGGACCATATTTGCTTAGCTCCGTGTCAAGTTGTTTTTTATCAAGAAGCTTAATGCTGCCAAATTTACGTATCGAATTATGGGTAAGGAATGAGCCGTCAGAGAAATTAAATTTGCCCACCATAAATCTTTGATGGTTGTTATCAATGCGGCTGCCGTCAAGGTAATGAAAATGTCCGGTCATCCGCAGATGTATGGATAAAAAATTTCCGTTATCTAATTCAAAAATGATAGATTTAGCTCTCCTCCATACCTTATTTATCTTAAACGAAGACATCCCCCTAAGATTTTTATCAACAACAAGAGTATCAAGAACCTCGATATTTGCAACTTCTTTATTGCAAATCTTCTCATTCAGCTGTCTTACAATAGTCTCCACTTCAGGTAATTCAGGCATGTTACTAAAAAAGAATAGATGCCTATATAAATTTTTACAGATTGTTAAGTACAGTTGTTAACTTTACAGGCTTAGTCAATTTACGAACGTTCCCAAGATTAAACGTAAATATGTGGCGGGGGGAAGTCCCTTACGGGGATGCCACATGCCTACTTAACTTACAAAAAGTTAGTCCGACTTGCCTGTAAAGTGTAAACTTAAGAAGTTTACTTAACACAGATATTTGCAAACGGATTGATTTTAGGGTATTCCAGCCAACCAAAAAGTTTATTAAAGTCATTAGATTATGTAATCCACTAAAAAAGGTGAAATTTATCCATGACAGGTCATCCATCAATTAAACCAAGCCACCACCATACAAGATTTTATATTTTCATGATTACGCTGGTAGTGATAGGAGTATTCTTTGTGCTTTATGCTAATAATGACTCGCCAGGAACTAGTATCGGCAGCGCAATTGTAGGTTACGCGGTTGGGAACGCTGAGGTTAAAGATCAAGGACAAACTGGTCTAAACCCTAAGACTTCCGGAGAGTCAAAATTAGGTACTAAAGAAATTGCTTTTTCTTTATCTCTAGACAATGTTCCTGCTGTCGATGAAGAGACAAGTATTGATGCAATAAACCTTGTTTTTAATAAGCCTGAAACAGCCATCAAGATAAACAACGACAAACTAGAACTTAATAGTTTGGAAGAGGTTAATTTTCGGATCAGCAGCTTTAACGGTCAGTTCATCTTAGAAGCAGACAAATTATCGTTATCAGGAAGCGCAAAAGGGATAGAAGTCAACGGATTAAAATTTTCTTCAGAAGAAGTAATCAAGATATCTTTTGAAAAACTGGATTATAATTTGCTTGATATATCAGGTATCAGGTTTAAAGAGCTTAATTTTAATAAAGGGAATGGAAAACTTAAAATAGGAGAAAAATTAAATTATCCACTAGAGGATGAAGAAGTCCAGATGCTTGAGTTTAAAGGTTCCATGAAGATCAATGAAAAATCTAATTCTTCGCTCCTTAACATTGATGGAAACGCAGGCAGTATAGGTGTAAGTGGAAGCCTCATAGATTTTAGCCTGCGTTAAGCTGGTTTTTCCAGAATGGCCCTGTTTGTATAAAAAACTAAAAAAGAAATTCCTGCACAAGCTTAAGACATTTTTTAAGAAATCCAAGCTCCACAACTTTATTCCTTAATGTTTTGGCCATAGTTGAACCAGAATTTTGGTTCTCTTCCAACCACTTTTCTACCAAATTAATCTGTTGTTTCAGAAAATCACGAAGATGTTCTTTGGACTTGATATTATGCCTATCTATATGCTCTAATAAAGAATTGTAATGAGATTCTTCTTTCGCATACTGAGGCCATTTTTCCAGAATTTCTTTCTTTAAAGGCATTTGACTCACTATTTACAGATAAGTGAAGAAGTTAATAAACGTTATGATTGTGTCAAAGATCTGACGCTGCTTTAGTATAAACCCTGCTCCTGCAACTCTTTTTTCTTGATCTGTCTGCGCATATTGGCATATTTATCATCTAAAGAAAATTTGGGAGGTTTAGGCAGGATAGTTTGCCTGGCGCATGAAGGACATTCATTACCGAGAGTATAAATCTTTTCGTGAGGACACCTATGGATATGCGCCGCCATTTCCTTTCTCAATCTCCCTTTTCACGTTCAAAGGAAGCTGTGGAAAGCTTATCGTTAAATCTCTCTAAAATCCCTTGAACTTTCTTAAGATTATTCTCCGCAGGCTTATAATCAGAATCTTCTATAGTCAGTTTGAATCTGCCCGCTCCAAGGTAGAAGACTTCTATTTTAGGAGAAACTTTTTCCACTTCTACAAGAGTGGATTTTATTTTTTCTACGCCGTCAGGTAAATAAGTCTTAATCTTGATCTCTCCCTTGATGGAAATTTTGGGCGGTTTAAATTTGTCTAAAATTGCTTCTTCAAGTTCCTTGGCAAGTTTTTTTTCCAGTCCAAGAGTTTCCAGACGGACATTTTCAGACACAACTTCTTTAAAACATAAATAGAGGTGAGAATATTCAGCAAATACTTTCTCTGAAATTCCACGATATAATTCCATCTTAGGCCTGTCAAGTTTTTTTGCCAAATTTTGTATCAAACTTTCAGCTTTTAGTTCTTGTTTAATTTCATCAAGTTTTTCCATCCTCTGATGAGAATTTACCCTTCTTAGGGAAAGGTCAATATGTCCTTTTTCTACATCAATTCTTAATACCTTACAAACAATTTGTCTTCCTACACTGACATAGTCTCTTAAATTCCTTATTCTTCCCGGAGAAATCTCAGAGATGTGAATCATGCCGGACTTACCATATTCCAGAATGTCTACGAAGACAGAGTTCGGAAATATTTTAGTGACCTTGCAGAGAATAATCTCATCAACTTCCGGCATTCCTTCTCTTCTGTATAACATTTTTTTTTACCTTTGTGAGCAAGGCGGACTCGCTGCCTTGCCCAGATCTTATGTTTAATGTTTAGTTGGAAGTGTATTTAAAAAGGTTTGCGAAAACTCTCCTTTGTTGCATGATTCCTGCTTTGCAGGACATTCATGCAATTTCTCTAAGAATTAGCTGATTAACTTGTTACACAATGCTGCTTTGAAGAGCACTTCGTGTAGTACGTTTTCTGGTTTTGTAGCT
>Ga0210057_1001571_pt1 | contig 34342 bp, 34 predicted proteins | sample CryGeyCG2114_010_2_FD_183968 | JGI IMG/M metagenome (GOLD analysis project Ga0210057, IMG submission 183968) | Groundwater microbial communities from aquifer - Crystal Geyser CG10_big_fil_rev_8/21/14_0.10 (SPAdes) (version 2) | ecosystem: Environmental > Aquatic > Deep subsurface > Groundwater ... | reverse complement strand
TTTTGTCTCTCTTGTAGTGCCTGTTTGAAAATTGCTTGACGAAAAAGATTAAAATATCTATCTGCTGTTTTTCGATTGACACCAGCAATCTCAGAAGCAGTTAAGGCACTAATATCTGCCACGAAACCACTAAAAAGTATGGTGTATTTTTGCCGAGAAATTCGTCGACGATTATGAACTCTCATTTTTGCCCTAATTATACGTCTTTTTACCAACTCAAATCGACGTTAACTGGGCAAGACCCTTAGCAGATGTGACCGCTGAGGGATTCGAACCCCCGACCTTTCGGATGTGAACCGAACGCTCTACCACTGAGCCAAGCGGTCTCTGGGCTTATTTTATCATAGTAACACCGGCCCTTCTCAAATGGAGTATAATTTCCCTATGATACCAAGGCTCATGAAGTTCATCTCTGAAACATTGCAGGCTATCGTTTTTGCCGGTGCAATATTCCTTTTTGTCTATCTCCTGCTTGCACAACCGCACAAAATATCCGGCGCCTCAATGGAGCCAAATTTCATAGACAACGAATATCTGCTGACAAACAAAGTAAGCTACAGGCTAAGGGAGCCTGAGAGAGGAGAGGTCGTCGTGTTTGAGGCCCCTCCAAATGGAGAGAAGGATTTTATAAAAAGAATAATTGCCCTGCCAGGAGAGACTGTGCGGATCTCGGGTAACAGAGTGTTTGTGAATGGAGTGGAGCTTGTGGAGCCCTACTTGCCACTCGGGACGGAAACAAGAAGTACTAGTTTTTTTCCTGAAAATCAAGTTGTAGCAGTTCCCGAAAACTCCTATTTTGTCTTGGGTGATAACAGAGATCACAGCCTTGATTCAAGAACCTTTGGATTCATAAAAAAAGACTCTATTACCGGCAAAGCGTGGTTTGTTTACTGGCCGCCTCAGCTGGCCGGCTCAGTTGATTAGGGAACCGTAAATTTTACGGAGCCTCGCCTCGGTTTCCTCTAGATTACCTCGAAGCACAAAGGTGAGCTTGGTCTGGTTGCGGGTGCGCACCAGTTTCACATCATTGGTCTGCCCGCTTTCGTTTTTGCTCATTGCGTTCATGGCCTGCGCAAGCTCTTCCTGCATTCTATCTATCTCCTCGGAGATTATGTGCACAGCTCCGACCATGGCTTGAGGCCTCGGCACCTGCCCCGCCTTCGCCCTCATTCGTCGCCCAAGATCCTCCGCTCTTCGTACGGATCCCGACTCTTTCAGGATTGTCTTATAAGCCTCCACCATCAAAACGGGGTCATCTATTGATGAAAGCGCTCTGGCGTGCCCCTCCGTTATAAGCCCAGACAAAAGCCCGTCTTTTAGGGCGTCCGGGAGCGAGAGAAGTCTCATAGAATTACTGACGTAGGCGACGGACTTTCCTATTCTCACGGCTATCTCGCTCGTACTGAGGCCAAATTCGTTCATCAACCTCTCAAAGCCTTTGGCCCGGTCAAGCGGGTTAAGGTCAACCCTTTGAACATTTTCAACCAAAGCCATTTCAAGCATCCCTTTTGGCGAAGTTTCTCTTATCACAGCAGGCACATGTGTGATCCCCGCAAGCTTGGCCGCGCGCCACCTGCGCTCTCCTGCAACTATCTGATACCCCGCAGGGGTTTTAGCTATCACCAAAGGCTCAAGGATTCCATGCTCTTTTATGGAGTCTACCAAGTCAACAAGGCTTTCCGGAGTAATTATGCCACGAGGCTGAAGGGGATTTGCCTGAAGCTCATCAACCGCTACCTGTATTATTTCTTCAGCCATAAATTAGTGATCAGTGACCCGTGAACTGTGAACTGCTAGGGTTTTTTTGCCTTGTTTCTGGCCAAACCGCGCCTTTCCGACAATTATTGAGTAGAGAGTGTGATCTCGTCCCGCCTTTACTCCCTCTCCGGCGTGAAACTTCGTACCCCTTTGTCGTACGAGCACCTCTCCCGCCGACACCGGCTGACCGTCCGATACTTTGACTCCAAGCCTCTTTCCCTTGGGGCTTACATGCTGTCTGACGCTCCCCCCCTGCTTCTTTTTGGACATAACAGCCTCAGGTTATATTAATTTTTCACACATGTCAATAAGGCAGTAGTTAATAGATTGACCTATTTAATACCCTTTACTTTTACCCTTGTGAAGACGGGCCTAAAACCGAGTTTTCTTCTATATCTTGATTTTGATTTGTATTTGAAAACATGAAGTTTCTTTCCCTTTTCTTCACCCATGACCTCAAGGTTGACTTTTGCCTTGGACAAAACCGGCTGTCCTATGCTTGCCTCCCCCGCGCTAACCTTCAAAAGAACCTCCGGTTCAAGCTCGTCCTCCGGGGCAAGCTTGCCCACAAGCAACTCATCGCCCTCCGCCACTTTGTACTGCTTGCCCTTCATCCTAATCACTGCGTACTTCATATGACGGCTATTGTAGCACAAGCCGAGCTATCTCCTCAATGAATAGCTCATGCCCAAAAAAATCATAGTTCCCAAAAATGAGGAGCCTCCCACGGAAACAAGGGGAAGGGGAAGCCCGGTTATCGGCAAAAGACCGACATTCATGCCTATATGAATTGTAGTTTGCGTGAATATGCTGATAAAAATGCCCGCGGCAAGCGCCCTTTCGGTGTAACCCTTTGCCTGATAAAGCGCCAGGGCCAGTCTATACAAAAGGACAAAAATAATCACAAGAAGGACTACCCCTCCCGCAAATCCCAGCTCTTCCGCAGTGCTTGCAAAGATGAAGTCCGTTTGTTTCTCGGGTAGAAACAAAAGCTGTGTTTGCACTCCCTGCCCCAGCCCTCTTCCAAAAAGCTGTCCACTCCCCACTGAAATGGTCGACTGGATACTGTTGTATCCGGCCCCGGAAGGGTCCGTCTGAGATATAAAACCCGCCAACCTCGCTCTTTGATATGGGGCCATGAAACTCCAAAGAAGCGGAAGGGCAACCGCTCCAAGCACCACCAGAGGAAGAAGGATTTTCTTGTTAAAGCCAAGGGCCAGTACCAACCCGCCAATCCCCACCAAAGTCACCGCCGCAACCCCAAGTGAGGGCTGAAGCAAAATAAGAAACACGGGAAGCGCCGAATATACAGTCCCCAAAAAAAAGTTTTTCAAATTTAGCTCTTTTGATGTCCAATAATAGGCCAAAAATAACAGGATAAAGGGCCTTGCTATCTCGGCCGGCTGAACGCTGAACGCTCCTATCGGAACCCACCTGACTACTCCTCTTGTTACTTCCCCTATAATGAGCGGTAAGATAAGAAAGAAAATGCCAACTGTGTAAAAGTGGGGAGAGAAAACCCTCAACAACTCAAAATCCGCTTGAGAGAAGACAAAAAAAGCTACCAAGCCCACAAAAATAAAAAGAAAATATTTCGGGAATACATCCGGCGCCAAGGAACTTAAAACAAAAAGACTAAATAGTATCAAAAGAAATATTGAAGCAAGGAGCACAAGATCCTTTCTTAAGGCTTCCATACTCTAAACTCGCCCTTTTCTAAAACCCCTACTCCACCCTTTTCTTTTACTTTTTGAGTCAATTTCTTACTCTTTGGCAACCAAGTGTTGATTACGTTCACTTTCTGAGTAAAACTAGTCCCCATTTTCCTTCTTTCATTTTGTATCTTCCTCAAAAGCTCCCGCGCCTTGGCTTCTTCTTCAAGCTCCGGCGTCATTTTTGTATCATATTCAAAATCCTGCGCCTCCCGGCTCACCTTCCACTCCTTGACATTGAGCTCTTCCAAAAGCAAATGCTCAAGTTCAGGGGGGACAGCATATTCATTCGGGCTGGTAAAACTCAAAAGAGGTCGTCGTACAGGCAAGTTGAGCTTTTTTCTCAAGGCATGGCCACCTTCGACCGCTTGTCTCAAAGTTTCCATGTCAGCCAGAAGCTTTGCTTCGAAATTCGTGAGATCCGGCATGTCGGGCCATTTTTCAAGGTGAACGGATGCCTTTTTGGTCATATTTGTGTAAACCATGTCCGCCACAAATGGCATAAAGGGAGCCATAAGTTTGCTCAAGTCACCCAAAACTTGAAAAGTTGTGTTATAAAAATTACTCCTATCCTTCCGCTGGCGGGAGCGCCTTACATACCAATTAGAAAGCGCGTCCACAAACTTCTCCAAAGCCGCGGCACTCTTTGCGGCATCAAAGTTATCCAAATTCTCGCTTACTTCCTTTTCGGTTTGTTTCAGAAGAGCAAGTATCCATTTGTCCAAAATGCTTGAAGTTTCCCCGCCCGCCGGGACCGCTCCGTCAAGGTTTGCGTAAGTGACAAAATAATTATAAACATTCCAAAACTTCAGGAGAAATTGCCTGCGCACAAGATCTGCGGCCTTGTATCCAAACAAAAGGTTGTCTGCCGGGTTTTGTTTCAAGTACATGAAACGCATCACGTCCACACCAATTTTATCGGCGCCTTCACTAAATTCCATAGAGTTACCCCAGCTTTTATGCATCGGCCGGCCGTCTTGGGCCAGTAAAGTGGCAAACCCAAATACAGTCTCATATGGGCGCTCGTTTTCAAGAACGGTGCTCATGGCAATCATTGAGTAAAACCAGTTTTTAAACTGCCCGGGAAAACTTTCAGTTATAAAGTTCGCCGGAAACCATTTTCTCCACTCTTTTACGTTGTCCATGTAGCCGGGAATGGTGGAATACGGGACTATGCCGGCATCGAGCCAAGGATTTCCGACATCCTTTATTCGCTTCATTTTTCCGCCACACTCACACTCAAGCTCTACTTTGTCAATATATGGTCTGTGAGGACTTTTGCCCTGAAAGCTTTTCCATCCGCCGACAGCTCTTTGCCTAAGCTCCCCCTTTCCCCCCATGAGCTCAAAATTGCCACAGTCTGTGCACTCCCAAATAGGCAGGGCAAGCCCCCAATAGCGTTTTTTACTAATCAGCCAATCGTGCATGTTTTCCAACCAATCAAGTTCTCTCTTGAGGCCAAAGGAAGGAATCCAGTGGATTTTCCTGGCCACAAGCTTCATTGCCTCACGGAGAGTTTTATCTCCAAGCTGGGGCGCTTTTTTGTCCATGGCGATATACCACTCGTCTACTACCCGCCATACAAGCTCAGTCTTGCATCTCCAGCAAGTGGGATATCTGTGACGGTACTTTTCCGTACTAAAAATCCACCTGTCGCCCAAAAATTGCAGGATGATGGCGGGATTTTTTTTGGCATTTTTCCCGGTGAATTCTCCCAAGCCGTCAAGGTAACCTGCTTCCTCGTCTATAATCTCCACTACCGGCAAACCAAGCTTCTTGCCAAGCGCAAAGTCCTCACTCCCGGCGCCTGTTGCAACATGCACGAGGCCGGTCCCCTCCTCCATGCTAATTGGGAGGACGCGGTCCCTTGTTGCAACTACCGTGTGGAAAGACCCACCACGCTTTTCTTTTACCCTTGGAAGAGCATCAAACGCGGTCTCATATTCTATGCCGACAAGTTTGGACCCCTTTACCGTTTTGTGAATCGTTTTGTAGGAGCTGTCAAAGACTTTTTCAACGAGCTTTTCCGCAATCCAAAAACGATCACCGGTAGTCCCCTCAACGAGCGAGTACCGCTGTTTCTCGTCCACCGCCACCGCTACATTTCCCGGAAGTGTCCATGGAGTGGTGGTCCAGACCAGCAAGTACTCATTGGGTCTTTCTTTAATTGGAAGTTTAAAATAAACGCTGTCGTGAGTTACCTCCGAGTAATTTTCGGTAAGCATCTCGTGCTGGCTTATGGCTGTCCCGCAACGGGGGCACCAAGGAACTGAGTCACGACCTTTATAGATAATCCCCATAGAGTGGCATTTTTTAAGAAAGTGCCAGATCGTGTAGTTGTTTTCGTCGCTCAGCGTAAAATATGAATTTTCCCAGTCCATGAAGTAACCCAGTCGTTTTGATTGTTCGGTTTGAATGGTTGCATATTTATATACTCTGGCTTTACAAAGCTCAATAAATTTTGCGATGCTTGCCTCAGCGTCTCCCTTCACTATGTTTTCAATGTCTTTTTTGCTTTTTAGACCCAGTTCCTTTTCCACCTCTACCTCTACCCAAAGACCCTGCGCGTCAAACCCATTTTGAAATCTCTGCTTGTAGCCTTTCATGTTCTTGTAGCGTTGCCAGAGATCTTTATACGTCCTTCCCCAAGCGTGGTGTACCCCCATGGGATTGTTTGCCGTTATTGGGCCGTCAATGAACGAGAAGCGCTTCTTTGAATTGTTATTTTTGTTTAAATACTTTTTAACGATGCCTTTCTCATACCAATGCTCCATGAGCCGGCGCTCTGCTTTCGGGAAGTCAATTTTTACGTCTACCGAGTTAAAATGGGGCTTCTTTGCCATGGGGCTATTTTAACACCTACAAAACTAAAAACCCAACACATACACACCGGGTGTGTATGTGGGGCTACACACTTGGAAATAAACACACAAAGTGCTAACATAAAAACATGCCGAGGCGAAAAACACCTCTTGTCAACGGAGAAATTTATCATACATTCAACGCAAGTGTTGCCGGACAGCCAATATTCAAAGACTCAGTGCCAAAAGAAAGGTTTCTGGAATTAATAGACTTCTACAGGTTTGAATCAAACCCGCTGAGATACTCCCATTTCATAAACTTAAGCAAAAAGTTTCAGAAGAAATACCTAAGCTCTCTCTATGACTCGAAAAGACAGGTCGAAGTTTTAGGTTTTGCACTAATGCCAAATCACTATCATCTCCTGTTAAGACAAAAGACAGAAAATGGAATCAGTAACTTTATTAGATATATCCAAGACGGTTTTGCTAAATATTTAAATCTTAAAAGCGACAGAAAAGGAGCACTGTTTAGATCCCCATTTAAAGCAAAAAGGATAGAATCCGAGGACCAATTGCTTCATATACTAAGATATATCCATCTCAATCCTTTGACTTCATACATTTTAAAGGACATCAACCAGCTTAAAACCTATGGTTGGAATTCGTATGCGGATTATGTCAATGGACAACCAAGACAATTTGTGGACACAGAAACGGTACTGAATATGTTTAATTCTAAAGAAGATTTCGCTCGCTTCGTCGAAGATCAAGTTGATTACCAAAGGGGCCTCGCCAAAATTCGGCACATTGTAGAAGAGTAACCCCGATGTGTAGCCTCACATACACACCCGGTGTGTAGTTGTTGGTTGGTTAGTGGAGTTTGCGCAGAAAGGCCGGGATATCAAAATCATCATCGTACTCCCTTTTCTTTATTTCATCAGGCTCAACTTTGACCACATGCTCCATCTTATCTTTTTCTTCGTCACCCGCCTCCTCCTCCGACTTCTCTTTCCTCACCCCTTCACTGACAACCCCTTGGGGAATGGAAGACGTTATCATGGGCTGTTGCTGCTGCATTTTGGCGATTCTAGCCTGAGTCTCATCGAAGCCGGTGGCTATAACCGTGATTCTCACCTGATCGGACATATCATCGCGGACTACCTGACCATATATTATGTTTGCTTCGGGATCCGCCGAGTTAGAGATTGTTCGCGCAGCTTCATCCACCTCAAACATGGTCATGTCGGAGCCGCCCGTGATATTTATCAAAACTCCGCGCGCGCCGTCAATTGACAAGTCAAGAAGCGGTGAGGAAATCGCCGCTCTGGAGGCCATTTGAGCTCTGTTTTCTCCTACTCCCACCCCAATCCCAAGAAGCGCGCTGCCCGCGTCCTTCATAATTGTCTTAACGTCCGCAAAATCTACATTTACGAGCCCGGGGGTCGTAATAATCTCGGCAATTCCGGAAACCGCCTGCCCCAAAACATTATCCGCCACCTTAAAAGCCTCAACCAGCGTTACCTTTCTGTCTATCACGTCCATCAGGCGCTGATTAGGAATAACTATCAGCGTATCCACTTCGTCCCTTAATTTATCCACCCCTTCCTCGGCAAGCAAGCTCCTCCTTGATCCCTCAAAATTGAAGGGCTTCGTCACAATGCCCACCGTCAACGCGCCGCTTTCTTTTGCCATTTTTGCAATAAGAGGAGAGGCCCCCGTGCCCGTCCCGCCGCCCATGCCCGCAGTCACAAAAACCATATCGGAATCAACCAGAAGCTCTTTTATCCTTTCTTGAGACTCCCCTGCCGCCTGCGCGCCCACTTCGGGATTGCCACCCACCCCCAGGCCCTTGGTCAGCTTTTCTCCAATTTGAAGCTTGGTTGGAGCCGGATTATCCAGAAGAACTTGCGCGTCCGTGTTGACGACTATAAACTCAACTCCAAAAACCTCCTGTCCCTGAAGCATCGAGGCTACTGCGTTTCCACCGCCCCCGCCAACTCCTATCACTTTTATCTTTGCTATTCTTGCGGAATCGGGTTTTACGAGTGCCATAGTTTTTCTAGGCGCAGTTTAGGGAAAGAAAGGCGATTTGTCAAAGCCTTCAGGGCAAAAGATCGCGAGCGGCTCGAATTACCTTCCCCAAAGCTCCGCTGGGTAGGCTAAATTTGACCGGGAGGTTTTCCGATCCTCCACTTGAGCCTCCTCGTCCCTCCGCGGCTGAATGCAAAATGAGGCCCACGGAGCAGGCGTAGGCGGGTGAATTAAGCTCATCAATGAGCCCTGTGACGCCAGATGGAAGGGCAATTCGCACAGGCAAGCCAAGAGTGCGCTTCGCCGCGTCCTCCAACCCATATGTCAAGGACCCTCCTCCGGCAACAATGGCTCCGGAGGGAACTTTGTTTATGATGCCAGCCCTCTCAAGATCCAACTTTATAATAGAAAAGATTTCATTGAGTCTCGGACGGACGATGCCCTCCGTAAGAGTTCGTTTTGAAATTCTCTTCATCTCACCGGCACCGTAATCAGCTAAATTTACCTGTGCGGATGTCCCTTTGTCCTCTTCCCTGACCCTCACCAGATCCAGCTTAATTTTTTCAGCCACATCCAGTGAAACCCTGAGGCCTATGGCCAAATCGTTGGTGACGTTTCTGGCACCAACAGGGAAGGAGCCGGAATACGACAGGGAGCTGTCTACAAAAGCGGCAATAGAAGTAGTCCCCGCTCCTATGTCCACCAACACACACCCCAATTCCTTTTCCGTCTCAGACAAAGTGGAGAAACTTGCGGCAAGCGCGGAAAAGACCACTTCTTCTATTTCCACCCCCACTTCCTGAACCGTCTTGGTTAAGTTTTTAAGGGCCGCACTGCTTGCAGTCACGATATGCGTATTCACCTCCAGACGGACTCCGCTCATTCCGACAGGGTCCTTAACCCCGCTCTCGCCGTCCACTATAAACTCTCTCGGAATTACGTGAATCACCTCTCGGGAGGCCGGCAAAGAAACCGCCCTCGCCGCCTCTATCACCCGCTCCACGTCTTTGGGGGAGACTTCACCATTCGGATCTGAAACGGCAACAACACCCGTGGAATTCTGTGAACTAATGTGCGCGCCCCCGACCGATATAAAAGCATTGTCGAGATTGTACCCCGCCATTCTTTCGGAAGCTTCGACCGCGGAAATAGTCGCCTCGACAGCCTCCTCTATGTTTACTATCTGCCCCTTTTTAATCCCTCTTGAGGGGACCGAGTTGACTCCCACCACATTTACCGTCGTTTCAAAAGTTGCCTGTTCCACCGATACCTGAGCCAATACTGAAGTGATTTTGGATGATCCTATATCTATCGCGGCGGTTAGTTTGGATTTGTTCATTTATTTAATTTCTCACCTTAGCACGGGACTGGCAAAACGCAAGTCCACCTCTTTGATTTTAGTTTCTTGAGACAGACTATTCAACTGTGAAAGAATAAGCCTCACTTTTCCCGCCGTCAACTTGTCGTCCCCTGTGAGCGGAAGGATAAAGTCCACCCCCGCAATATTGGTCTCCAGTCTGTCTGCGACGATGCTTGCGTTTCTCAAGCCGAGTATCTGGGAGACGGAGGCCACAAAGGCAATCTCCTGCCTGTCGGGCTTGCGGCTTGCGGATATCCGCGTAACTTCATCGTTTTTCCCAGAAATCGCCTCCCCTTCCGCGGAGTAGAATACTCCGTCTATCTCTATTGCCACCGTTTTTTCTTTAATGAAAACGGAAAGTCCTCTCGGCGGCTCATAGGCAAGTTCAAAATCTTCAACAAAATCAAGTCCAGAAATGCCCTCATTTAGTTCTCTTTTTGCCCGCGACAGCTTGAGCCCTTCAAGCTCACTCTCGACTATTATTCTGTCAAGGCAGTTACCGAATTGACTCTCACAGCTCACTCTTTGGACTTTCACTATTTCGGGAAGAAGCAGTAAAAAAAGAAAGGACAAGAAGAAGGTTAGCATAAACGAGGCCAGTTTAAGCATTTATCACGTCTTCCAAGACAACAGCCAAATTTTCTGCCGCACGCCGGTCGATATCCACGGCGCTTGTGTCAACAGACTCCACCATAAACTTCCAATTCTTCTTAACTTCCAGTATCCTGCGATAAAGCTCCTCGGGCGTCAAGTCTTTCTCCGCTAATATCACGGCAACTCCGGACTTGCGGGCCATTTTTGCGTTCTCCATCTGTTCATTAAAAATAGACCAAGGTATGGGAATAAGAATGGAAGGCCTTTTCGTCATTATCACCTCGGCTACGGTGTTTGCGCCGGCTCTGGATATTACGATATCCGCCCTTTGATAGATTTTATGAATTTCTCTGGGGTCAACCAAAGAGTGAACTCTGTAGCGTTTGCCTTCTTTTATCTTATATTTTTCATAATCAAGCTCGCCCGTCTGATGAATAACAACAAAATTTCGAAGCTTAGGAAGAATGGCCCCCACGGTACGGTTTATCGTCTCCGATCCTCTGGACCCGCCGGTGACAAAAATATGCGGCGGGGTGCTTATTTTTGTTTTCGGCTTAATTGCGGTAATTTCTCTGATTGTCGGATTTCCGGTATACACAACCTTTTTTGCGTCAAAGAACCTCTTGCTCGGCAAGCGGGAGATGGCAATACGCCGCGCAAAGCGGGCCGTGATGCGATTAGCAAGCCCTCCTGTCAGGATTTGCTCATGAACGACTATCGGGATTCTCAAGGCAAAGGCGGCAATAACCACCGGAATGCTCACATAGCCGCCAAACGAAAGCACGAGCGCGGGCCTGATTTTCAAAAGCAGATAAACCGACTTTATGACGCCAAGCGGTATTTTTACATATGAAAGCAAGCTCTTCACCGCAAGCCCCCTTGCATATCTTGCCGCAGGGACGGTATAAAAGCCCACTCCGACTTTCGGAAAAACTTTTGCCTCGAGCGTGGAGCCATGCCGGCCTTCCATGGATTTCTTGGCCCCAATCCAATAGAGCCTCCACCTGTGCCTCCTTTTTAATTCTTCAAGAGTGGCAAGCGCGCTTGTGCCGGCGTGTCCCCCTGTCAGGACTATACCTATGTTATCTCCTTGTCTTTCTCCTTTTCTTTTCCTTTTGAGCATATCTGTGCCTTGATATATTAAGAAGTATACCAATTGACCCCAGCATTGTTGTCAGACTGGTCCCGCCATAGCTAAAAAATGGAAGCGGTATGCCCGTAAGGGGCGTCAACGAAACCATTGAGGACAAATTAAGAAATATCTGGACTCCAATCCACGATGCGATTCCGGCTCCCAACACCTTTGAGAAGTCATCCGGGGCGCCTCTGGCAATCGCAAAAAGTCTCAGAAGCAGATAAAAAAGAAGGATGATAACCGCGCCCCCGCCGACAAAACCCACCTCCTCTGCTATCACCGCAAAAACTGAGTCTGTTGCGCTTTCTGGCAAAAATAAATGTTTTTGTCTTGACTGCCCCAGGCCCACACCAAAAATGCCGCCGGATCCAAGCGCAATGAGCACCTGCCTTATGTGATATGAGGATCCCAGCGGATCGGCCGTGGAGCCGAGGAAAGACATAACCCTTTGTCGTCTGTAACTGGAGCTAAAAACAAGAACGGCCCCCGCGGCCGTTCCGCCCAGTAAAAGTCCCAAAAGATCAAAAACCGACCAACCCATGACAAAGAGCTGTACAAAAGCGACACCCGTTATGACAATTGTCGTTCCAAGATCCGGCTGAAGCATAACGAGAGCGGACACGGCAAGAAGTGCCGCAACGAAATAATAAAAAGGTTTTTTATCCACATAGAGCTTTGCAAACAAAATGGCCATGCCGAGCTTCGCCGGCTCGGACGGCTGAAAACCGAACTGTCCTATTGAAATCCACCTCCGAGCCCCAAGAACCTTACTCCCAACTCCGGGTACAAGGACCGCGACAAGGGCAAGAAGTGCCGCAAAAAAAAGAGGGTAGGCAATTTTTCTCCAAACCGAATAATGCACAAGACTTGCCCCAAAGAGCGCAGCTAAACCAAGCGCGGTCCAAAGAAGCTGCTGCTTGGTAAAGTAATACGGGTCGGAAAAAACTCTCAACGCCTGAGGGGCGGATGCATCGGCGACAGCCAGGAGCCCCACTACTGACAATGTTAAGGTCAGCCAGAGAGTTTTTCTATCAAGCACGCCTAAATTGTAGCAAGCCAGAGGCCGAAAATCGCTAACATCACCCCCGCGAGCCAAGCGCGCATGACAATTTTGGGCTCCTCCCAGCCAATTGCCTCGAGAGCATGATGAAATGGAGCAATGGGAAGGAGCGGCCGTTGGAGGTATCTCCACCCTATCATCTGAACAAGTGAGCTTACCGCCTCCAGCACAAAAATTCCTCCTATAATAAACAATGTGGTCACGTTTCCTATGATTAACCCGATTACGGCAATAGTTGCGCCAAAGCTCAATGCTCCCGTGTCCCCCAGAAATATCCTCGCAGGAGGGATATTAAAATACAAAAAAGCCATCAGGGACCCGAGCCAAAGAGACAAGAATATAAAAATCGGGGTATCAAGGTTCCCCACGGCTATTATAATGTAGGCAAATATATATATCATTAAAAGTCCGCTGGACAGGCCGTCGAGTCCGTCTGTGATATTAAAGGCATTGGCAAAAAAGACGATAACAAAAGCGGAGAACGGCACGTATAGTAGGCCTATATCAAAAACAAGATCAAAAAGAGGGACGTGAATTATTCTAATGCCCAAAAGCCAATGAAGCAGACCGCCCAGCAACAAGCCCGCTACCCATTGCAGTATAAACTTTTGCTTCTTGCTAAGTCCGAACATCGCCCCCAAGTTTCCCGGACGGGGCTTGCCGAAGATTTTTACTATATCATCCAAAAGTCCTATGGCCGCAAAACTGAGGAAGGCCACGAAAAGCACGAAAATCTCGCGCCCAAGGCCAAAAGATGAGCTTACAAACACCCCAAGGCTGGAAATAACAGGCATCAGGAAACCAAAAAGAACGCTAATAACGGCCACAAGCAAAATCCCCCCTCCCACGGGAGTACCTGCTTTTTTGTCGTGCAGCCTGTCTAGGAGGGACTTCTTCTTCCCTCCGGCATCCCCCTCTTTTCTGCGGACAAGTTTAATTTTATAAAGCACATCTATGAAGGGCACAACCAAAACCGCGGTAAACAAAAATGAGAATATGATAAGCCCCAGTGAAAGCGGCAGAAAGTTAGATAAATTCATAATCGGGAGCTTTGATTATATAACAAACCTCATTTAAAAACTAACATATTGTACTTCTTGTTCCAGCCGATTCTGTAACCTTCCCAGCAAGCCTTTTCAATTAGCCAGCCGCCATAAAGTTTAACTTTCCCGTCCGACAACCGTGTCATTGCAATATCAGGATTTTGTCGCAACAAATTTTTATAAACGATGAGTCTTTTTTTGAAAAGATTATCCCGATAGCCAAATTGGCAATTTTTTTGGTAAGGACAATAAATTTATCAGCCACACGAGTTAGTTTTTTATCTCCTCAATTTTTGCCCCCATACGTCTCAGGTTCTCGGCAAAGTGCGGGTGGCCGCGGTAGAGCGCGTCAGCGTTCAAGATCGTTGACTCTCCGCGTGCTATCATTGCCGTCATGGCAAGAGCCACAACCGCGCGGATAATGTAGGGCGCTTCTATTTTTGCTCCGTAAAGAGCGTTGCCTGCAGTAACTATCACACGGTGCGGGTCGGCCATTATCACATTTGCCCCAAGCTTGAGTAGCTCCGAGGTCCAGAAAAGTCCGGCATCATACATCCAGTTGTGAAAGACCACCTGTCCACGGGGAGCCGCAAGGGCAAGAGGAATAAATAAAGGAAGTGTATCTACAGGCAAAGCAGGCCAAGGCTGTGCTTTTATAGACATAGCCTTATACTCCTCAAAATCTCCGATTTTTGGAGTTGTCCCGTTGGTGATAAAAGCCGATTTTTTATCGTATCTCACATTAATGCCAAAGCGGGAAAAGACTTGCCCTATCGGCTCAAAGATTCCTTTTTCAACCCCCATGACACGCATTTGTCCGCCCGTGGCCGCGGCTAGTGCAAGAAAAGTCGCCGCCTCATAGTGGTCAAATAAGAGCCTGTGGCGCTTAGGCCGAAGGACCCTTCCTCCTTCCACGGTTAATATGTTGGAGCCGACGCCATGGATTTTGGCTCCGCATTTGATAAGAAAGCGGCAAAGGTCCTGCACTTGCGGCTCTGAAGCAGCACCTTTAATAGCTGTCTTGCCCGGGATGCCCGTGGCAAGCATAACCACATTCTCTGTTGCCGTGGGGCTCATTTCGGAAAGTAAGACGCTCGCGGGACTCGCTTTTTTAATATCCATATTCGCCGAGGTCTGAGTCTCGCGGACCGAAACACCTAGGGCCCGGAAAGCTTCATAATGAGCGCTTAGAGTTCTAAACCCCAGGGTGCATCCGCCCGGAAGCTCCCTGAAGTTAACCTTTCCAAAGCGCGCGAGCATGGGCCCCCAAAGAAGGGAAGTCCCGCGCATGGTGCCCAAGTCTTCACTGTCCAAGTTTTCAAAACGCAAGCTGGAATTGTCAATTTTTAGTGTCCTTGCTTTTTTATCCCAAGTGATTTTGCTTCCAAGTTTTTCTAAAATCCCAGTAAGCCGTACAACATCAGTGATATCCGGAACGTTTTCAAATATAACGGGCTCGTCAAAAAGAATACTGGCAGGGACCATTGCAACAGCCGAATTTTTGCTTCCCGAAGGGGTTAGCACGCCGCTTATAGTCTGATTGCCTTGGACTTTTATATCCATAACTCACCTGTCAGGGCCAATTCCAAGATAGGGAAAGAGCTCAAGGGCTATGTCAAACCACAAGGGAGCTGCTGTTTCGCTGGCCCAGGGAGAGCTTTGCGGCTCACGAAGGGTGACAAGCATTACAAACTCGGGGTCGGAGGCCGGCGCAAAACCAACAAAGCTTGCTATTGTCTTGTCTTCGTCATAATGACCCTCCACCGGAATCTGAGCCGTTCCCGTTTTCCCTGCAATATCAAATCCGCGAGGGACGGCCCACTTGGCCTCCCCCTGTTTTGCGGCGCTAACCATCATGTCGGTCACCTCATCCGCGGCTTTTTTGGAAATCACTCTTCGCTGGCTAATTGGCTCTATGTCATCCTCCCAGCCGTCGGCCGAAACAGAGTTCACTACCTGCGGCATAACAAGTACTCCGTCGTTGGCTATGGCCGCTATTGCCCTTATCATCTGAATAGGAGTAACCGCTATACCTTGTCCGAAGGATGTCGCGGCCAAGTCCACCACATTCCAATCATCGCGATTCCGTAACTTGGGGCTCATTTCCCCCTGAAGATCAATTCCCGTTTTCTGGCCAAAACCAAATTTCACGAGGTAGTCATGCGTCAGCTCTTTTCCAAGCCTATCTCCCACAAATGCCATACCAACATTATTCGACTCTCTTAGAACCTCCGCCATGGTGATGTCCTTCTTATATTCATCATTCCATGTTTTGATAAAATATTTATCCACCTTGAGGGGTTCTCCACAGATATCACATTCCGTATCGGGCCGCACTACGCCCGCGTCCAGCGCGGATGCCATAATCACAGGCTTGAAAATACTTCCCGGCTCAAACGAGTCGGAAATAACCGGATTCCTGAAGTCGCGATTTGAGTAATTCTCAAAGCTTCCGGGGTCAAAGTCGGGCAGAACGCTCATTGCCAAGATAGCCCCGTCGCTTGGCCTCATAATTATGACAGATCCTGAGATGGCGCCGTATCGCTCAATCCCCGCGGCAAGGCTCCGCTGGGCAAGTAGTTGAATGCGCTTATCAATGTGAGTCACAAGGTCAATCCCCGGTGAGGCTGAAATTTGACGCTCCACCCCTGAAAGGATTGGTTGCCCGAGCAGATCCGCCTCCCGCTCGACGTAACCGGTCTGCCCTCCTAAAGTGAGATCATAATACCCCTCCAAACCAAAATAGCCCCGGTCTCCCCCCTCCGACTCTTTTCCCACTATTCCCAAAACGTGCGCCGCCACGGAAGCCTCAGGGTATATTCTGTCCTCAACCAGCTCAAAACCTATCCCGCTTATTCCTAGCGCTTCTATGTTTTTCTTCACATCGGTCGTTACCTTGTCTTTGAGCGGAGTCCAAACGACATCGCGCTCAAGCATGGCCTGAACGCGCAACACCTCGCGAAGAAGCTCCTCCCTTTCGACATCATCCTCGACAAGTAACGGGGCCAGCAAATTTGCAATTTCTTTTGGGCTTTTATCCGTTTTTGTGATGTCCGCATATACAAGCCACGCCTCACTGCTTGCCGCAAGCGGAGAGCCGTCCGAAGAGAAAATATTGCCCCTTTGCGCCCCAAACTCGGAGCCGCTTAATTGCTGTGCTCTGGCCTCCCGTGAGAGCTTCCCGCCTTCTATTAATTGCCAAAACGACAGTCTCGCCAAAATGGAAAAGGCCAGAATAACAAAGGCTATTCCAACCATTCTCATTCTTGCCTCCATACTAGGGAATGCGTGCGATTGGCTTTGGGCTTTTGATGTAGACAATGCGGTCAGGGACAACAAGCCCCAAGTCATTTGCTTGTTCACTCAAGCTCAAAAGAGAGCTCTCCGCCAAAATCTTGGTTTTAATTCCCCTATTTTCCGCTTTGAGTAAGGAGAGTTCCGTTTCAATGGCCGCAAGACTAGCTCCCTTGGACGATGTATCTATCGCAAAGAGCACGTTTCCCATGAGTAGGACCAAGACCGCTATCGCATGGCTTTTGGAGACACTCACCCCGCCAACTCTTATGCCGGCGTGGGAATCCCTGCTTTTCTTGTAATCTTTTATTGTTTTAAGTCTCATTTTTCCTGATGTATCGAAGTTTTGCGCTTCTTGCGCTTTTGTTTTTTTCTGTCTCTTCTTTCGTTGGCAAAACCAAGCTCATGGCCTTATTTTTCATGAAATTTTTCACTATCCTGTCCTCTCCCGAGTGAAAAGTTATCACCGCAAGAGTGCCCCCTTCAGACAACAGTTCGTATGCCTGAGGTAAGGCCTCGGCCAGATTTTCAAGCTCGCTGTTTACTGCTATTCGCAAATTCATAAATGGCTTTGTGGCAGGGTGGATTTTTCCTCGTCCGGTTGTTCCCAATACCCAAAGCAAGTCTCCAACGGTTTCGAGTCTTTTTATTTTTCTTGCCGCAAGTACCCTTTTGACCTGAGATTTAGTAAAAATCTCGGATAGCCCACTGGCGCCAACAGCGTTAACCAAGTCCGAGGCACGCACGGCCTGCGAGCCGGGGTCAATTCTCATGTCAAGAGGCTGGCCCTGCTTTTCAAAGCTGAACCCACGGTTCAGCACCTTATAGTGATAACGCGAAATTCCCAAATCCATAAGTATTGCGTCCGCCCTCTTGACTCCATTTTTCAACGCGATCTCGGCTATATTCCTAAAATTACCTTTGACAAGTTTGACGCGGGGCAGTTGCTTCAAACTTTTCTCTGCGAGCACCAGCATCTCGGGATCCGCCTCTATGCCCAAAACCCGGGCTCCACGCCGAGCTATCGCTCTTGTGTGCCCGCCCATGCCCGTTGTCGCATCAATCACCTGTGAATTCCTCTTAATGTGCAAAATTTCCAAAACATCCTCCAATAAAACAGGTTCATGCATCGCGCGGTCTTAACCTTGCAAGAGCCAGTGTCTCGACCATGTCGCCCGCCTTCTCCTCTATGAACAGCTCGTGCTCAAGCCACTTTGCCTTATCCCAGATCTCAACCCTTTCTCCGAGGCCCAAAAAAACTATCTCCCCTTTTATCTCGGCATGCTTCATCAGAACCTCCGGCACCACAACTCTTCCCTGCTTATCAGGTATCGCCTCGTACGCGGAGCCCAAAATAAAGCGGTCGGTGTCCCGCACGGGTCTTGTTATGGTTTCCACTTTGCCGGTCAGTTTTCCGATAAGCTTTTCCCACTGGCCCTCTCCTACCAAGACCACGCACTTCTCATACCATTTGGCCAGAATAACTTTTTCACCGAGCCTGCGCCTGAGCGTGCTTGGTATGGCAACGCGTCTCCCGGAAACCAGCTTGCTCTCATAGGTGCCAATAAGCATAACTATTCACCACTTCTCACCAATTTACACCATTTTGTTACATTTTCACGCATGGGTCAAGGAGAAAATAACCCGTAGCGCCTATATTTCAAAAGTGTGGGGAAAAACTAAATTACCTTTCCCGCGTGGGAAGCGCCGTCTGAAGAAAATATCGCAAAATTTGTGCTCTCCACGTTTTCCGGGCCCGTGCCGAAAGTTTCCATTACCACAAAATAAACACCACTTGGAGGGTCGTCAAGCGCGTACACAAAGCCACCGTCGGCCGAGCTCAACTCGTCGACGTCAACCTGAAGATGAAAATCGGTCGCTAGTTTGGCCTTGAGCTTCCCACCGGGCCCTCTGAACCAGAGAGTGAGACTACCCGTCTCAACCCCTTCATCATACCTGAAGGTCCCCGAGGATTCGGTGCCCAAAAGAAGTTCCCTTTCCACGCTCCCCCTCAAATCCTCTTCCTTTATTGTCCCCTGCACTCCCTGTTGTGTCCCGTCTTGCGTCTGATATAACAACTGATAGTCAAGGGTCGCGGCGCCGGGGACTATTCCCGCATTTTCAATACGCAACCTGAGAAAATGCCCGTCCTCCATGGGGGTAAGAGAGGTAAATGGCCTTTGGGAAAGAGGCAGTTCCGGAACTTTCTCGTCCTCCACCGCAACGGAGCCGCCTCCTCCCCTCAAAAGAGTAAAGGCCGCCACACTCCCCGCAACAGCAATCCCCAGAATAAAAATCACAATGGGCAGAAACTTTTTCACGCAAGTTTATTTTGCAGATACTCCGCCAAATTGTCAACGCTCACTCTCTCTTGCTCCGTGGTGTCGCGGTCGCGGACCGTGACCGAGCCGTCCTTCAGCGTGTCGAAGTCAATTGTCACGCAAAAAGGGGTGCCTATCTCATCTTGGGCAAAATAACGCTTGCCGATATTTCCGCGCTCATCGAGCGTCGCGTGAAACAAGGGCCTGATCCTGTCAAACACCTTCCTTGCCTTTGTCACAAGATCCGGCTTATTTGCCAATAGGGGAAAGACAGCTACTTTATAAGGGGAAAGCGCGGGATGCAGTTTCAAAACAACCCTTTTGTCCTCCTTACGATAAGCTTCAAGGAGAAAAAACAAAGTGGCGCGGTCCACGCCTCCTGAGGTTTCAATGACCCAAGGAGTGTACTCGTCTCGGCCATCAGGGTCTCTATAGATTAAGCCGTGACGACTCAAATCCCAATCGCTTCGGTCATGTATGCCCTCAAATTCTCGCCACCCAAAAGGCGAGTTGTATTCTATATCTGTTGCGGCTTTTGCATAATGGGCCCGCTCACTCTCCTCATGATCTCTAAATCTCAAGTTCTTTTCATTAATCCCAAGCCCCGTGTACCACTTCATTCTCTCTTCTTTCCAATATCCAAAAACGCGCCTTGACTCTTCTTTGTCTTCTCTGATAAAGAACTCCAACTCCATTTGCTCAAACTCACGGCTCCTGAAAATGAAATTCCCGGGAGTAATCTCATTTCTAAAGGCTTTTCCAATTTGAGCTATTCCAAAAGGAATTTTGACACGGGTTGAGTCAACTATGTTTTGAAAATTAACAAAAGCGCCCTGAGTGATTTCCCCCCGTAGATAAGCCTTTTCTTTTGGCTCGGTCGCGCCGAGAAGGACCTCGGTCATGAGATTAAAATTCTTGGGCTTTGTCCACTGCACGCCCCCGTCGTGCGTTTTGGCGTGCTCCGCAAGCTCCTCTTCGTGGTCTGCCCTGAAGCGCCTGTGGCAGGCTTGGCACTCAACAAGGGGGTCCGTAAACGCCGACAAATGACCGGAGACCTCCCACACTTTGGGATTCATTATTATTGCCGCGTCAATGCCGACAACGTCCTCGCGCAATTCCACCATGTCGCGCCACCAGCGGCGCTTTATATTGTTTTTAAGCTCCACGCCAAGCGGCCCGTAATCCCAAAAGCCGCGATAACCGCCGTATATTTCACTTCCTGGATAAATAAATCCGCGCCTTTTGGCAAGGCCCACCACTTCCTCCATTTTTGCCATCTTGCGTATTATTGCACACAACCGCGTATCTACGAAGTGATCCTTCGACCAACGCGTACCGAACCAAGCTTTCTTTCAACTACACTCTCAAGAACGGCGTCCGGCGAGGGCATGTCACGCCCCTTCGGCCAAAATCCAAGCACGGTAAGCGCGTCGGCCGTAAAGCTGTCTCTCAATGATTTCAGCCTCACGTTCTCTCCCAAGTCGTTGAGATAGGAAACAAGAAGGTCGTAGAGCTCAAAGGATTCCTCTTCACGGGCAAGTTTGCTTGCGGCATCAACAAAGAAATATGCTACTGAAACTTTTTTCAGATTACTTCTTATGACCTTATACGAGTTAATAACCTCAATGTCCGTAAAAATATGCATACTCTTCCCTTTGGCCGCCTGAAAACGCACGTTACTAAAAACCTCGAGAGATCCTCGTTTGCGGCTTGTAAGTCTTTTTGCCCCCTTGGCGACGATGCTCGCCTTGCCCAGCTCGGGGGACAAAATTGTTATTACCTTATCGGCCTCGCCCAAGCTTCTGATTGAAAGAATTATCCCCCTTCCTTTTACCGCCTTGCCCATAACCTACAAGCTAAATTTAAGCTCTTTATCCGTCTTGAGGAAAAATTCATCCGTTTTCCCGTTAATTTTTACGGAGTAAAGCGGTGAATCTTTGCCCGGCTGTTTCTGCACCAAAAGCCTGTAGTCTCCTTCAATCTTAAGGGGCAGTCTATACTTAACGGTAATTTTCTTGACCCCCATGGGTCGCAATTCAAAGCCTCCGGCAAACACGGTTTTCCCAAGCTCGTGGCCAACCTCCACCTCATCATCAAATCCCTCGCTCTCAAGAAGCTCGCTCCCCTCGGGGACATAAATTCTTGTCCAATTGGGCAAAACGGAATTTAACCACCCGTCCTGAGGCTTGGGGTTACTGTAGGTTAGCGTCAGAGTTTTTACCACTGTCCCGTCATTCGCCACCTCAATTTCCTGAGACACGCTGTGCGTAACGTATAAATTGGACTTTCGCCCCCCAAGGTTTGCGTCATTGACATGAAGATAGTCCCCCTCAAAATCACGTATATTGCCGCCTATTCCAAACGCCTCTACGCCTCGTTGCACATCTTCGTCAAAGACATAAACCAAAACATGCTTTTCGGTGAGAGACTCCCAAACGGCCTGAAACAAGCTCGGCAATTTTTCCTTCGGTTGGCCGAGGGCATTAGCAAGCATCGAATTCATAAGTGGACCTACAATCTTTTTTCTATTTTCGTAATTCGGCGGAGCAAAAACAATTTTGCCCGGTTCATTCTCGCTCCAGACTATCGCCCCCTCTATATCGGCAAACGCCTCAAGCTCGTAAACCACTTGCGGGCAGTCGCATCGGCTATCCGTTTCCGCGTTAAAATTGCCGTAACCCGGCACCCCAATTTGGCCTATGGCTCGGAGAAGATTTACCGCCACATGGGTGTCGACGGCAATTATCCCGTCTATCCCATCAACGCCCACTGATTTTGCCTCGTCGGAAAAAAGCTCCATGCTCCGGGCAAAGTCCGGTGACCAATTCATGTCCCTAAGCCTCAACCCCGGGAAACGGGAATAAGGTTCCTTGATAAATCTGAGTATTGGCTCCGGAGCCGGCTCAACCGCCTTGTAGCGGCCGTCCAGATTATAAATATCATCCGTCCGGGTCGGATTGAATTTGCCGGAACTTACCTCTGCCACTGAATAGGCCGTTAAAAAACCCCCCGTTGGCCTGAGCTCCTTATCGTTTTGAAAAAGAACCAAGTAATTTCTGGGCGCGTCAATCCCCAATAGGTAGGGCGACGCTTCAAGAAGGGGCTTTCCGTTGGTCAAAAGCTCAGCTCCGCTTCGCGAGATATCTTGGACTTGGCTTATTCTTGAGCGAATTTCTTTTCCCCGGAAACGCGCGGGGTATCGGGACGCGTCTATTTTTTGAACTTCGGCATCGGCCAGCCTTACTTTTTCCGCTATCGGATCAATATTTGGCAGAACCTGTTCTATCGTCCGTGCCAAAAATTCCACTCTATCGTTCGCTGTCTCGCCCCCCGCGGCTTGCGCACCGGAAAAGCCAATTAGGTCCGCATAGGGCTCTAGCGTCTCAACGGTTATTTCTGCGGCCTCCAAAGCGTGTCTTCCCGCAGAAAGCCCCGCTCGGCCGTCACGCCAATAGCCTCCCACAAAGGGAAGAGGGTTTGTCCAAGAAAACCTGCCGTAGGAGTTTTCAAAACTCCCAAACTCACGCCCCAACTCGTCAAGCTCCGTCTTGACCAAATTTATATCCTGCGCCCTGAAAGCCGCTTCAAGCTCTCTCGCTTCTCGCATCAAAGTTTTTGATTTTGCGAGCAGGCTTAAGGCCGGAATTAATACAAAAAACGCAAAAATGAGAAAAAACAAAAAGAGCCCCGCAAATACTTTCGCTGCCGTTCTCTTCCGGAGGATCCTCTTTATCCCCCCTGTGCCGCGTGCATGCTCTTTCTGTCCCACGCCCTCTCCCCCCCGCTCGTCGGGGCCGTTTTCCGGCTTTATTTGAGGAATTTTATCCATACTCTAATGCGCCCCTTTACCCGAGATCATAACCCAAGGAGTTTTTGCCATTATCATGGCATCAAAAAATATTGACCTCTTTTTTGCATAAAAGGCATCCATTTTTATTCTTTTGTCAAATTTTACATTACTCCTGCCGGAAACCTGCCAGTAACCCGTAATCCCCGGCCTTACGGTCAAAGTTTCGGCAACATATTTTTCGGTCCCGTTAAAAGATTTTTGTTGCCGCGCAAGCTCTTCTTCATAATATGGCCTCGGCCCCACTATGCTCATCTCCCCCTTTATTACATTGATGAGCTGGGGCATCTCATCAACGGAATATTTCCTTATAAAGCGTCCATACGGCGTCACTCTTGGGTCATTCTTGATCTTATAGTTGCCTGCATTTTGAAGCTCGTCATATGCCTTTTTAAATTTTGGGTCGGTCCTTAGCAGAGTGTGGGCATTGACAATCATCGAACGGAATTTATAGGCGTAGAATTTCTTGCCATACCTGCCCACTCGCATGGGAGTATCTGCAAACACCGGCCCCTTGGAGGTAAGCTTAATAATTATAGCGGACAACGCCATCACAGGAGAGAACAAAACAAGCAGCACGACCGCTCCAGCGATATCTATAATTCTTTTAGTGACAGCGTAAAACATCACTGATTAATTTTAAAAATTCTCTGCTGAACCTCTCTTTGGAGAATTTTTTTGCGTGTCTTTGTATTGCCATAGAATTGAAACTCGCCTTCTCACACGCATTAACGGCTTCTATTATAGCCTCCTCCCCCTGTCTATCAAAAAATACCCCTGTTTTCCCGTTAATCACCGTGTCACGGGCGCCTCCTCGCGCAAAGGCCAAAACGGGCCTGCCCGACATTTGAGCCTCAAGCGCCGCAAGCCCAAAATCCTCAAGCTGGGGCATCACAAACGCCTTGCATTTCTGATAGTAATCCGCCAACTCTTCATCTGTCAATTGAGAGACAAATGTTATATTTTTTTTTGCCATGGACTTGAGGCGTTTCTCTTCTTTTCCCGTGCCCACAATAACAAGCGCAAGGCCCAGCTTATTGAAGGCTCCTACAACCAAATCGACTTTTTTATATTTAACAAGGCGGGAAACTATTAGATAGTAGCCAGTGACCGGTGACCTGTGACTGGCGACTGGTGGGGTAAAATGTGAATTTGTAGGGGGGAAGATAATTTCAGAGTCGCGTCCATAGTATTTTTTTATTCTCGCCTGTACTTCCGTCGAAATTGCAACCATTACATCCGGCCTCTGGGCCGCGGCCTTGTCCCAAGCCCTTAGATATTTAACAAAAGGGCCGCCCACGGCTCTGCGACCCACATTGTCGAAGTAATGCCGATAGCCACTCCAAAGGTAGCGCGTCGGGGTCAGGCAGTAACAAATATGTCTGGTGTTTGGAGTGGTAATTACTCCCTTGGCCGCCTCACTTGTTACCGAAATGACCAAGTCAAAGCCGGAAAAGTCATGTGATTCAAAAGCGGCCGGCATCAAGGGCGCCAGATATTCATGGTTCGCGGCCGCAAGCGGAAGCTTTTGAAGAAAACTCGGGACTATTTTGGGAAAAGCCCCGGCCCAGTCGGCTTTATTTTTGTCATATACGGAAGTATAAAGAGGAGCTTCAGGGAAAAGTTCGTTGAGAGCCAAAAGAACCCTTTCTGCCCCTCCCCACTTATTAATTCTGTCATACACTATCGCTGTTTTCATTTTGCAGCTTCTTGATAAACTTCCAGTGTAATTTTAGCCATTTCGGCCCAAGAATAGCGCTTGGCAAATATCCGGTTTTCTTTGACGATTTTTTTTCTTTTGGCGACGCTCATGTCCAAAACTTCTTCCATGGCTAGCTCCATGGCCTCAAAATTAAACGGGTTAAAATAAACCGCGTGCTTTTTGTAAACCTCCTTAAACACGGGAATATCCGACGCAAGAACCACTGTTCCCGCGGCCATAGCCTCAAGCCCCGGAAGCCCAAAGCCTTCATAAAGCGAGGGGAACACAAAACCGGCTGAGTTTGCGAGCCAGCCTCCCAGTTCCTCGTCCGTGACATATCCCAAGTACAAGACAGTGTCTTCCAATCCCGCTCCTTTTATCATCTTCTCTATCCTCCGCGCAAAAACGTCCCTTGCCCCTATCAGTGCCAGCTTGACCTCTTTTTTGCTTTTTGTATTAAGGAGCCGGATTGCTTCAATGGCCCGCCATATGTTTTTGTGAGGGTAGGCGTTACCCACATAGACAAAATACTCACCCGTCGGGAGTGGCGCATTCCTCCCCGAAATATTTTTGTCAACTCCTTCATGGGCCACGGTTACACGGTCCTCGGGAAGCCCCTCAAAATAGCCCAAAAGCTCTTTTTTGATAAAGTGGCTAGGTACTATTATTTTTCTTGCTCTTGCCACCGATTTCCCAAAAACCGCCCTGTAGCCAAGCCTTTTTACTCCATATTTCCACGCCGGGAGGGTAGTGGCTCCTTTCCCTTTTTTCTTGTGCATAACCATGTCATGAATAGTCACTACAAAGTTTCCTTTATAGAAAAAAGGCGTATTAAAGTGAGGAAAGTGCACGAGGTCCGGATTTAGCGACCTTAATAGCTTTGGCAGGACAAGCTGCTCTTTTAGGCTGTAGTGCGGAAAGTCTGCCATAACTTTCCTCCAGTTTTCAGCCAATTTTAGCTTTTCGTAATAATCTCCTCTTAGCAGAACCAAATAATTATTGTCGCGGTCAATTTTTTGAAGCTCGGCCAGCAAATTTGTAGTATACCTGCCAATTCCCGTGTTTTCCGGGCCATACAGCCTCGCATCAATTACTATTTTCATGCCGTATAATATTTTACGATACGGGCCATTTTTACTAAGGTAATGCCCAAAAGCACAAGAAAGCCAACTGCCAGTGAATAGTCTCCCGCCAAGCGCTTTACATAGAATATGCGCATCGCGTCCACGCCGGATATTACAAACTTCACATTTTTATATTCTCCCTTTTTCGTTCCCTTCTTAAAATGCCAGATCCAGGCTTCGGGATAGTAAAGAACTCTGTACCCGAGACTCTTTATTTTCCACGAAAGGTCTATGTCTTCGCCGTCCAGAAAATAATCTTCACTAAACCAACCCACTTTATCTAAAATAGTCTTTCTAGTTAGCAGGAAGGCTCCTTGGGATGCGTCAATTTCGTGAGTCGTCTCAGGAGGAATCCAGCCATACCAATACCGGGAAAAAAGCTTTGATCTGGGGAAAATCCTGTCGAGAGCCGTAAAATGGGTGAGGCTTACCCATGGGGTTGGAAAGGACCTCCTTGCATCGCGGTCCAGTTTTCCGTTTTTCATCTTCATCCTACAGGTTAGGATGCCTATCTTTTTGTCTGATGCCATTTTTTCAAGAGATTTTTTTATGGTACCGCGGGGAACTTTTGTATCCGTATTAAGAAATAAGACAAATTCACCCCTGACAACTTTTCTTGCAGAATTGTTCCCTTTTGCAAAACCTAAATTTTTCTTATTCTGAATTAACTTAATTCCCTTGATTCCCTTGATTAACTCACTGCTTTTGTCTTCCGATCCGTTATCTACAACAATCACTTCAAAGTCAGCCTCCCCCCTCACTTCCCCAAGAGACGTGAAAAGCCCGTCAAGAAACTTCTTGGTGTTGTAGTTCAGAATTACTATTGATAAGTTCGGTCTCATTTTGTAAGTTTTTCGTAAATCCTATCATGCAATTTAACTACGACTTTCCAGTCATATTTATCTTTTACAAACTTCCTGCCCGCTTTACCTATTTTTTCGGCCTTTTTGGTGTCTCTGAGTAACTCCACGGTCCGGCGGGCAAGAACTTCGGCTGTGTCGGCGACTATCGCATGCTTGCCGTTTGTGAGACCGAGGCCGGCAACTCCAACTCCCGTTGAAACAACAGGCAAGCCGGCCGCCATCGCCTCCAATATCTTTAATCTGGTGCCCCCAGAGCCTTTAATGGGGGCAACCATGACACTCGCTTTTCTGTAGGCATCACGGGCATCACCAATAGATTCGCTGAGGATAATGTCTTTTCTTTTTTTTGAAAGCGCGACTATTCTCTCCGGAATCATTCTGCCCGCGAGCCAGAGCTTGGCATCCTTCACCTCGCTTTTAACTTTAGGCCAGACCTCATCAAGGAGCATATCAACAGCCTCAAGATTTTGTAACCACTCAAAATTAGTCACCCCGTAGAGGACCCGCGGAGGGGTCGCTCTGTCTATTTTCTTTTGTGAATAATGCTCGGCGTCCACCCCGTTTGGAATGACATCAACGCTTATCCCGGGGATTAGCTTTCTCATCACGTTTTTATCGTCTTCCGAAACCGCAACCAGTTGATCGGTTTTTTTCCAAAAATACTTTTCCCAAAACTTAAGCTTTAATATATCTATCATAAAAATGGGCCTTAAAAGACGCGGCACTTCATTGTCCACATAGTGCTTATAGACCTGATATTCTACTGTCTGCTCCACCAGAATTGTGGGGATCTCCGTGCGAGGGATATGCGGCATGACGTAGAATGTCTCCGCGTGTATCAAATCATATTTTTCTCTGTTTAATTCCTCTTTTATGGCCCGCCGCTCGCCCAGAGACCAATTTCTCACAACCAAAAGCGGATAAAAACTAAAGGCGGTAAGCAGTAGATTTCTGAGGGCCCATGGGGATTTTGGTCTTTTGAAAACGAGGACCTTTTTGCAATACCTTTCAAGCTCCGGTATGAAGCGCTTCTCGCTCTCATCCTTTATCAGAGAAAACAATGTTATTTCATAAGTGCGGGATAAATACTTGATGAGGTTATACCATCTCGTCTGGCCCCCGGACGTCTTGGTGTTTGGCAGAAATGGCACAAGCATGAGAACCTTTGTCTTCATTTGGCTTCTTTTAACTCTATTATTATAAATTTGTCATTTTCCTGTATAACTGTAAATCTGTCTTTGAATTCAAGCGTGTCTTTGCTGTTAAGATTTGTCGATACGTAAAAGTCCGCGCCGCGGCCGATGATATTATCTATCGAGTCGTCAATGGCCGGCCACCCCCACCTGCCGGTCTGATAAAGGAACGCGGTATCCCCGTTATACGGGGCCACAACGAGTGCATCTTTCGGGGCAAGTTTGTCTACGGCTTGACCCGCCTCGATGATATTCGGGTCATTTATCCTGTAAAACCCTTTTACTTCAAAAAAGCCCAGTGCGATCATGAGACTGACGCTGCCAAACAGCATCAGTCTGGAAAAGAATTTATTAAGCCCTTCTGCCTTCCACAGAGCAATTGTCCCCTGGGCCAGAACCAATGCCAAAGCCGGAATCCAAAATGTTTGATAGTAATCATGCCTTACGTTGGCAGTTGCCAAAACAACTGAATACAAAAAAACGCCTGCCAGAAATGAATGCAGAAACAAAGGTACTTTATTTTTCACTTTGATTATACCAAAAAAGAAGGGCGCGAGGCCCCAAATGCCCAATATCAAGACACCCAAGCGCTCCCCTAACATCCACCGAACAAACGCGGGCCGAAAGCGAATCCCGTCTCCGTTGAAAGCCCACAAAAAATGTGCAATGCCCCTCGGAAATTGATTCACCCAAATTCTCCAGAGAAAAAAGGGAATAAGCGCCACGTCCAGAGCCAGAAAAAACGCTTTTCTTTTGAAGATCTCTTTGGCCCCAAAGCGCCTCACCGCGAGAAAGGCAATGGGTATGCCATAAAAAAGCACGGGGGGCTTCGTAAGTACCCCAAGAGCAAACAGCGCCGAGGAAAGAAACAAAAATTTTGTCTTTTCATTTTTGGTGTACGCGAAGAAAGCATAAATTGACCCTACGCCGAAAGCCACGGCGAGGGGCTCAGGGAGGATGACCCGAGTGAAATAAATGTTAAAAGGTATAAAGGCATAAAAGAAAGCGGCAATGAGCCCGCCGGCCGGCCCAATTACTCCTTTGCCCAGAAGATAGACAAAAAAGAGGCTCGCAAGGGAGGCTGCAACTGCCACAAGTCTTCCTGCCGCGTCAAAGCTTATAACACCCTCAAATACCTTAAACACTCCCGCGTGTATAACATTGAAAAGGGGAAACTCAACAAATCTCTCTCCGTTTGGATTAAAAGTGCCCGTTTGAATTTTTGAGACGTCGTGGTACTCGGGATAAAGTGGGTTGAACTTTCGCTCAAGTAGGTTCCTCGTCACTGAAGCGGTGTCCGCTTGCCGCCATGAATGCCAGTCCGCGACCGGATTATCAATTTTGTATAACCTTACGGCGAGCGCCCCAATGACTATAAGCGCAAGAATAAAATACTCAAATTTTGTCTTCATTTCTTTGCTAATTCGGTGGATTTTACAGCAAGGCCGGTAAGCGCCCAAAACATGACTGCAAACTTGGAAGCCTCCAGCACGTCTATGAAAACCATATTAATCATGACTCCGGGTATCGCGGCCAAAACGCCCGCCGTGTAGTAGTAATAAATATCCCTCTTTTTCGCCCGCCTCCAAAAAGTGAAAAGTTTCATGTAAATAGCAGCCATTAGAAGTGAAAACGCCCAGACCCCCAGCGCCCCCAGCTCTCCGAGAAGTCTCAAAAAACCATTGTCGGTCGCAAGAGTGATCGAGGAGTAACCGGTCCCCAAAAGAGGGTTTTTATTAAAAGCGCGAACTGCTCGAGGCCATTCAACGTTCAGTCGAATAGAGGTTGAGCGATCTTCAAAAACCATGGGCCGGGCTGTCTTGGGATCTTGAGCATACACGCTACCCACCAGCGCCACTCGCTCGAGACCCACATTAATAATCCTCATATATCTATCCATTAAATTAGATGAAAACAAAGTCAACCCAATACTCAAGGCAACCACTACAGGCACCAGAGCATACTTCTTTAGAAACAACAGTACCAACACCACGGCCGCCAAATAGCCGACAATTGATATCCTCGAGGCCGCGTTAATCAGCAACCAATAAGCAAAAAAGACTACTCCCAAAAAAAGAATGCGTGTATACAGGTGATCCGAGGTTATCCTGAGCTCTTTCAATGTGCGCCCCTCCGCCACAACAAATCCAAGAAAAATCGGGATAGTTAGTACGATATAGCTTGCAAGATCATAATGTCCGGCAAATGTTGACACTAGATGGGAACCCGGCAAAAAAAATAAAGCTATGCCCTTTGCGTACTCTGGATTTTGTGTAGTGATAACAGGGAGATTGAAATATTTTTGTCCCACACCAAAAAGAAACGCATAAAGCACTGTTATCAGCAGAATTTTAATATAGAATCCGAGATCTTTTTTGCTCTTGAGCGCTTCATAGGCGATAAAAAACACCACTAAATATTCAACCCGTCTAAGCCAATGAAGCACTCCTATGTGCAAAATAACTGTACGAGTAAGTAAAATACCCGATAAAGTAGATACTAACCCCACCAGAAGGAATATAGTAATAATCCGAGTAATTCTATTATCCAGATATGCCTTTCTCTTTCGCAGGACCATAGGCAATAGTATCATTGAAGTTGCAAGAATCAGAAAATCTTCCAGCCGTATGGAAACCTGTGTTTGCGGCATCTTTATAAGGGGAAATTTTGGAAAAAGGGGGATGGAAAGCAATATCGCGGCAAAAGAATATTTAAGAATGTTTAAGCGCTTGTACATATACACCTGCTTCCCTGCGTCCTCTAAGTATACCGAATAAAACAATTCTCCCCAAGGCCCCTGTTAGTAAAAACAGACGGAGTACCCAGTACCGCCAAGCGGAATAGTGTTTTTTGTAAAATAGCTTTACTCCCTCGTATTCCCTTGCTATTGCGTTGGCTGAGCTGCTACTTGCCTTCCCAAAATGCACAATGCTCCATTTGGGGAGAAACATCACTTTTTTCCCCAAGGACTTTATTCTATAGCAGAGATCAACATCTTCCGTATACATAAAATAATCCGTATCCCAGCCGCCAACTTTTTTAAGTAAATCTCTTCTCGAGAGCAAAAATGCCCCGGTTGCCCAGTCCAATTCTTTTTGTTTTTTGTAAAAACCGGCTTTTGGGTGAAAAGGTTTAATAAAACTGTCCACCAGTGGAAAGTCTTGTATTGTCATCCAGCTGACCACGCTCAAAAGTGAGGGGAAGTGACCTCCAGTCGGCTGGAGGGTGCCATTTTTATTCAGAAGCTTGCAGGTCACAACACCCACATCTTTGTGCTCATCCATCCAGTCAATCATCCCTTTTAATATGTTTTTTGTAAATTTGGTATCTGAGTTGAGAAACAGGACATACTCTCCCTTTGCCTCCTCAAGACCCTGATTATTGGCCCGGGCAAAACCGAAATTGGTTTTATTCTTGATTAACTTGATTGACTTGATTGACTCGGTCAACTTCTCGACACTGTCGTCTGTAGAGGCGTTGTCAACGACTATAATCTCATACTTCACCCCTTTTGTGTGTCTTACAAGAGACTCAATCGCCTGAAGGGTAAGACTTTGAGTGTTATGGCTTATTATGATTATTGATAACTTCACGATAGAAATTGATACAAAAGCGCGTATATTAAAAGCGTGCTTAGGGCCACAACCATGAGTCTGATGTGCAAACCGCTTGGGGCGTATCTTACGATGATTTTTTGTTCATAGCGCTTCCCGTCGACCACTATTGCCTCATTGTCTCGGTGCGGCTCAAAGCCGTTAATGAACACGGACTCGCGTCCCGGTTGTACAAGTTCCTCAAGATAGGTACTTCTTGTCTGGTCCCGGATAAGCGCTTGTGCCTCCTCCGGAGGATAATTAAGCCTAAAAGTCGGCAGACTGCCAAACTGTGACTTGTAATGGGCTATCACCTGCTCCCGGGTCGCGTCCGTGAAATATCCGCGCCTCAAAGGTGTCTCCACGTCCGCCGGCTCAGTCGAGCGGACGGCTTCCGGCAGGGGCTTTGGAAATCCCCCCAGCGGCAACGAAACGTAGGCCGCGCCTGATACAAAAAAAGCCGCGGCCAGAACAAGCGGTGCTTTTTTTACTTTCATTGAAACAGCCTTGCCCTTCCCAGTCTGTAGCTTGGTTTTTTATTTTTGCGTTCACCAATAACACGCGCGGGCACACCGCCGACGATTGCAAAGTCGGGGACATCTTTGGTGACGACAGCCGCGGCCGCAACCGCAGCTCCTTTTCCAATTTTTACTCCCGGCAAAATTATTGCCCGAGGGCCGATAAATACGTAATCACCAATTGCAACCGGCTCCTCTCTCGCCTCAAAGCCGGCACTCGCAAGATCATGCTCGGAGTTATATATAATCACTTCACTTGCAATATCCACATGGTTTCCTATTGTGAGCGTGGCTCTTCCATCTAGAAACGCGTTGTTTCCGACAATAGTGTCCTCACCGATACTTACATTTTTCGGCTGATAAAAATTGGCAAACATATGTATCGTCGACCCTTTTCCAATGTTTATTCCAAAGGCTCTGTAAAGGAAATTTCTAACGGAATGGAATGGAACGTGTCCTATCCAACGGAGGATCATTAGTTTAAGATCCAAAAAATAATTACGTAGACGGCTCCAAATTTTCGGGAGCGCCTGTCTGGCAGTTAAGCTCTTTCCATATTTATCTTTGAACATGGGCTTTCTCCAACACTTCCATGGTCTTTTGGGCGGTTTTATCCCAAGAAAACTGTTCTACATGTTTCTTCCCCGCCCTTGCCATTTCATTATAGCTTTTCTTATCCATTCCAATAACTTTTTTTATCCCCTGCGCAATTTCCGCGTCGTTCTCCGGGTCAACGATAATTCCTGTATTACCAATAATTTCCGGAAGGCTCCCGCGGTTTGAGACAATTACGGGCACTCCAAGGGCCATGGCCGAAAGCACATCAAGCCCAAAACCTTCCCAGAAGCTCGGTAAAACAAAAGCCTTTGTTCCCGCTATCAGGCCAGCCTTGTCATCTTCGGGGACAAAGCCGGTAAATATCACCCTGCCGGCAAGCCCAAGACGTTTAACTTTTTCAAAAATGGATTTATATAGCCATCCTTTTTTCCCCGCAATAACGAGGGTAAGCCGTGGGTAATCGGTAAGGGCGGCAAATGCCCCAAGAAGTCCTTCAATGTTTTTGCTTGGCTTTAAGGTGCCCAGAAAGAGAAGATAGTCGCCCTTTATTTTGTATTTTCTCCTTGCACGGCGAATCTTGAGCTTTGAATCCCGAGCATTGAACTTCTCTTTATTGTATCCAAGATGAGTCACTGTTACTTTGTTTTTGGCGAATTTATAATGGTCCAATATATCCTTTTTTGTAGTATTTGATATCGCTATGACCGCTTTTGATACTAAAATAGACCAAGCACTCCAGAGTCTTAACTGCCAATAATCACGGCGTTTAAATTGTCCCGAAAATTCGAGGTATCCAAGATCCATTATTGAGCTCACTCTGGGCATTGGAGCAAAAGGAGGGACATAGTGGCTGGGAGTAAAAAAAATGTCCGGCTTTCTTCGAGTCAAAAAGAGGTGGGGCATGAGCCGGGTTATTATCCAAAGGACGCTTCCCGGCAGAACTTTATATTCCCAGCCTTCTTTTTCCGTTGGCATGTCGCCCTGCGGTTTGTCACGAAGGTAAACCAAAAATTTGTGCCTGCCTTTCCATAATTCCGCGCGGGCGTGCAGATTGCGAAGAAGCTCATAGGCATATTGATTGACGCCAACCCGGTTTTCCAAATTGGCCTCATTGCCGTCAATGCCTATAAGCATACTCTGATTGTATAACAAATCACACCCGGCGGGTGTGATAGGTTCACACCTCTGGGTATGGGCATATTCAACGCTGGCACGCTAATGCATCAAGCAAAAAAATCCGCCGGGAGAAGTCTCAACTGAGACCATATTCTACCCGGCGGTATACCACCACACATCCTTATTCGTCGTCAGACAATATGTGGGTTACGAATATCAACAATGCGAATGCGTGAGCGATGAGTGCGGCTAACGCTCCCGCAACCCTCCCGCTGGCGGTGACTGAACCCCAGCCTATACGAGAGCTCAGTCCGCCAAATGTTTGTAGTGCCATAAGAATGACAGACGCGGCAAGCCAAGCCGTCACGTAACCAATACAGGTCTCGTGCAACCTGACCTTCTTGTGTTCAAAATGAGCAATTCCCGCAAACACTACGAGTAGTGGCATATAGCCTGCCACTACCACACTAATGTATCCCGAATCGGCCTGCCCCCAGATGATAAGTGAGACTGTAGTGGCAAGTGCCATCACAAGGGTCAACCCCACCAACCACAGAGAGCCGGCCAAAACGTACTTTTTAGAAATCAAAGCGCTCATCACAACCTCCCTAAGGGAAAGTTATCAGATGCCCATAGTATACACTACGCGCGCAACTCACGCAAAAGCAAAAACGAAATCACACAATCACCAATCACACCCGGCGGGTGTGATAGGTTCA
>Ga0210057_1001570_pt1 | contig 34343 bp, 35 predicted proteins | sample CryGeyCG2114_010_2_FD_183968 | JGI IMG/M metagenome (GOLD analysis project Ga0210057, IMG submission 183968) | Groundwater microbial communities from aquifer - Crystal Geyser CG10_big_fil_rev_8/21/14_0.10 (SPAdes) (version 2) | ecosystem: Environmental > Aquatic > Deep subsurface > Groundwater ... | reverse complement strand
TGGAGGGTGGGTCAAGCGCATTTGCATTTGAGCCTCGGACATTTCCGCTAGGGCGTCCATGACTAAAGGATGAGCGCCGCCGTAATCTTGCAATACTAAACTCCGAAGCGGAAGCGACACCACATACAGCCGATATGAAAATGAGGAAGGGGGTTGTGCGAGGGCGGACTCCGAAGGCACTCTAAACGAAGCCAGAAAGCTCTAAATGACCATAAGACGAATGAAAGCACTGAATACTCTGTAAACCACTGCGAGGAGGAGACCGAAGCTGGGGGAAGGATTCCTTCCTTCCCTCAAACAGCATGGCGCCCGAGCACCCGCTCCGCAGAGCGGGAGTGCGAGGAGATGCGCCAAACCTAGACATCTAGGCGCGAGTAGCCCTAGCGGAAATGTCCGAGGTGAATGCCGAGGATGGACTCCGTAGTCACGGACGAACACTAGCAGAGAAATGATCGAGACAATATTGAATTCTTTTCTGTTTTCTGTCCGTCCCGAATTCCGCCAAAACAAAAAGCGGAGCAAATGGAAAATTCCTCCCCAAACCCCTCCTTTTCCATTTGCGACATCCAAATTCAAAAACAGATGAGCCGAAGTTTTGGCAAACCCTTTCCCCAAAAAATAGTCTTGCCAAAACTTCGTCCACCGAATTGGCACTAGAATTCCGTCAGTTTCTCCTTTGGAGAAACCCGACCTCGCCCGCCACCACCATACCGAAAAAAGAAAACTGGAATCGCGCCAAACCAAAAAAGAATGTGTGGTGGCGAGGCGAGGGCGGAGCGGAACAGCAGAAGCGGAGACAGACTGTCGTATCCGACAGTCTGGTGGAGCGGAGGCTGTGCCGTGACGGAATTCGTCGTGGAGCGTACGATTACATTTCACATCACCACGCGCTCCGCGTGCGTGGTGGCTCTAAATTAAGCCATACGCCCCACGAAAGCCCCACGCACTGGCGAGTACGCCAGCAACCCCGAAAGAAAAACACTCCTTGCATTTCTGTTTTGGCGGGCCTTCGCCTCGCTGAAGTGGCTTCGGCCACGCAAGCGGGGGGTGAATTTTTTCTTGAAAAAGGAAAGGGTGTTTTTCTTTCGGGGTTCTGCCCTCCAAGTATTCGGGCAGTGTGGCGGGGCTTACCAATACTCGCGGGCATAGGGAGGTGGTGGGAGATTCTTTATTACCTTGTTTCCAAATGCAATACTCGCTATAATAAAATTACTTATGGTTACCGTTCCAAGAGACAAGCTAAAATTTATCGCCATCGCCGGAATTGTTGTCTTATTTTTGTCAGGCGCGAATTTTGGCAATGCTCAAACAATGGAGAAAGTTGATTGCGATGCTCTATTTTCCACGCATTTAGTCAAATACGGATATACTGCGCGAAGTGTTCAAGACAAAAAAACAGATACGCAAACTTGCTCCTGGCGATTGGCAGAACTCACGTCAGCAACAGCATTTGCTCACGAGGACGATGCGAGAATTTTCCCCATCTCGGGAGTCAAAATTATTATAAAACCATCGGCAAGTCATGAGGGTAGTCTTGATGAAGTAATATTAAAAACCGGGTTCGAGACCGGCGACGAGCGATCAGGATTTTATGATGTTGCCGGAGGAAAACTAAAGATAACCAAAGATGTTTTTGACGGTCAACCGGGAAATTACGGATTAAATTTTTATGCGGAATTAGGCAGGTGCGCAATTGATATTTCCGGTGGCGTCGGCGTTGGAAATTGGACAGCGACCGGAAATACCGGACTTGAGCCGAATTATAAAGATTTTCACCATCTTGACCCGGACGATGTTACCAAGAGCATCAATGAACATCCTGAATCTGACCACGGGTTAGGCACTGCCAAAAAAGAGATGCTGGGGACGGCGGAGCAATTAATGGCTGACTTGGAACCATTGTGCAGTGCGATTGCTACTCCTGTAACGGAAGAGAAAAAGGAAGAAACTCCGGCGCAATCGGACGAGGAGCCACGGAAAGATAATAAAGAGCCTGTGCCGTTCGGTGGCTACAAGGGTTGTATCGACAGATGTGATCTTCAAACTGGGATGCTGAAAGAGTACTGCGATAAACGCGATAGTCAGAAAGAAAAAGATTCGTGCATGTGGTACATAGAATATGAAGCAGGACAATGCGCGCAAGAATGCTATGTTAGCTATAAAATGCCACCGGAGATTAGCGTGGGAGGAGATAGTACTGGTGGTCAATTATCGACCTACCTACCAAGCGCAAGAGAGACTGCGATAGATAAAATCACACAAGGCAAGTCCGATGAATTTTATCGGAAGAGTTTTGATGAACAAAATCGGATTATTGACGAATATTTCAAAGAAAATCCCCTAAGCATCATTAAGGTTTCAGATGCTGAAGGAAATGAATTCCAAATTGACGCTCGCGACATTCCAATAGTTGATACGATGGAAAGGCCGCTCAAGGCGGTGGCAAATAATGATGCCGACGCAATTTCAGAAATCAATAAAAGATGGGTTCAAAATGAAGGAACGTTTTTGTATAACCCCATTTTCAAACAATATCAGTCGCTTACCGATATCGCCAAACAGTATGAAAGATATGACGAGTTCGAACTTACTCCTTTAGGAATTAGTTTTATTGGACCGTGGAATTTTACGTTTACCGAAAGCAATGAGCCGATAATTTTCCCAATTTCATCTGGCGGATGTTGTCAAACAATAACGTTCGGCACGGACAGCCAAGGAAAACCCATTATCGACCCTGGAATGATAGTAACCGTGCCAGAAGCATGGCAAATAATTAAAATCCAAGATACTGCCGCCGCGGTCGGGCCGAATAGTCACATAGAATTAACCGGATCTAATTCTGTTCGATTGTCGCGAGGGACTGTTCAGATACAACGTCCGGATAATGCAACCTCCTCATTTATTGTAGAAACACCTCTTGGTTCCGTAACATCCAAAAAGACACGCTTTTGGGTGGCATATAATGCTATGCGGGGATATACGCTTGTTGGCGTCTGGTCGGGCGCGGTTTTAATGACGAATGCCTACACGGGTGAAGTTACAACACTTGCCGCAACCGGTGAAGGTACACCAAATATTGCCTTACTACTTCAGCCAGAGTTTGAAGAAAAAAATCGTTCAATTTGGTGGTGGATTTTTATGGTTGCCATAGCTAGTAGTGTCGGATACTTAGTATACCGCTATAGAGGAAAATTACCATTCTTGGCAAGCCATAACAAAACGCCGCAATGAGATTTTTAGACATTTTAGGCCTTGGTTGTCCTGATGTATGTGAGCTTGGAGATGTAACTTGTGAATTGCGCGGCATTGCGCTTTCTCCCACTGGCGACGAATATCTGGATCAAGAAGAATTCCGCGTGGCGGTGAAAAGGTCAAACTTGGTGTGGCGGCTATTGCCTCAGCGTGAATTTCGCGAGCCGGGAAAATTGTTATTGAAATTAATCGTTGAGATAGGGCTCGCTATGTCCAATATGATTCGAGATGATCAGATGCGGCGGATGGGGGCATTCTTGTATGCGGTGGTTTCCTGGCAGAAGTGCGAGAAAGTTTCATGCTGGTTTTTTTGGGAAAGAAAAGCATACGTTGAGAAAAGATTTATAGTAAGGATTCCACCTTCGCCACAGTGGCGACTACCTATACATCAATGGTCATGGAACTATTACAAGATTAAAAAAGAAGAAAATAGTGGCGCCCTCAACGAATACATAAATAGAAAGATACACGAGTGGTGTCGGAATAAAGATTGGTAGTTTTATGATAGCATCTACATCTTTGCAATACGTCATTTTCTGGTCGCTGTTAATTCTCATTTCCGCCTATCTTCTGCGGAAGTTTTATTTTTCTGCGAGCTCGGAAAAAATGAAGTGGCTGCGATACATCGCGCTAACCACGGAAATTGCCGCGCTCGCTCCTTTTTATTTTTCATGGATTCCAAAATTTATAAGCGGTGATACCGGCTTTCAGTTGATAGCGGCCGGAAACGCCGATGTTATTATTGTCTTCGGATTGGTTGCCGGAGCAATTCTTTTGTTTTTATTTAATACTTCGCGCTCAATCCGTGTTGGCGCGATAGCGCATATCGCCGCAAGCGTTATTTTGATAGGCGCGCTTCTGCGGTTACTACCAGAATCGTACCCTCTGCGTTTTGACGAAAGCGCGCCAATTTTTATTATTCTCCTGCTTCTAGTCGGGGATGTCGCGTCCTTGCTTTTATGGCACCAATTTCAGGTTCGCGAAGGAAAACGCATTAATATTTGGGGCGGCAAAAAAACAGCGATTTGGCTTACGGTATTTGCGCTGGCAGTTTTTGGATATTGGATCTGGTCCTCGCATAGCGGTAAAACCGCCGTAAATTACCAAAGCGAACGATACGGATATTCTGTATCTTTGCCTCGCTATTGGAGCATAGACGCTACAGAGAGCGCTTATCCCGCAGAATCTTTTGAAAACCCAACGGGCGACGTTACTTTATTTTTCCAGCGTTTGCCTACGCCTGTTGGCGTAGATGACACGACTGTCCGCGGCGCCATTCGTGAAGAATTAGAAAAAAATCCGTACCATGAGCCGGAAATCTTTGAAGAACGCGTCTGGTATGATTACCCCGCCTATTACGCCGAGGGAATATATCGCGATGACAGAAACGAATTTCTTTTCTATGAATATAACGCGTTTCTTGGCGACCATAGTGTCTTTACGGCGCGCGCGAACGTGAAAATATCAGCAGGTGATAAACACCAAAGAGACATTGATCGTGTTTTTAATTCGCTGGTTTTAGAATAAAGCGCTCCCACCACCTCCCTATGCCCGCGAGTATTGGTAAGCCCCGCCGCTCCGCTCGAATACTTGGAGGGCGGAACCGAGCAGAAATTTCCCTTTCCTTTTTTTAATTTTTTTCAGGGGGCGTGCGCAAAAGAAAAATTGTAAGGGAAAATTTCTGCGAGGTTGCCACCGGAGCGATAGCGGAGGCGAACGGTGGGACGGAGAGCGTACGATTTAGTTTCAAGCCACCACGCACGCGGAGCGTGCGAAGTCGTTACCTCACTTTGTTTTGAAAATAGGTCTAGCCTGGTACAATAGAGACACCAACTATGCAAGAAATCGACACACAGGCAGTTGTTTTGGCTCGCTACCCCAGTGGAGAAAAAAGCGACCTCATCATGCTCTACACCAAAGAGCTTGGTTTAGTCCGTGCTGTTGCCAGAAGCAGTCGGGATTTAAAATCAAAACTATCCGCGCATCTCGAACCGTTAAATCTTAGCACCATCCGTCTAGTCAAAAAAAACCAGTTCACAATCACCGACGCCCTCGCCCAAAAAAACTACCGCCGGCTAATCCAGTCATCAAACCTTTCGCCTGAAGAAAAACTTCAACGCCTACGCGAGCTACTTGGCATCTTTCGTTTGATTGGTGAGATCGCCGCCGAAGAGCAACCCGACAATGAGCTCTGGGCGCTACTTGAGGCCGGCAAAGTTTTCAGTAAAAGCATTTTAAAGGTTCTCGGCCTTGATCCAGATCACGCCACTTGCGACAAATGCGAAGCCACCCGCCCCGCCCATTTTCTGATTAACGAGGGCTATTACCTTTGTCAAAAATGCTTCTATCCCACCGCTGACCGAATTGTGATAAAATAAGCTTCATATGGACGAATTCAAAGACCCAATCTTAAATCAGCCCTTAACTCAAGACATCAGCGAGCCGACCGCTATCCCGACTAAAAAGAAAAACAAGCTAAAGTTCTTCATTATCCTAGGGGTAATATTGGTCGTAGTAATTCTTGCCGTTGTTTTAATATTCAACTGGATAAGGCTAAGTAACACCAAGGGTGTAGCTATTACTGTTCTTCTGCCAGAAACTACAATCCAGGCCGGCATTCCATTTTCGATTAGTGTTCAAATCAATAACAACTCCAATGTTGACCTCAGCGACCCCGAACTCTCCATCACTCTCCCCGAAGGCTTAAGATTTCTTAATCAGAATCAGCAGGGGAGCTTAGTTAATATCAAGCTAGAGGCAATTCCAACCGGCCAGACCAAAGAAAGCCGGATAGAGCTTCTTGCGCTGGGCACCAACGACACTATCGCTCAGTTAAAAGCCAGCCTTTCATATCTACCCGGCACTCTTACTTCAAGATTTGAAAAGGCCACCACCGTGGATATTGTGGCGGCCCAGTCTCCGCTAAGTCTGGATATCACTGTTCCCAGTCAAATTTTAAGCGGCGAGTCTTATCAAACCACCCTTAGCTTTACCAATAACTCCAACCAAACTTTTTATGGGCCCCAGCTCGAGTACTTGTATCCTGCAGGCTACAACTTGATTAGCTCCAGCCAAGAGCCAGATAAAATTCTCCAAGGAGGGGGTTATAGCTGGCAGTTTGGCGAGATTAAGCCCGGCGACAGCGAGGAGGTCGTAGTCCAGGGCAACTATCTTGGGTTGGAAAGTTCTGCTTTTGACATCAGCGCCCAACTCAACGTCCAGTACAACAACCAGATGTATGTGGTCGCTAGAAAAACAGCCCCGATTAGTGTGGCCCAGTCGCCCCTGGCCATCAGTGTTAGCATCGTCAACCAGACAAAGGAGGCGGTGCTGTCGGCTGGACAGAGCGTGCAGTACGAGCTCAATTACCGAAACAACACCGACGTAAACCTAAAGGACGTTATCATCACCGCCAATCTAACCGGTGCCATGCTTGACCTTTCCAGCGTGGAGTCAACTGGGTATCTTCAAGGCGCCGACACTGTAATCTTTAATGCCTCTCGAGCTCCAGAGCTTGCAATAGTTCCTCCGGGCAAAACCGGTCGCGTCGCATTTTCTGTAAAGCTTCGCGATGACTTCCCGATTATTAATACTAATTCTAAAAACTACTCCGTCGGCATAAAAGCAAAAATTGAATCTCCGACAGTACCCAACTTCGTCTCTGGTGACAGTACAGTTGGCTTTGCCCAAATCTCTAACAATATCGTAGGCAAGATTGAACTCTTTACCAAGGGCTACTATCGCGACCCAACTTCGCGTCTCGCAAACTCCGGACCGGTTCCGCCTATAGTCGGTCAGCCCACTACCTACACTATTCACTGGATTTTAAAAAACTATGCCACCGACGTGGTAAACGTTAGCGTCAAGGCCTTTTTAGGCCCCAATGTTCGCTTTACCGGCCAGGCTGAAAGCACTACCGGCGTTTTGCCCCAGTACAATACTCGCACTCAAGAGATGACATGGGACATTATTAAAATTCCGGCCACCAAGGGCGTAATTAGCGCACCCACCGAAGCAACCTTCCAGGTTGAACTCACGCCTTCGGTCAGCCAAGTAGGCCAGTCCGTAAAACTAATAGAAAAAACTTTCATGACCGCCACTGACCAATTTGTCAGCCAGCCACTCACCGCCACCGCCGACATCATTGACTCTAAACTGAAAGATGACCCCACGGTAGTCGGCAAACAAGGCGAAGTTGCTAATTAAGGAAACCTATAATAGGTTTAAAATATGAAAAAACCTGAAGATAAGATGCAAAAAATAACTTCGCTCGCCAAACGGCGTGGCTTTATTTTTCCCGGCAGTGAAATCTATGGAGGACTGGCCAACTCGTTTGACTTTGGTCCACTCGGCACTGAGCTTAAAAACAACATCAAGGCTGAGTGGTGGAGACGATTCGTAAAAACTAGAGGCGATATGGTTGGGCTAGATGCTGCTTTACTCATGAACCCGAAAACATGGGAAGCTTCCGGCCACCTCGGTGCCGGCTTTGCCGATCCGCTCGTTGAGTGCAAGCAGTGTCACGAGCGCTTTAGAGAAGATACGTTAAAAAAGAAAAACGTTTGCCCAAGGTGTGGTACCAAAGATAGCTTCACCGACACCAAGCAGTTTAATTTAATGCTCAAAACTTTTCTCGGCCCAGCCGAGGAAGACGCCGCCACCGTCTACTTTCGCCCGGAAACCGCCCAAGGCATTTTTGTAAATTTCAAAAATGTATTAGATACTAGTCGCAAACGAGTGCCTTTTGGAATCGCTCAAATCGGCAAGGCGTTCCGAAACGAAATCACTCCGGGTAACTTTATTTTTAGAATGCGTGAGTTCGAGCAGATGGAGATAGAGTATTTCGTCCGCGAGAGTGAGTGGGAGGGGCACTTTGAGCGTTGGCTAAATGAAATGAAACTCTGGATTAAAGATCTTGGCATTAGCGAAGATAAAGTGCACTACGTCGAAATCGACGCCAAAGACAGAGCGCATTATTCCAGGCGCACTATCGATATTGAGTACGACTTTCCCTTTGGGCAAAAAGAACTCTACGGTCTTGCTTATCGCGCCGACCATGACCTCAAAGCCCATCAAGAGGCCAGTGGACACGACCTAAGCTTCACCGACCCAGAAACAGGTAACAAGTTTATCCCGCACGTCGTTGAGCCAACTTTCGGTGTGGAGCGAACTGTTCTGGTTGCTATGTTAGAGGCCTATCATGAAGAAGAAGCTCCAACTTCAGAAAAAGGGGAGACCGAAAGCAGGGTAGTCATGAAGTTCCCAAGGTGGCTCGCCCCGGTTAAAGTCGCTATTTTGCCGTTAATGAAAAAAGAGGAGCTCACCACCATGGCTAAAGAGCTCTACTCTGACCTCGCTCAAGCATTTACCTGCGACTACGACGAAACCGGGTCAGTAGGTAAGCGTTACCGTCGCCAAGACGAAATCGGCACACCCTACTGCGTAACCATTGACTACGACTCTCTAAAAGACCAAGCCGTCACCGTTCGCGACCGCGACGCCATGACCCAGGAGCGCGTTGGCATCACCGAGTTAGAGCAGTACTTAAAAGAAAATTTAAACTAAAGGTATGCAAAAACATAAAAAGATAACCCTGAAAAATGGGCTACGCATTATTACTATTCCTCAGCCGGCTAATGTGGCTACTACTGTTTTGGTATTGGTGGAGACCGGCTCCAAATACGAAACTAAAAATATTTCTGGGGTGGCACACTTTTTAGAGCACATGTGTTTCAAGGGTACCGAAAAGCGCCCCAGCGCACGCATTATTGCAGGCGAGCTCGATGGACTAGGTGCGAGTTACAACGCCTTCACCAGTCACGAGTACACCGGTTACTACGCCAAGGTAGAAAATCATAAAAACGCACTTGCCCTAGATTTAATTGCCGACCTATATCTCAATCCAATTTTTGACCAAGGCGAAATTGAAACCGAAAAAGGCGTGGTTATTGAAGAACTTCACATGTACGCCGACATGCCACACCGAAAGATCTATGACCAGTTCATGCATCTGCTCTACGGTGATCAGCCCGCTGGTTGGGATATTGGTGGCAACGAGAAACTTCTGCGAACTCTTAAACGTAAAGACTTTTTAGACTTTAGAGAAAAACACTACTTGCCAAAAGCCACCACGTTAATTATCGCTGGCGGCTTCGACGAAAAAAAAATCCTAGCTCAAGCCAAAAAGCTTTTCGCACTTATGCCAGCCGGCGTAAAGGGCAAAAAACTCGCCGTCAAAGAATCCCAAGTTAAGCCAGCACTTTCAATCCACAAAAAAGATTCCGACCAAACCCATATACGGCTAGGAGTCAGGGCCTTTAGCATGTTTGATAAAGATCAGTATGCATTGGAAGTTTTATCCGACATTTTAGGTGGGGGAATGAGTTCTCGTCTTTTCCACAAAGTCCGTGAAGAGCTCGGCGCCGCCTACTATGTTCGGGCCGAAGCTGATCTCTACACTGACCACGGTTACCTAGCCGCGTCCGTCGGCGTGGAGCACTCCAAGCTCAAACCAGTGCTTGAAGTAATTTTAGCTGAGTTTACGCGTCTTAAAGACGAACTTGTGTCAAAAGACGAGCTGATCCGCGCTAAAAGCCACCTTTCTGGCAACGTCCTTCTCGGTCTTGAGACTTCCGACTCATTAGCGGTTTACTATGGCACCCAAGAAATTCTAAAGAGAAAATCCGCTACACCCGAGGAGCTTCTCAAAAAGATAAACGCGGTCACCGCCAAACAAATCCAGGCCGTTGCCCAAAAAATATTTATCCCCAAAAACCTCAATCTCGCCATGATCGGCCCCATCACCGACCCAAAGCCGTTTAAGGAGATATTGGCAAAATTCAAATAAACCAATACAATGAAGCTGATGAATCCAAATATTCAGCTTCAAATTTCCTGGGCTTCACTCTGGAAAATTTTGGCCATGGCCGCGCTTATTGGCATAGCCTTTTTATCCATTGATATTTTGGTTGCGGTTCTTCTCGCTATTATTATTTCCTCTTCTCTTGATCCATTTGTGACATTTTTAGAGAAGCGCCGTATTCCTAGACTTCTCGGAACACTGATGATTTACATTCTCTCACTCATCGGCCTGACTCTTTTTATATACATCGTCCTGCCATTGTTTTTGGTTGAGCTAAACAACTTCGTTAACTCCAACATCTCCGCCAGCGCTACCGTAGCCAGCCCCGGAGGGGTTAATGCCTCGATTTTTGAGACTTTCACTGCCACCATCAACCAGTTTATCGCTAATCTTTCTACTGGGACAACTAGCCTAATCGCAGTCTTATCTCAGGTCCTAGGCGGCCTTGTAACCGTGGTCGTCATAGTAGTCATCTCATTCTATCTGACCATTGGGCGCGATGGGGTCGAACGCTTTCTTTCCACCATCTTACCGCTACAATACCGCACCCCGGTCTTGAGTGTCTACGAACGCGTTCGTGAGAAAATTAGCCACTGGTTCGTTGGCCAATTATTTTTGAGTCTTATTATCGGAGTCCTAACCTATATAGGCCTCCTAATTTTAGGGGTAAAGTATGCCTTTATCATCGCGATAACCGCCGCCATCCTAGAGCTTATTCCTTATGTCGGGCCAATTTTCTCCGGCACGCTCGCCGTGCTAGTCGCCGTCGCCACCTCCGGCACGCTCGCCATCTACACCCTAATTCTGTTCATCGTCATTCAGCAATTAGAGCAACACCTGCTCGTGCCATCCGTTAACCGCTACACCACCGATCTTAATCCGGTTATCATCATAATTGCGCTTTTGGTCGGAGCCAAAGTTTTTGGTATCCTGGGAATTATTCTCGCCGTCCCCGTAGCCGTAGCTGTTCAAGAAATCGTTCGCTACTGGGCCAATCTAAAGCTTTCCAATCAAGTCGACGCTAAACAAGAATCCCTAAATTTATAAAACGATGAATCCCGTTAGTGATAGCCCGCCCATGGCGGGCGAGGAAGCTAGCGGATAGAGGTTAAATGAAATTTACTACAATGAACCAACACTTTACCTTAAAATTAAGCTTTAGCTATCACTAACGGGATGAAATTCTACATCACCGCTGCCATTCCGTATGTTAATGCCAAGCCCCATTTAGGCCACGCTTTAGAGTTTATTCAAGGGGATGTTTTTGCACGTTATCATCGCCAAAAGGGGGACGAAACATTTTATCTAACCGGCGCAGACGAAAACTCGCTAAAAAATGTACAAGCAGCCGAAAAATTAGGCGCTAGTACCCAAAGCCTCTGTGACACTAATACCGATGCTTTTTTGGCCTTGATTGACTCTGCCAATATTCAGTTAGACAACTTTCAACGATCCAGTAGCGCCAAGCATCACGCCTCCAGCCAGGATTTGTGGCGTCGTTGTCAGGCCAGTGATGATATTTATAAAAAAACCTACAAAGGGCTTTACTGTGTGGGCTGTGAGGTTTTCTATACCTCAGACGAATTAGATGAAAAAGGCGAGTGTTTTGAGCACCCCGGTAAACCACTCGACGTCGTCGAAGAAGAAAACTACTTTTTCCGCCTCTCCAAATATCAGGAGCAGTTAATCAAGCTCATCGAGACCGACGAGTACAAAATCACTCCCGAAACCAAGAAAAATGAGGCCCTCGGATTTTTGCGCCAAGGCCTAGAAGATATTAGTATCTCTCGCTCAAAAGAGCGAGCCAAAGGCTGGGGAGTGCCAGTCCCAGAGGACGAAGAGCAGTTCATGTATGTTTGGTTCGATGCCTTAAACGTCTACCGCTCCGGCGCACCCGACTACTGGCCAGCGCAAATGCATCTCATAGGAAAAGGTATCCTGCGCTTCCACGCCATCTACTGGCCCGCGATTTTGCTCTCTGCCAACCTGCCTCTGCCCAAAGAGCTTCTCGTCCACGGCTACATCACTATCAACAACCAAAAGATGAGCAAAACTCTTGGCAACGTAATAGACCCCATGGAGCTAATCGAAAAGTACGGCACTGACCCAGTTCGCTATTATCTTTTGCGCGAAATCCCAACCGACGCCGATGGCGACTTTAGCGAAGACAAGTTCATCGCTCGCTTTAATGCCGATTTAGCTAACGGCATTGGCAACTTCGCGTCCAGAGTTTTAACTCTAGCCGAAAAGCTAACCTTAATCACCCAAGCGCCAACCGCCCAAGTCAAAGAGAAAATCCAAGAAACCAAAAAAACTGTTCAAGAAAAAATCGAATCCAGAAAACTCCACGATGCTTTGGCAAGTATCTGGGAGCTAATTAGTTTTGGTGACGGCTACATCAATCAGCACGCTCCGTGGAAGATGGAGACCGACTCCGAAGAGCAGACAGAGGTTTTAAGCAACTGCGTTCATATCCTATTAGAAACCACCCGGCTACTCACGCCATTCCTGCCAGATACGGCCGAGGCCCTGCACAAAAACATCAAATCTGACCCAGAAGGCAACATTGCTCAAGTGAAAAAGCCAAGCACTCCTCTTTTTCAACGTCTCTAAAAAAAGAACCCACCTCCGAAGAAGCGGGCCCGCGCAAGAGACATTGTCTCTTGGCCCAAGGTGCGCGCGGTAATCAGGTTCCGCGCAGGGGGAAACTGATCTAAACCGCGCGCACCACGTCAGCCAGGGGCAGGGCATACCCCTGGGTAAGTGGGATGGTCGCTTATTGTGAAAATAGGATTTTAGGAAGGAGAGGGGTACCTCTCCAAGCGACCACCCCATAAAGCCATCGATCAGCCCAAATTATACCAACCCCCAAAATTTTGTCAACACCAAAAACAACTGGTCGAAGTCCGACTTCGACCAGTTGGGGAAAAGTTGTTTTGGGTGCACGTTTAGGCTATTCTAAAGCAATGCACCTAATCGACGCCCATACCCACGTTCACTTCGCCGCTTTTAAGGATGACTATAAGGCGGCTATTAAGCGCGCCCTAGACAAAGACATTTTTATGATTACCGTCGGTACTCAGCAAGAAACCAGCCGTCGTGGTGTGGAAGTGGCCAACGAATACGAGCGAGGAGTTTACGCCTGCATTGGTCTGCACCCCACTCACACCACCAAAAGTTTTCACGACGCTGACGAGCTCGGCGGGGGAGAAGCCGCCATTGCTTTCACGAGCAAGGGGGAGCTGTTTGATAAAGACTTTTATCACCCCTTAGCTAAAAACCCTAAGACCGTGGGCATCGGCGAATGCGGACTAGACTACTATCGCCTAGAAGGAGACACAGAAGAAACAAAAGAAAAACAGGCCAAAGCCTTTAGAGCTCAAGTGGAGCTTGCCGGAGAGGTCCAAAAACCCTTAATGATTCATTGCCGACCCAGTAAGGGCACCGACGACGCCTATGAAGATCTACTGCGTATTTTAAGCGAATACGACATCACAGTCCCACTCATTGCCCATTTTTACGCCGGCTCCCTCGAAATGACTAAGCGTATGCTCGCTAAAAACTTCAACTTCACATTTGGCGGAGTTATCACCTTTTCCGACGACTACAACGAGCAGATCAAGCTAATCCCTATGACCCGCCTAATGATCGAAACTGACGCCCCCTATGTCGCCCCAGTTCCATATCGCGGTAAGCGCAACGAACCCAGCTATGTAGACGAGGTAGCCAAGCGCCTGGCAGAAATAAAAAACACCACCCTAGACCAGGTGGCGACTGAAACCGTAGCCAATACAAAACGCATCTTTAGTATCTAGAAAAGGAACGAGGGAGAACAGTATGGTTAACTGTTCCCCCTCGAGCGTAGTGCTGGCCGGCCCTAGAGAAAAAGGGGAAAATGGGAGAGAGATAGGAACCGACCAGCCGGAATATAATAGCCGAACCCAAAAATTTGTCAACCACCCCAATGCCCCTGCACACGTCAACGAGAGTAGGGACGTTGAGAAAGCAATCCTAAAATGCTATATTATCCATATTATCCTTGTCATTCTAGCAAAGGCGAGGATTCACTTAAAAACCATGCAACGGTATAACCCAAAAGAAATAGAGCCAAGATGGCAAGACGTTTGGGCTAAATCAGGAGTTTACGAGGCTCAAGACAACAGCGAAAAGCCAAAGTGGTATTCTTTAGTTGAATTTCCATATCCCTCTGGCGCAGGACTGCACACCGGTCACATTAGAAGCTACACCGGCATGGACGTGGTTTCTAGAAAGCGCCGAATGCAAGGCTTCAATGTGCTCTACCCAATGGGCTGGGATGCCTTTGGCTTGCCCACCGAAAACTACGCAATTAAAACCGGACGCCCCCCACAAGATGTAACTAATGAAAATATCGCCACCTTTAAGCGCCAGCTTCAGTCTTTAGGTTATTCTTTTGATTGGAGCAGAGAAGTAAACACCACCGACCCCAGCTACTACAAATGGACTCAGTGGTTGTTTCTGCAGTTTTTCAAAGCGGGTTTGGCCTACAAAGCCGAGACGCCAATTAACTGGTGCTTAAGCTGCAAAATAGGTCTAGCCAACGAAGAGGTTGTAAACGGTTTGTGCGAGCGCTGTGGCGGACCAGTAGAAAAAAGAAACAAGTCCCAGTGGATGCTCAAAATTACCGTCTATGCCGAAAAGCTTTTAGCTGGCCTAGAAGACGTTGATTTTCTGCCAGACATTAAAACTGCTCAGCAAAACTGGATAGGCAAAAGCGAAGGCGCCGAAATAGTATTCCCTCTCCTCTGTCATTCTGAGCGAAGCGAAGAATCTATTCGCATTTTCACCACTCGCTCAGACACCATCCTTGGCGCCACCTACGTGGTCCTAGCTCCAGAGCACGAGCTCGTCGCAGCGCTCAAGGACAAGATCACCAACTTTGAGGAAGTAGGTAAATACGTCGCCAAAACTCGAAGCAAGACCGACATTGAACGTAGCGCCTTAGACAAAACCAAAACGGGCGTTGAACTAAAGGGGATAAAGGCCATAAACCCCGCCAATCAAAAAGAAATCCCAGTATTCATTGCCGACTATGTTTTAACCGGCTACGGCACCGGCGCTATTATGGCCGTCCCAGCTCACGACGAGCGCGACAGCGAATTTGCCAAACAATTTAATCTGCCAATCGCCCAAGAGCCTCTCGCCGATACGGACGAAGTCTTAAAAAAAGTAAACGGCAAAAAAACCACGCAGTACAAACTTCGTGATTGGGTATTTTCCCGCCAACGCTACTGGGGCGAACCCATTCCGCTGGTGCACTGCGAAAAATGTGGCTGGGTTGCGGTTCCAGACGACCAACTCCCAGTTAAACTTCCTGAGGTTGAAAACTATCAACCCCGAGACGATGGGGAAAGCCCGCTTGCCAGTGTACTTGACTGGGTTAATACCACCTGCCCGACCTGCCATGGCCCAGCAAACCGAGAAACCGACGTCATGCCCAACTGGGCCGGTAGCTCCTGGTACTTTTTAGCCTACCCCTTCGACAAAGATACATTTACTAATTCGGTTTCCATTGAAAATTGGAAATTGGAAATTGGAAATTTACGGGCACTTATGCCCGTGGACTGGTATAACGGGGGCATGGAGCACGTCACCCTCCACCTTTTGTACTCTCGATTTTGGAACCAGTTTCTCTTTGACCAAGGCCTAGTGCCAACTAAAGAGCCCTACAAAAAACGCACTAAGCACGGCATGATTTTAGCCAGGGACGGCAAAAAGATGAGTAAGTCTTTAGGTAACGTGGTCAGCCCAGATGACTTAATCAGTGAGTTTGGCGCCGACAGCCTGCGCTTATATGAAATGTTTATGGGTCCGTTTGACCAAGCTATCGCTTGGGACGAGCGAGGGATTTTAGGTCCGGAAAGATTCTTAAAGAAAGTCTGGGACATTTCCACCCGCACGCACTTTTTTATTGAATCTACGCAAAAGTCTGTTCTTCAAAAACTCCACGAAACTATCAAAAAAGTTGACGAAGACATTGAGTCGCTGAGCTTCAACACCGCCATCAGCTCAATGATGGAGTTTGTAAACATGGCTTCCGGAAAAGTCAGGCAGTCCGACTGGTTACTTTTTATTCAAATATTGGCGCCATTTGCTCCCCACATCACCGAAGAAATCTACAGCCACCTCACAGAGCCTGTCATTCCGGGCTCCGACCCGGAATCTATACTCTATCATTCTGAGCGAAGCGAAGAATCTCTTCACCAGGAAGCCCGACTGCCAACTTCCATCCACGCCCAGCCCTGGCCAGAGTTTGACCCCGTCCAGCTCGAGAAAGACTCCTTTGATCTTGTCATTCAAGTCAATGGTAAGCTTCGCGCGACCGTACCAGCCAAAAAGGGGATTAGCCAGGCGCAGGCCGAAGCCCTTGCCCGAGCCGACCAAAAAACTCAAAAGTGGCTAACAAGCCAGCCCAAGAAGGTAATCTTTATCAAAGATAGGCTGATAAATTTTATTATATAGAGCCCGCCCCGCTTGCCCTGAGCTTGCCCATCGAGGGGCACCAGACCGCCTAATAAACTTCATCGTTTAAGGCGAGCATCTGTCATTCCGGCCCTGAGCCGGAATCTACGCGTTCGATTCATCGGCCGCACAGGCCAAATCCCTTTGAGCTTGACAAATACCTGAAAATCTGCTAAAAATACAGCAGCTTTTTAATAAAGGTAAAATGCGAAGAACCATTGCTGCGACTGCGCTCGGACGAAATGGATAACAGAGTTACCCATTTCGCATCCTCGCTTGTCGTAATAATCCAGAAGTATCAGACATGTTCGGATATTTCGGGCTTGAAGGCCCAAAATATCCGAACATGTCCATAGTGGGCATGAGGAATTCGTTTTTCCGCCCTAAGGAGGGGCAAAAAAATGAAAATCCTTGTCATCCTCGCCGTCCTGCTCGCGGGCTGCGCAAGCAGTCCAGGGCCGGACAACCCCGCCGTTCCGAACACCCCGTACTCGCCCAACGCCATGGACGCGCACGAGCGCGCACTTGGCGGGGCCAATACGTTGTCGGACGAGTCAATGACCGACCCAGTTGTGGTGGAGCGCTTTGAGCGCACCATCCTCCGGGAGGTGGCTGTTCCGGCTCCAGCCGCTACGGCCAGCCGAACCCGGATAATAAGCGGTCCGATCGGCGTAGAGAAGAAGATTGCGGACGAGTGGTCTTCCACGCCGGCCGCCAATGGCGCAATGATCGACCCCAGCACGGGGAAGCTCATCGTGCCGCCAACGCCAGCCTTCGAGAAGACGGAGACGGTCAACCCCGACCAACTCCGTCGAGAACTGGAAGAGACTCGACGCCGACGCTCAGGCCGTGAGCCTGAAGCATCGGCGCCGAAATCAACGACCACAACGAGTAGGGTGGAACCCGAAAGCTCCACGCGGATTCGCGTGGGCGTCGGTATCCGCATCGGCTCCGGCTACGGTAGCTGGAGTTGTGGCGAGCCCACATGGTTTCGCCGGGCCTTTGAAAACTGAAAGGAACGCCATGAAGACCCTTTTCGTCATCCTGGTCGGCACCATGTTGTTGCCGGCCTGCCAGAGCCTCCGGAAAATTGGAGGCACGCAGTCCACCACCCAGTCTGCGACGCTCTCGGCGTCGCCGGCGCCCGCCCCCGCGGCTCGGCCCGTCGACACCTCGTCGCGGGCGAGATCCACTCGGAGCGCGACCTACCCGGTCCCCGGGAGCACGGCGGATGCCAATTCGCGGATGAGCGCGTTCAGCACCCGCACTACTCCGTCCCCACCACCGGTCACCAGCGCTTCGTCTTCGCCCAACAGCGAAGAGGTAGAGTACTGGGGCCAGCGCACATCGTGCGTGAAGTCTCAGCAACTGGGCCAGATCATTCGCCTCAGAGAGGGCGAGTGGGTCCACTACGAGAAGACCGGACCCATCCCGCCCGTCCTGGACGAGCTGGTCCGAGATTTCCAGCGCCGGCTAGACGGCGATAAGCTGCCTCCGGCCGAGCCGCCCGCAGCGCCAGTCACCGCACCGGCTGTGACAACTACTCCGGCCGCGTCTACCGGCGCATCTGGCGCTCCCGCGGTCGAACCGGAGGAAAACCTGGCCAGGCCGCCGCCGTTCGGCTCCGGCAGCGAGCCGCCTGGCTTCACACCCGGGGTCATCAGGGACTAAAAACCCCGGTGGCGGAGGTACCACCACCGGAAACTAGACCGGCGCGCTCCGCGCGCCGGCACAGCCCAAGAGGCCGAGATTCCCCACCTAGGGAGTCCCGGCCTCTTTTCTTTCCCAAGGACGGTCCTCGGGTAGGGTCTTTCCCAAGGACGGTCCTCGGGTAGGGAGGTCGTTTCTCGCCTGAAATATTGGTATAATGAAGTTACATGAAAAACTTCTTCAGTGAGTTCAAAGAATTCGCCATCAAAGGTAACATTCTTGATCTTTCCATCGGTGTTATTATCGGAGGCGCCTTCGGCAAAATTATCTCGTCATTTGTAAACGACCTAGTGCTCGCGCCATTAAGCTTTGTGGTCGGCAAAGCCAACTTTACCGACTATTTTCTCACCCTTTCCGGTGGAGACTTTGCTACCCTCGCCGAAGCTAAAACAGCCGGTGCCATTACCTTAAACTACGGCTCCTTTCTTACTCAAGTCGTGGACTTCCTCATCCTGGCGCTCATTATTTTTCTCGTCGTTCGCCAAATAAACCGCTTCCGTCGGAAAAAAGAAACTATTTAAAATGAAAGCCCAAAGATCCAAATCTAATTATAATCTTTGACGTACCTGAGGAGAACAGCTATATGCGAAAATGGCTCAGGAGGGAGCTTGCAGTTTTAGACTTTAGGCCGATTCAAAAAAGTGTTTGGTTCGGCCCCGGCCCACTGCCAAAAAAACTAATCGAAGAAATAAGCGAGAGGGACCTAGAAAAATGCATAAAATATTTCTGGGCAACAAAAAACCAAATCATTTAAATATAACAAAACTTGTCCCGGTCGGGACAAGTTTTGTTATAGAGTCCGAAAGCTATTTTCTTAAAAGAAGGCGACTCTGGTTTCTTAAATACATTTAGCGAACTCGTAAAATATTTCTAACTTCTCTAATCAGAGGTTCTTTTAGTATCGCCAAAATTGCAAAATAAATCGCCATGCCCGCCAAAACAATCAAAAGTAGATGCACGCCCGCCAGGCTCAGCCAATAGCATGCCCCACCCATCACAATGGTTGCCACCACCGGTCGCACTAAATACTTCAAAATAGAGAAGTTGTTGGTTCGCTTCATCCACCACCACACCAATCCATTGCTTAGCAATTGAGTTATAACTGTGGCCACCGCACTGCCCTCAATACCAAAGCGAGGGATAAGCAACCAGTTTAGCAAAACATTGCCAAAAGCCCCAACCCCAGCGAAAGCTAGAAAAAGTTTCTGCCGGTTGTAGGCGAACAAAGCATTTGGGATAACTGCACTGCTAAACATTATCAAAATCGTAAAAAACAATATCTGAAGCGTCATCACACCCGGCATATACTCCGCTCCAAACAAAAAGTTAACAAGAGCCGGTGCCAAAATTACACCACCAACAAAAATCGGCAAAGCCAGCAGAACACTCATCGTCATCACTTGCTCAAATACCTTTCTAAATCGAGTGTTATTTACGTTCGCCAAGCGTGAAAAAACAGGGAAGGCCGCCGAAGCTAAAAGTGTCGGCAGGACGTATAAAAGCAAAATAATTTTCTGTGCACCCGCATAGTATCCAATCTCCGAGGCACTTCGCCACCAGCCCAGCATTATCATGTCCGTATTAATCGTAATCGCACCCAAAACTCCCAAAATTCCAATAGGTAGCGCCATCTTGAACAACGGCCAGATTAATCCCCAATCTACCTCAGAGAAAATTCGCCTAAAGTACTTCCAAAGCAAAATAACAGTCACCAAAAGCCCGATACCAGTTCCCAGCGCATAGGCCCAGGCCAGAGCCGCCGCACTCGCGCTGATAGATAAAAACCAAAATCCTAAGCCCGCCACCGCCAAATTCATAATAATTTTTGCAAGAGCCTCTTTTTCCATGGTTTCCAAAGACCGACTCATGCCAAAGCCAAATTCTCGCGTGCTGTCAAAGACAAAAATAAACAACACAAAAATAAATAAAGCATTAGCGTCGGGTACTCTGGTTAAAAACGGCAAAATGAATAATAAAACCAAAACATTCATCAAAAGCAAAACTCGCTTCAAAGCAAATGCACTAGAAAAATACTTCTGCCGAAGAGCGGGATTCTTCGCAGTTTCTCTCGTTAAAACCGGACTAAGTCCTAAATCAGAAAATATCGTTAAAAATGCCGCAATCGTTAAGGCGTAAGAAAAAACTCCGTATGTAGCTGCTCCCAAAACTCGCGCTCCATAAATTACAATCGAAAACCGAATCACCCGACCAATCAACTCGCCAATAAAAAGCCAGCTGGTGTTTTTAAACACCGTCTGACGTACGCTAGTATTCCTAAAAAATAAAGATTTAAAACTCATTTGGAAAATCCATTACAGCTCCACTCAGCACTATGATGCACCATAGTCGCTCTTAACCAGTTCAATACCAGTTGCAAAGTCAGTGTTGGCCTGCCAACCCAAGACCTTCTTCGCTCGACTAACATCTAGACTCACTCGGCGCACCTCACCAGGCCTGGCAGGCGAAAACTTCGCCTCATTGGTAAAGCCGTAGAGTTTAGCCATTTGAGAAAAAAGATCCGCATTGGTTATCTCTTGCCCGCGTCCCAAATTCATAATTTGACCAGCGCCACCATCGAGCGCTAAAAGATTTGCTTTCACTACGTCGCCTACAAAAACATAATCTCGGGTAGCGTCCTTATCGTAAACCGTCGGCGTCTGTCCCGTGCTAAGAAGCTTAGAAAATATTGCCACCACCCCAGCTTCACCATGCGGATTTTGCCGTGGACCAAAAACATTTGCATATCTAAAAATTACAAATTCAAACTCTTTTTCCTTCGCATAAAACTGAATTAACTGCTCGCCCAAAAGTTTGCTCACTCCATAGTTCGAAATCGGGTTTGGCCAGCTTTCGTCCGCCAAAACAGCTTCTAGTCCATACATCGCCCCTCCCGTTGAAGAAAAGATAAAGCGCTTCACCGCACCGCACTGCTCAAGCAGGTTAATAGTGCCCATTACATTGATTTCATACGTCTCCACCGCGCCCTTGACGGAGTCTACTACGCTGACCAGCGCCGCATGGTGGTTTACTACCTCCGGCTCAAAATCTTCGAAAACCTTCGCCACTTCACCGTGATTTCGAATATCAACATTATAAAACTTTGCCTTCGGATTAAGATTTTTCTCGCTACCGGTGCTTAAGTTATCAATCACTGCCACGTCGTGCCCCACCAAAATATAAGCATCCACAATGTGACTTGCAATAAAACCCGCCCCGCCCGTAACTAAAATTCTCATGAGTGGTTAACAAATATCCTCTTAATTGTCTTAAACAAAATACTCAAATCCAAAAGCAAAGAACGATTCTTTAAATAATAAACTTCGTATTGAAGCTTTTGGCGGGCATCAGAAACAGACGCCCCGTATCGATAGTTAATCTGCGCCCAACCAGTTACGCCCGGTTTTAGCAAATAACGCAGTTCATAGTAGGGGATTTCGCGAGTCAGCTCGCGGTCAAACTCTGGTCGCTCCGGACGGGGCCCAATAAAGCCCATCTGGCCATTGATAATGTTTATTAGTTGAGGCAGTTCATCAATGTGGGTTGAGCGAAGAAGGCGCCCAATCGGCGTTATCCGAGCGTCACTCGCCCCCGTACTCCAGGTTGGGTTTTCAGCATTAGCGTCAGCATTAATCTCCGCATCGTTATACATACTTCTAAACTTTATCAACAGAAACTCTTTTTCATTTTGCCCCGTCCGAATCTGTTTATAAAACACCGGACCGCGTGAAGTTGTCTTGATTAGAAACGCGGTCAAAAAGAAAACAGGCGACAATATCACTAACATTATAAAAGCAACAACTCCGCTGAAAAGCGGCTTTACGGCATGGTAAGATCGCGCCCCCTTGGGCAAACGGGCCAAAACCCAAGCGTCTTCAATGTCAGCCAAAGATACTCGCTCAAAAAGCTTTTCATAAAAGTCCGACAAACCAACAACCTCTACCCCTACCAAAAAGCCAGCATAAAGTAAACGGAGGGCGTGACTGTCATGGTTTAACTGACTAGGCGCAATCACTAAAAAAATTCCTTGCGAAAGCAAAAAGCGAGAAAACTCCTCCGGGCTGTTAATGTTTTCACTACTCAAACCATCCCGCCACCAAAAAGCAATCTCATATCCAGAACTCGGGTTCTCGCTAATAAAACGGGCAATCTCATGCGCCGCCTCATTGTCGCCAACTAATATTATTTTAAGGGTTCGGGTCCCAGCCCGGGAGCGAAGTGCTGCTCCAAATGCAAAACGCCAACAATAGCCTAAAGTAGAAAAAATCGCTAAAAATACAAAAAAATTAGTTTTTGGTGCGATGCCAAAATTCGGCACGAAATAAAGCAGTAAGATCAAAAATAGTCCACCGAAAACATTCAAAACAAAAAACCTGCTATTCAAAACCGAAACATTGCGAAGAATCACTCGCTCGTACATCCCACCGATATAAAACACAAAAAGCCAAATAACCAGCCCTAAAGAAAATGCTCCAAAGTGAGCCGAAAATACTGGCCCGGAAAGATTAATTTCGCCATAACGAATATATACCGTTAAGGCAAGTGCAAGATAATAAAAGAAAACGTCGCCTAAAAAAAGGATAGCTAACTTCACTCTGGAACGAAGTGTAATAGAGTCCATGATTATATTTTGACACACCCTCTCCCAAGCCTTATAGTAGTAAAACTGTCGCTAAAAGACAACTATTAACCCAAAAAAATATGGAAGAACAAAAAACAAAAATTTCCCTCCCAATCAGCATCGTCATCGGCGCAATCGTCATCGGCGGAGCTATCGTTTACTCCAATCAGCCAAAAAGTGATTTGCCTGCAGAAAATATTTATCTCGCCATAGCCGAAAAGCTAGATTTAGACATTAAGCAGTTCAAGACCTGCACTGAAACGCAAAAATATAAAGACGAAGTCAATAAAGACTATGAAGACGGTATTGCTCTTGGTGTAAATGCCACTCCAGCCAATTATATTAACGGCCGCCCACTCATAGGCGCCTATCCATTCGACGCATTTAAAACAATTATTGAAGAGGAGTTACTAAACCCAAGTGAATTTGACGCCAGTATGGCCGAGACCGACTATGTCTTGGGCGACCCCAACGCACCGGTTCTAATGGTAGAGTTTGGTGACTATCAGTGCCCATTTTGCGCCCAACTTTTCCGTGAGGCTGAGCACGATATCATTGTTCAATACGTAAACACCGGCAAAGTGAAGCTAGTGTATCGAGATTACCCGCTATATGCTAAGCACCCAGCCGCACTGCCAGCCGCGCTTGCAGCCGAGTGCGCAGGGGAGCAGGGAGCCTATTGGCAATATCATGACGCTCTCTTTGAAAACCAAAACAAACTCTAAGTCACTGTGATATACTGGCACTAGCGAACAATTAATATTCACCAAAAAAATGGCAACCGTAAAAATATACACCACCCCAGCCTGCACCTACTGCATTAAAGCGAAGGACTACTTTAAGGCCAAAAATATTCCGTTCGAAGAAGTAAACGTAGCCGAGGATATGGTCGCGCAGCAAGAAATGATAGCGCGTACTGGCCAGCTTTCGGTCCCAGTCATTGAAGTAAACGGTAAAATGCTCGACCCCGGATGGAACCCGCAAAAATTTGAAGCAGCTTATAGTTAAAGATATGTATGAACTAGCAATTATCGGTGGGGGACCGGCTGCAGTTGCCGCCGGAGTCTACGCTGGCCGGAAACAAATTAAAACAGTCCTAATAACCGAAGGCTTTGGCGGGCAGTCTTTAGTTTCTAATGACATTCAAAACTGGATTGGCGACCTCAACATCAGCGGCATAGAGTTGGCCAAAAAAATGGAGGCGCACGTCCGATCTCAGCAAACGGTAGATATCAAAGACTTTGAGTTAGTAAAAACTATCCAAAAAATAAACGACGGCCCACCTGTCGGTCACTTTTTAATCACAACCGAGGCCGGCGAAACCTTTGAATCCAAAACAGTTCTATTTACAACCGGCTCCCGCCGTCGCCGTCTCGGCGTACCCGGTGAAGACGAGTTTGATGGTCGCGGAGTTGTGTTTTGCTCAACCTGCGACGCCCCACTTTTTAGAGACAAAATAGTGGCCATCGTTGGCGGGGGCAATGCCGGGCTTGAGGCAGTGGTTGACTCCATCCCATACGCCAGCCAAATTTACTTGATAATTAGAGGCAATGAGCTCAAAGGAGATGCCATTACTCAGGAAAAAGTAAAAACTCATCCCAAAGTAAAAATTCTCTTTAACACTGAAATCACTAAAATTAACGGCGAGAAGTTCTTGACCAGTATTGATTTAGTTAATAGCCAAACCAAAGAAACCTCGAACCTAGACGTTGGCGGTGTTTTTGTTGAAATCGGTGCCGTGCCAAATTCCGAGCCAGTCAAAGATCTGGTTGAGTTAAATAAAGGACGCGAAATTGTAGTTGACCACAAAACACAGCTCTCAAGTCAGGTAGGGCTATGGGCTGCCGGAGACGTCAGCGATGTTTTATTCAAGCAAAACAACATCTCCGCCGGCGATGCTGTTAAAGCCATTCTAAGCATCTACGACTATCTGCATCGCAATCAGCTCACGGGTGCTCACCAATAGTTAAATCCAGGCCAGGCAGCGTCTTCCATGGCGAGAAGGGTCCAAGATTCCTCGACGCAGGCGTCTCAGAATGACAGTATGAAACGTCCCACGAATGACACACTCGGAAGCCCGTCATTTAAACGCCTTCCTTTATCATTTTGAGCGAAGCGAAGAATCTAGGGCTCAGTAATGTGGTATAATTAAGCTAATTTAAAGTTAACTACAATTAATATGGAACAAATGGCTCATGTTACCGACATTATGACTGAAAATGTCAAAACCGTCGGCCCTAAAACCACCGTCGCAGAAATTATTAAAATTTTAAACGACACCCGTTTCAACGGCCTACCAGTCGTTGATACAGACGGTAAATTGCTAGGACTTGTCACTGAATATAATTTAATCAATCACCAGTCCTTATTGCCAGCGTTTCTAGATAAAAAATGGGAGAAGCTTGCCGCCGACGCTCAATCCTTAGCTACTGCAACCGCAGATCAAGTGATGGAAGCAGAGCCACTAACTCTCCGTTTTTCCGATACCTACGAAGCCACCCTCGGCCTATTCAATAAACACCACAGAGTTAATCCAGTGCCAGTAGTAGACGAAAATGATAAACTCGTCGGCATCGTTAGCCGATACGACCTCCTAAAACTCCTCCGTCTCTACGGCCATACCTAAGATGAAGCAAGAAAAAAGAAGAATGAAGTAAGGAAATTAAAACGGGGCGGGGCGACATCAGTCCTCGAGCCTCGTTTTCGCGTGGTCATTTGCAACCTTTCCAAGTTTGGATCAGCCACAGGAGCCACCCGACCGACAAAGTACAGGCCAGAAAAGCGCAAGTGGCAGTAGTTTTTCTAACATTACTCACCTCCTAACTAAATCAAAGCAAAATACCCGCAATATGTAGATAGACTTGAAAATCTGCGAATTTGCGCTATAATCTACAAGCGAAAAATTAATCAAAATAACACCATGAATCTAAAACCACTATCCAACAGGATCATTATTGAGCCCGACTCTATGGAAAAAGAGACCAAGTCCGGCATCGTCTTGCCAGAGTCCGCCACCGGCGAGAAGCCTCGCATGGGCACAGTTGTGGCCATCGGCCCAGGAAAGCTAGAGCGAGGTCAAATTATACCAATGAGCGTCAGGGTTGGAGACAGAGTTTTATTTAAGAAGTACGGTCCAGACGAAATAGAGATAAATGGCAAAGAGCTTTTGGTCGGCGAGGAAGACGACATCCTCGCAGTAATTAATTAATCAATCATTTCAATGTCATCCTGAGCGCAAGCGAAGGATCTAAAAGATTCTTCGGGCTTTGCCCTCAGAATGACAAACTAAAATTATGGCAAAACAAATTTTATTCAACGACGACGCCCGCAGTGCAATCCGCAAAGGTATCGACAAACTCGCTGAGGCTGTGAAAATGACTCTTGGCCCACGAGGCCGAGCAGTGCTAATTGAGAAAAGCTACGGCGCCCCCCAAGTAACCTTTGACGGAGTCACCGTTGCCAAGGAAATCGAGCTCGAAGACCGCTTTGAAAATCTCGGCGCTGATTTTATCAAGCAAGCCGCCGACAAAACTAACGACAATGTTGGTGACGGCACCACTACCAGCGTGGTTTTAGCCCACGCCCTAATTGATCAGGGCGAGCGCACAATCCAGGAAAGAGGCTACAACGTCATTCACCTTGCCGAAGAGCTCAACAAGCACACCGCATCGGTTATTAAGCATTTAGAGACTCAAAGTGAGCCAATCAACGAAAATCAAAAAATCAAAGAAGTGGCTACGCTTTCAGCCAAAGACGCTAAGGTGGGCGAACTCATTGCGACCGTCATGGATAAGCTTGGCAAAGAAGCCGTGGTCAGCATTGAAGACTCAAATGTTGTTGAGAGCTCCTTCGAAATCGTTGAGGGCATGCAATTTGAGAAAGGATACATCAGCCAGTACATGATAAGCGACGCCACCAGAATGGAAGCCGTTCTTGAAAATCCGTATATTTTAGTAACCGACAAAAAAATCTCCGCCATCAAAGACATTTTGCCTTTGCTTGAGAAGGTGGCTGAGTCTGGAAAGAAAGATATGGTCATAATTTCTGAAGACCTCGACGGCGAAGCTCTCGCAACCTTAATCGTCAACAAAATTAGAGGCACTTTTAATGTGCTTGGAGTTAAAGCTCCTGGTTTTGGTGACCGCAAAAAAGAAATGCTCGCTGACATTGCCGCCGTTACCGGCGCCACCTTTATTACTGAAGAAGTCGGAAAGAATCTTGAAAACGCGACCATTGAAGACCTGGGTCATGCCGGAAAAGTTACTGCCACAAAAGACAACACAATCATCGTGGGTGGTAAAGGCGAAAAATCAGCCATTCAGGCGCGAGTGGACCAAATTAAAAATCAGATTGAAAATAGCGACTCCGACTTTGACAAAGAAAAGCTGAAGGAGCGGTTAGGTAAGCTTACTGGAGGAGTGGCTATTCTAAAAGTTGGCGGAGCTACCGAAACCGCGCAAAAAGAGCTTAAGCAACGCGTTGAAGATGCCGTTAGTGCTACTAGGGCCGCCATGGAAGAAGGAATCGTCCCCGGAGGTGGCATGGCTTTGTTTAACACCGTAGGTAAAATCAAGCCGGCCGACCAAGACGGCATCAGCGATTCCGCTCTCGCAATCCTAGAAAACGCCCTCAGATCGCCAGTGGCCGCCATTATTGCTAACTCTGGTGAAGACTCAAAAAAAATTATCGCCAAACTAACTGAGCTCAAAACCCAAGGAAATGAGTGGATTGGTTTTAATGCTCTAACTAACGAAATTAAAAATCTTAAAGAGTCTGGAATTATTGACCCGCTCAAGGTCACCAAAACTGCACTGCTAAACGCAGTCTCTGTAGCCAGCAACTATCTTATGACCGGCGTGGCCATGACCGATATCCCAGAAGAAAAAAAGTCAGACCCAAGCGCAGGCATGGGTGGCATGGGCGGAGGAATGGGCATGATGTAGAGCATGCCATTCCGGGCTTGCCTGCCCGTTCCTCTGGCGGGACCCGGAATCCACACTAGGATGTATTTGAAAATGTAGACCCCGGATCACCTGCCTCGCCTTACGAGTCAAGGCGGGAGTCTGGGGTGACTAAAAACCAAACGGCTCACATCAAAATGTGAGCCGTTTGTTGAATAGTGCTAGCCAAAGTTTTCAAAATCCGTCATAATATATAACAATTATTAATCAAACTAAACATGTCAACTTTACTAATCGTTATCTTAGCAGTCGTTGCCCTAGTCATCATTTGGCTTATAGCAACCTTTAACCGCTTAATCACGCTTCGCAATCGCAAAAACGAGGCGGTTTCCGATATTGATATCCAAGCCAAACGTCGATACGACCTTATCCCGAACCTAGTCGAGACCGTAAAAGGCTACGCCGCTCACGAGCAGGGGACTTTTGACAAAGTCGTCCAGGCTCGCTCCGCAGCCATGAACGCCGGCGGAACTGCCGTTGAAAAAGCAGAAACCGAAAACATCCTTACGGGTACGCTAAAGAGTTTGTTCGCGTTAAGCGAAAACTATCCCGACCTTAAGGCAAATACTAACTTCCTTGAGCTTCAGCGCGAAATCAGTGATACCGAAAACAAGATGATGTCTGCTCGTCGCTTCTTCAACAACACCGTCACTGACCTCAACAACAAAATTCAGAAGTTCCCAGCCAATCTCATCGCCGGTATGATGGGCTTTAAGAGCGAAAAGTTCTTTGAACTAACAAACGCAGCCGAGGCCGAACCAGTTAAAGTCCAGTTCTAATTCAAGAGCAAACACGGTTTCGTGGCATGCTTTTAGATTAATTAGAATAATTAGGTTAATTAGAATAATTTTCGTGACCTCCATCTACACACATAAAGATGCAAACATTCGCCGAACTTGGGCAATTTTTACGATTTTTCTAATCGTAGTCATCGGCGTTGGTTTTTTGTTCACTCAAATCTACCAAGATCCAACAATAATAATATTCGCCAGCATCTTTGCTATAGCGATGAGTTTTTTCAGCTTTTGGTTTAGCGACAAAGTGGTCCTCTCAATGGCCAAAGCCAAGCCGGTGACCAGAGAAAACGGGCGCGAGCTCTATAACATCGTAGAAAATCTGAGCATCACCGCCGGCTTACCAGTCCCACGAATTTATATCATGGAAGAAGCCCAGATGAATGCCTTTGCTACTGGCCGAGACGCAAAGCACGCCGTCATTGCATTCACCACCGGTCTACTAGAAAAGCTCGACCGAAGCGAGATAGAAGCCGTGGCCGCCCACGAGCTCAGTCACATCGGCAATCGCGACATGCTCGTCTCCACCATGGTCGTCGTAATGGTTGGCTTCATCGCTATACTTTCAGACATATTTCTTCGATCTATGTGGTTTAGAGGCGGAGATCGCAAAAATTCCAATCAAGTGATGCTTTTAATCGGTATCGTTTTTGCCATACTTGCGCCTATCGCCGCCACGCTCATGAAGCTGGCAATTTCTCGTAAGCGCGAATTTCTCGCCGACGCCAGCGGAGCTCTCCTTACTCGTTACCCCGAGGCTTTAGCCAACGCGCTTGAGAAGCTTGATGCCGACAAAACCCCAATGAAGATAGCCAACAACTCCACCGCCCACCTCTGGGTCGATGACCCTTTCAACGGCATGAAGAAAACGCCATTTCTGCACAAACTTTTCATGACCCATCCTCCGATTCAAGACAGAATTAAAGCCCTTCGAGGCCAATAATATGGAAAACCAAATCAAACCAGTTTCTCAAAATACCACTACTATCGTTATAATAGCCATAATCTTAATTGCTTTGTTTTTCCCTGCAAAAATGCTGATAGGCGATTACCTTAAAAACCAGCAGACTAAAAGCATTTTAGAAAACGGCACGCCTGCCACCGGTATTATTACTGCAATTCGCCAAACCGGTAAATACGAAAACAACAACCCCGAGCTAGAGATTACTCTGCAAATCAACTCATCAACAGGTGAAAAATACACCGCCACGCAAACAAAAATCGTACCTCAAAGCCAAATCCCTCTTCACCAAGTCGGAAGCTTAGCTAACCTAAAAATAGATCCAACGAACCCAAGTCAGATTATTATTGTTTCTCTAATCAAAGCTCAATGAAGTACGTCTTCAAAAAAAATCCAATAGTCATCTCTCTTGGAGGCTCAATCATTTATCCCAAGGAGCTTGATATCAGCTATCTCAAAAAGTTAAACACTTTTTTTCGCAATCAAACCAAGCGAGGGCAAAAGTTTATAATTGTAGTCGGTGGAGGCAAGCTCGCTCGAGACTATCAAACTAGCGCCATCGCGGTTAAAAAAATTTCAAATTTTGCTAATGACTGGCTTGGAATCGAAGCTACCAAACTAAACGCTAAACTGCTCCAAACCATTTTTGCAGACATTGCCAGCCCGACCATCATCACCAAAAGGGGAGAGCTTAAGCAACTAAACTATCCGATTACGTTCTGTTCCGGTTGGCAACCCGGTGCCTCCACCGACCGAGTCGCCGCTTGGTTGGCTATGGACTTTAATGCCAAGGAAATCATCAATGCCAGCAACATTTCCCAAGTTTACGATCGCGACCCTAAAACTCACAAAAACGCAAAAGCCTTAACCACTCTCACCTGGGACCAGTACCTAAAAATCATTCCTCACAAGTGGACTCCAGGAGCAAACACGCCATTTGACATCGAAGCATCCAAACTCGCTAAGGAACACGAATTAACAACAATATTCTTAAACGGCAAAAACCTTGCCAACCTCAAAAATCTTCTACAAGGTAAAACCTTCACCGGCACAATCATTAATTAATTTAAAAAATATGAAAGGATACATACTGAACATTGAAAAAGAAACATTAGCCAACACCGATTACCGTCGGGTGCTTTACACAGCGAAAAACAGCCAATTAGTACTAATGAGCATTGAACCCGGAGACGAAATTGGGATGGAAGTTCATCATCTGGATCAATTCATTCGAATTGAGGCCGGCACTGGCAAAGCTATCTTAGACGGCGTTGAGCACGACCTCGGCGCGGACTTTGCCGTAGTTGTTCCCGCCGGCACTAACCACAACATCATCAATACTGGCACGAATGTTATGAAGCTCTACACAGTCTACTCTCCAGCCGCCCATAAAGATGGAATCGTAGAAAAAACCAAAGCCGATGAAATAGAAGAGGAGTTCGACGGTAAGACCACAGAATAAACTTGATTTTTATGCATATACCTATAAGCTATATGCATAATTTGGAGAGGTGACAGTCCGCCTTGGGCGGAAGCGGTCGACAAAAGGAGGCGCTCCATAGACACTTTTGTATTATCAGGCATTCAAAAATAAACGCGATGCCCGTAGGGAAGAAATTTTTCTCAAAACCGGAAAAGGGCGCGAAAGAACAAAATATCTACTGCAAGAAACATTAAGCAAGCATACGGAGAGGTGACAGAGCGGTCGAATGTGCATCCCTGGAAAGGATGTGTGTCCGCAAGGGCACCGAGGGTTCGAATCCCTCCCTCTCCGCCGTTGAACCGTACCCCATAAAGAGGGCTCATGAAAACCAATTTGGTCATTTACCTCCAACTGATAAGAGGGTTGAAATTGCAGTAATAGATATTATGCGCTTAAAAAGATGGTAAACTTATTGAGCATTAGGATGTTCCTGATCGTTTAGCCCTAATGGAACAGTTTGGTATGACGCCGCCGCCAAAGATTATTACGACAAGCGAGGATGCGAAATGGGTAACTCTGTTATCCATTTCGTCCGAGCGCAGTCGCAGCAAAGGTTCAATACCCCGCCCCCTGGAGCGGTAAGGGCGAGCAAAGCGAGTTCCCCTCAATACCGCTTGGCCCGGCCATGCGAAACCTTTATTATGAAAATAATAAGTTTAATAAAAAAGCTTAACAAATAAAAACCATGGAAATGCACAAAGACCCAACAGTAACAGATTCAGATAAATACAAAGTAGTTTTTGAAAATGATAAGGTACGCGTCCTTGAGTATAAAGACAAGCCCGGGGACAAGACTACTCTTCATCATCATCCAAACAGTGTCATGTGTTTCCTTTCCTCATTTAAGCGTCAAATAGCCGCTAACGGGAAAACTGTTACCGTTGATGGCAAGGAGGGAGTTGTTACCTGGCTGAAAGCGCAGGATCATATAGGAGAAAATATAGGCGACACAGACACGCACGTATTGTTGGTGGAGCTAAAAGAAGCAGGTAGCAATGGCCAACAAAGTCAAGACATTTTAGGCCCTGAAAAATCATATAATTGAAGATGTTGCGGACCACGCCTTACTTCGTGGGTAAAAATCATAAGCAAACAAGAAGGGTTGCATTTTCCAATTCATGTCGAGTTTTAGTTTTGCTATGATTCCCCGTAAATATTTTATATATTATTCAAATTTCACAAAGTTTGCCGCCAAAGAAAAACCTGAGATCATAATCCTTCCTGCAACCCAGTGGACTCGTACTCATTCTTGTAGAGACAAAAAATCCGTGATAAAATAACTAATAAAGATTCCGCATGGCCGGGCCAAGCGGCATTGAGGAGAACTCGCTTGTCGTAATAAATTAAAGCTTTTTAAATTATGGAAAAAATATTCCCATTACCGGAATCCAAAAACGAAATAATGCGAGAAGAAGTCATCAATGCCTATAAAAAATTTGTTGAGCAGGGCATTAAAAGTCCTGATGCCTTAGATCTTGATGACCCAGAAGTGAAAGAGGCGAATGAGCTTTTTTACAGGTGGCAAACACAGGAAGATACACGAGCCAAAGGAAACGAAGAATTGTCACTCCGAATCCATCTTGCAAAAACTATGTTGTATGTCGATGCAGGATTTACTGATCCTAACTATTTAGACGAAATTCTTAAAGACTGGCTTGTGCAGGATGCTCAAAACGCAGAAAAACAAAATGATAATCCGGCAAGAATTGAGACTCGCAAGCAATTAGCCGAGGCAATGAAAAAGATTAGAAATCTGCTAAAGGAACAAACCTAATAATTTTTGTCGGATGGATTAGAAGGAAAGACCAAAAAAAATTTGCCGCCAATGGAAAACTTGAAATTGTTAATTCTCGATTCGGCACCGCCCAGATTTTTTGCCCTCCCGACCCGAGCCCACCACAGGCAGGCGAGGACAGAATTCCGTTCGAGCTAATTTAAGAATACACCGCAGTCAACATTTTTTATCGAGGGCCGAGACACCTGCTCTTGCTTAAATTATACGGGGGGGGTAAACTTATAAAATAAGTACAAAGTCGAAGTATCTAATTCATTAACTTATTGTTTTATTATGGAAACTTTAAAGCCAGAGGAAATGGGAACGCAAAAAGAAACTAATTCTGACGATGCATTTAGGCAGAAAATTATGGAAGCTATGCAGGAAAAAGAGCCAGGCATAGCTCGCCTTACTGCTTTAATGAAAATTGCCGAAGATGCTCGTTCGAAGCGGGCGTTTGATATCGCATTGGAAGCGAATAAAAGGGCTAAAGAGGAAATAGGAAGCGTGAATGCAGACTTGCTAGCAAGGGCCATTTTTAGAAGCCTTGTTGAACAAGCGAGTAAAATTCTCGATGATAGGGATTATGTACATGCGGTAGAAGAATATAGAAAAAACCACCCATACTCGCAGGAATAAAAGACCTGCCTTCGCCCCGATCCTTTATTTCGTTATGAGAAAATAGGTTTGCCCTGACACCGAACTTTTATACTGTCTATTGAGACCCCCGACCGAGACACCTCAATACGACTTCTGGAACGAGCCCCAAGAAACCCTTATACTGATTGAAAGCTCCTGGTTCTAGACCGATTCACACCGCAGTCAACTTTTGGCAGAAATAAAGTGTGGCTGACCCCGTTTCTGCTGACCCCGAGCTTGTCGAGGGAGAAGGAACTGGGCCTTTATTTTAGATACAAATTCCGCTTCGGTTTTGGGAGTTTTTAAAACAATCGTGCGGACGATTCTATTATCGCGGACTTTAATGATTCGGATTTTACTGCCGCCGATATCCACGCCAATGTGAGTCATATTCAGTTAATGTTTATGGGGTCGCTTAGTTTTATTACGACAAGCGAGGATGCGAAATGGGTAACTCTGTTATCCATTTCGTCCGAGCGCAGTCGGAACAAAGGTTCTTCGCATTTTACCTTTATTACGACAAGCGAGGATGCGAAATGGGTAACTCTGTTATCCATTTCGTCCGAGCGCAGTCGCAGCAATGGTTCAATACCCCGCCCCTTGGGGCGGTAAGGGCGAGCAAAGCGAGTTCTCCTCAATACCGCTTGGCCCGGCCATGCGGAACCTTTATAAAATCGGCTAGGAATTTTTTGGTGCGGGCGTAATCTATCGGTCTCTGAAAATAGACTGCGTAACTGGCGATTTTGAGCCGTCTATCTTCGTCTCGAACCGAAACTTTAACTTCCGGA
>Ga0210057_1001569_pt1 | contig 34353 bp, 43 predicted proteins | sample CryGeyCG2114_010_2_FD_183968 | JGI IMG/M metagenome (GOLD analysis project Ga0210057, IMG submission 183968) | Groundwater microbial communities from aquifer - Crystal Geyser CG10_big_fil_rev_8/21/14_0.10 (SPAdes) (version 2) | ecosystem: Environmental > Aquatic > Deep subsurface > Groundwater ... | reverse complement strand
TGAACCCACGCTGAACAGCTCGTCGCCGCCCTCGGTCTTCTCAGGCCACTTGTTCGCTGCGGCAATGATGAGCAGGAGCCGCTTCTGATTCTTGTCCCACCAGTTGAACGCATCCTTTGGCATCCTCCGGCTGGTTGCGAACAGCCGGTACGCCATCTCCATCCCCTTGGCTTGGCTGGGTGGGATACTCCGAGTTGAGAGGATGCCATTGGCTATCTTGTAGCCATTGTTGATCAGTTGCACCCAAGGGATGTTCATGGCCCGACGGATGTCCCTGTGGTCACCGGGATGCCCCTGCGAGCGGAACAGCGTGACCATCTCCAGCATCGCATTGTAGGAGCGAACGAACAGGTCGAGGTTGTCCGTGATGTCCCGAGCCGTGCCGGCCCCCTGAACCCAACGAGCCGCCAGTCTGTTGGTGGTCGTCGCCATCTTGGTGACGCCAGCTTCTTCCAGGTCACTGCGGAGGTCGAGCAAGATGTCACCCAAGGCAAGGGCTGTGAGCTTGCGGCCTCCGGTCTTCATCCCGGCTGCCTGCATAAACACCTTGGGGTCGAATGCGAGCTTGGTCTCCCCACCGAGAATCGCAGATTCGAGCGAGTCATCGACACGGCCCGTGGACAGGAACCTGAGGATGATCTCAGGGTTGATGTAGGCCTGCACGGTTGTCTTGGCGTTGTCGTGAGACAGCGCGGCTTGTGACTTTGTGATGGCCGCCTCGAAGGTGTCCTTGATGGCCTCGATGATCCGTGTCTTCAGATCCACCTTGGCGGTCTTCGCGAAGCTCTTGATGCGGGTGTAGAGGGACGCCTGCTCATCCCGTAGAGCTGCAAGGACAGTCTCGGTGGCTTTCAACTTGCGGAAGTCCGTGGGTGCCAACTCCCCAAGGCTCTCACGGAAGTACCGCTGGAGGTCGGTGTAGGTGAACGGCACCCCTGCCTTCGTCACGAATACGAACTTGGAACCCTGGGTGACGGCCTTCTGGACGTAGTCGTTCAGCACCTTGATGATGTCCGTGTCCGACAAGGTGGCGGTGTTCTTGCCACCTTTCTTGCCGAGGAACTCCAGCTCGACGAAGTTGTTTCGCACGAACTTGACGTGCTCTGGACCCAGGGTGATGGCTCCGAACGTCTCTACCTCGACCTTCTCCCCGTTCACCGTCTTGATGACCCCGTTTCCGGCCTTGCCGGGCCGAATCCCCGTCTCCATGATGATGGCGGTGACCAGGGCGGAGAGCTTGATGATCTCGTTGCCGGACTTGAGGTCCTTCTTCACCCGCTTGGCGATCTGGTTGTAGTCGCGGACCAGCGACCGCATGTGCTCGATTTTCTTCCCCAGGGTGAAGTGCTCATTCTCGAACCGGTCCGTGACCTTCTGGATGACGCCCTTGGCATCAACCTCGACCACGACGTTCTTCGGGAGGTAGGACAGCAACTCCGTAGGGACGATGCTCCGTAGGGGACCCTGAGCCTTGGCCATCGTGATGGCCTGGAAACCCTTGAACGTCTGGTCCGAGATCACTTTGAGGGCATCCCCCATGGTGAACTTCGGATCCAGGAGCAAGTCACGCAGGGCGTAGGTGGCAGCGGATCGCCAGGAGTAGGCCTTGGAGTCCTGGTCGTTGGTCCCAACGTAGGTGTCAAGGTACTTGACCCAAGCCTTGGTCGCTCCAAGCTCCTTGACCATCAACCGACGTTGCTTGGCAGGATCGGGGTCAGCCTTCTGTACCTTCTTGGCCAGTGGCAGGAGCTTCTGGCTCAGCTCGATGAAGTCCGCTCGTCCTTCACCCTGATGCTCTTGTTGAGAGCGGATGTCAGCGTGGTACTGATCGCTCTCGGGTGTGGGCAACCGAGCAATCACCTGAGCAGCATAGCGCTGCACCAGGTGGTCAAGAATCTGAGCGGTGGTTGTCATCGGGGAAACCTAGAGGACTACCAGGTCCAGTCGGTGTCGTCGAAGTAGACCAAGGTGGTCAGGGAATGGGAAGCGGTCTTCTGAGTCTTGGACTCCGTCGCCCGGTTGGACCGAAGCTCGGTGAGCCGTGCCAGCTTACCTTGTAGTTGAGCCTTGACTAGCTTTTGCAGTGTCTGGACGTGGTTGAGGATGCCTCGCACCCCGGACTGATGGGGGAACCCCTCATTCTGGGACAGCAGCTCTGCCAACAGTCTCTGGAGACTCCTTTCGAGCGCCTGGCCTCGGCTGGAGTCACCCTGAGCGAACTTCTTGCCGTCTTCCAGGACCGACATCCCCAGGGCCAGCATCTGACGCCTGTTCTCTTTGGGAGCCGCAGGCAGGGCGTACTTCTTGAGGTTCTGGATGAGCTGCTGGAAGTCCCGCACCTCTACCGGCGAGGGGCCTGGGTAGATGGTGGCCTGCTTCTCATCCGTCCCTCTCTTGGTTCGCAGCTCGGTGATCCGTGCTTGGCGGAGTTCCGTGATGCGAGCGGCGTACTTGGGGTTCATCCAGGGGCCTCCAGGCGGGGACAAGTCCTACCCTTTGCCTCCCATAGGCGAACTAGTGCATCAAAGGGGCTCAACTCTGAGCCCCCAAGCGTAGTAGAGCTACTGAGGGCGGTGCCGGTGCGGGAACACGGGCTAAACGATCCAGAACACGGGAAAAGGCCCCCTCTTCAAAAAACTGGTTGACATCCCAAACGGGGTCAGCCTAACTAGGCGAGCAACCGGCTGGTGACCCCAGCCAAGACACCGGATACCTGAGCCATGACCTCCCTGTTTACCACATCAAGCCTTACCAGCACGACGACCTTGCGGTCCTCGTGGCTGTATGAGTGCGTCGGAGGTGGCGAACTGACCAGGTAAGGCTTCATAGCACCCTGCGCTCAGGAACCCCCTCCGGTCACAGACCAGAGGGGGTTTTCGCGTTTCTGGGGCTTGTCTCGACGGAGCAAGTCCAAAGGTCCTTGAAAAGTGAATCACGAAGAACGACGTGCTGGGACCAGCAGTGGCCAGCACTCCTGCGAGAATGACGTAATGGTAGCCGTATCCGGTCGAGAACCGGATGTCCGTTTAAGGGCGTGGGGGTTCGACTCCCCCTTCTCGCACCATGGAAGGTCTAGCCGAAAGTTGGCGACGGTACTCCCCTGCTAAGGGAGCGAGCCCCCTAAGAAGGGGCCTTGAGGGTTCGACCCCCTCACCTTCCGCTTCTCCCCTTTGAGGGGAGCATCTTGGATCGGGAAAATGGAAAGCATCCGGCTGGATGAGGAGCACGACCGGAAATCGTGTACATCCTGAAAGGGGTGTCGGGGTTCGAGTCCCCGGCTTTCCGCCTCCTCTCACGAGGAACGTAGGTCTGGCGATGCGGTTGCAGACCCCCGTGGAGTCTCTGGGAAAGAGCTGCTTGCGTCCGAAGTTCTATCGGCGTCCGGGCCACCGGGGTCATCAGGTGGCAGCCACGCGGTCGTGGCGGAACTGGTAGACGCGCCGGACTCAGAATCCGGTCCCCGTTTAGGGGGTGGGGGTTCGAGTCCCCCCGACCGTACTTGTGCAGGTGAGGCTCTCGTGGTATGGTCATGCACCATGAAGACATGCCACAAGTGTGGGCTCGGTGAGCCCCAAGTCACATTCCAATGGGTGCGGAACACCGGGAAACCGGCGTACCAGCGAAACTGGTGCCTGGACTGTGAGGCCGCTCGAAGTAGAGAGCAGCGAAAGACTCCGAGGGGTCAGGCAGAACAGCAGAGACGGTCAGCGAAACGAAAGGCAGACCGAGCGGCGTGCATCGGGGTTGAGAGGTTCATCCTCAAAGACTCTCGCAAGTCCGACCGCAAGTACGGTCGGGAGAACAACCTGACCAAGGAGTTCATCGCAGACGAGATTAGCAAGGGCTGCTCCTACTGCGGAGATTCTGAAATCAGGATGACTCTTGACCGCATCGACAATGACCAGGGGCACACGCAGGACAACGTGGTGTCAGCCTGTATCCGGTGCAATTACACCCGCAAGGACATGCCCTACAAGGCTTGGTTGGTGGTTGCACGAGGTATGCGGGAAGCCCGAGAAGTGGGCTTGTTCAGTGGATGGACGGGGCGCGTCAGGTAGCCCCGACCGCACTTCCCCTCTCAGAGAGGGGATTCCAAGGAGAGGATGCCGTGTGGACGGCAACAGACTGTAAAATCTGTCCCCGAAAGGGTTCAAACAGCACAACCACTCTCTCTCCCGCAAGGAAGAGAACCCGGCCCGTGCCAACAAGCAAGGTGGTTCGACTCCATCCCTCCCCACTCTTTCTACCCCACGTCCTGGGGCGCTGCTGGACTCCAAATCTGGCGGGCAAGGTTCGATTCCTTGGTGGGGTGCTTCAATACGCCGACCTAGCTCAGTTGGTAGAGCACAGGACTGAAGATCCTGGTGTGCCCGGTTCGATTCCGGGGGTTGGCACTTGTGGAGAGACTGAACATTGGTGAGTTCACCCGACTGTAAATCGGACGTCTAACGGCTTGGGGGTTCAATTCCCTCTCTCTCCACCACACTTTGCCCGGATGGCTGGAATTGGTAGACGCGGGGGACTCGATAAATGCGGGTGTCTGCGAATTGGTATAGCGGCAGGTCTTAAAAACCAGCGGGGGAAACCTCATGAGGGTTCGATCCCCTCCACCCGCACTAATAGCCCTATAACCCCCGAATAGTATGTCTACCATTCCCACCAGAGACGTTTTAGAGAACCTCTACCTGATGTGCACAGACCAGGAGATTGCAGATCAATTTCAAGTCAGTGCCTCCTCAGTACGGCGGTGGCGGAGGACCTACGGGATCCAATCCCGTTGTGGCGGAAAACGGAGTACGAGCCATAAGTCAAAGATCTCAGATGAGATGCTGCTTGTGGTTGTCCCCGACTGTTACTCGGTATCAGCCGTTTGTCGGGCAGTGGGCTTGATAGAAGCAGGACAGAGCCACCGCAACATCAGCCAGAGATTGATCCAACTGGGGGTGGATACTTCGCACTTTGGCTCCAAGAAACATCATGTCCTTGGCACAAAGGGGTATCAACTGTCACCCGAGGTGGTGTTCACTAAGGGAACTCAGAGAAGTACATCCATGCTTAAAAGGATTCTTCGAGAGGAGGGTCTGCCTGAACGATGCTCCAAGTGTGGTATGGGTCCCGAGTGGCAAAAAGCACCCCTATCCCTCCACCTAGACCACGTTGACGGGGATCCCATGAACAATCAAAGGGACAATCTTAGATTGTTATGCCCGAACTGCCACTCACAAACCGTAACCTACACAGGAAGGAATAAGGGGAAGAGGGCTCGACGAAAATCAGAATAAGGGGTTCGAGTCCCCTTCCGGGTACAATCACGTTGAGCCGAGGTGGCGTAAATTGGTAGCCGCGCTGGATTTAGGTTCCAGTGTCTTCGGACGTAGGGGTTCGAGTCCCCTCCTCGGTACTCTGCCAGGGTGGCGTAATTGGTAGCCGCACCAGACTCAAAATCTGGCGTCTGTAAGGGCGTAGGGGTTCGACTCCCCTCCTTGGCATTGCCCTCGTAGCTCAGTTGGTAGAGCGCTTCCTCGGTAAGGAAGAGGTAGCCGGTTCGAACCCGGCCGAGGGCTCCTTGACACGCCCCTGTAGCTCAGTTGGTAGAGCACCTGATTTGTAATCAGGATGTCGTCGGTTCGAATCCGTCCGGGGGCTTTCAGAATCGGTAATCATCCTTTGCGCTGCACCATCAGTGTAGGCAGCGGAGGACTCCTGTGGATGACTTCACCCTCGACTACTGGCAGAAGGAGCTACGGGTCTTCCAGACCGCAGTGGCCAATGCCTGTACCTCGGAGGTCATCCTGGTCAAGATCCTTCGTGGGATCATCTACCTGGGATACCAGCTCATTCAGGAGCATCCCAGCAACTCCAAAGACATCATGGTGGATGTCCGAGTCTGCTTCGACCTGGTCGAGAAGAGGATGGGAAGTCAATGGCTATGCCGACAACTCCCAGACATCTCACAGCATGTGAAGAGCATCTTGCCGTCTTAGCTCATTTGGTAGAGCAGCGCACTCGTAATGCGCAGGTGACCGGTTCGACTCCGGTAGACGGCTCCTTCGTCCCTATCGTCTAGCTGGCCAAGGATGTCTCCCCCTCAAGGAGATGACCGGGGTTCGATTCCCCGTAGGGACACTTTCTCAGACGACCCCATCGTCTAGCGGTCCAGGACGCCGGCCTCTCACGTCGGCAACGAGGGTTCAAGTCCCTCTGGGGTCACTACGCGCCCGTAGCTCATCTGGATAGAGCGCAGCCCTCCGAAGGCTGAGGCAACAAGTTCGAGTCTTGTCGGGCGCAATAGCTGGGCTGAACCCAGTGAGGGTGAGCAATGTGTGGCGGCTCACGTTCCGTTGGAGGATGGGCGACGGGACAGCAATGGAGGAGCGGCGTACATTGGTGAGACGCGCTCGACTCGAAATCGAGTGGCTGTGCAAGCAGTCTGGGGGTTCAATTCCCTTCTCCTCCGCCTCTGGCATCCGCATCGCTGGCCAGCATCGGGGCGGCCTCCTGTGATGGGTGGGTGGCGGGTTCAAGTCCCGTGGTGCCAGGCCTAGTACCGCACGATGTGGTCTGACCCACAACTCAATTCAAGATTACCAGTCCTTCATCCTAAGATGGACTGACGGCCTTGAAAAAGGAATGAAGGGATCCACATCCCTTTCGGGCCACATCCAACGATACCTGTTAGACAAGTATGACCACCAATGCTCAAAATGTGGATGGGGGAAATTAACCCGGTAACTGGGAAATCCCCTCTTGAGGTCAACCATTTGGATGGTTGCTTCACCAATAATCAGGAGGACAACCTGGAAGTTCTCTGCCCGAACTGCCACAGCCTGACACCGAGTTACCGTTCATTGAATAGAGGCAAGGGAAGACCAAGCAATTAATGGAGGATTGGCCGAGTGGCTGAAGGCACCGATCTTGAAAATCGGAGGCCCTGAAAAGGGTCCGGGGGTTCAAATCCCTCATCCTCCGCTCACCAAATGTTAGGTTCGAATCCCTCATCCTCCGTTCAAAAGGTAGGGTGGGTTCATCCACAAGGAGACCCACCAATGTCTGATTCGATGCTCGTGATGACCCTGCCCCCAGGTGAGAAAGAACAACTCACTTGTGAGACTTGTGGTGGGACTGACTTTCACCTCTTCGGTGAGAAGTGGAATGGGGCCATCGAGATCTTCCACACCGCTTGCACGGGCTGTGGAAAGCGTGGTGCTCTGACCGTCCATGTGGAGACGAGTACCAGCCACAAGTTCACCCAGTTCGCAGACCCTCCGCCCGGTTCAGCCGGGGGTCCCTTCGTGGTCACGATGACCACCTCGGTGGATCCCACCTCGAAAAAGTAGACCTGCACGTCGTCCCTCGCAATTGGGGCTCAACCTTGAGTCCCAATTGCGTAGTAGTGCCCCCATCATCCAGGTGGGTGCACCTCAATTGGAGCTGATAGACCAATGTCAAAGAAGCACGTCAACGTCGGGACCATCGGCCACGTCGATCATGGCAAGACCACCCTGACCGCCGCGATGACCTACATCCAGGCGGCCCGTTTCGGCGGAAAGGGGGTGGCGTTCGACGCCATCGACAAGGCACCGGAAGAGAAGGAGCGCGGGATCACGATCAACACCGCGCACGTCGAGTACGAGTCCGAGACTCGGCACTACGCACACATCGACTGCCCCGGTCACGCCGACTACATCAAGAACATGATCACCGGTGCCGCCCAGATGGACGGTGCGATCCTGCTCGTGGACGGTTCCCAGGGACCGCAGCAGCAGACCCGTGAGCACATCCTCCTGGCTGGCCAGGTCGGGGTGAAGTTCATGGTCGTGTTCCTGAACAAGTGCGACATGCCCGACAGCGACGAGGAGCTGCACGAGCTGGTCGAGCTGGAGGTCCGCGAGATGCTGGAGCAGCAGGGTTTCAGCGAGGACACCCCGTTCATCAAGGGTTCGGCCCTGAAGGCCCTCCAGGCCGCTCAGGAGGGCAAGATGGACGACCCCTGGGTCAAGACCGTCGTGGCCCTCATCGAAGCGATGGATACCCACATCCCTGTGCCTGAGCGGGACATGATCTCGCCGTTCCTGATGCCCGTCGAGGACGTGGTCACCATCTCCGGTCGTGGCACGGTCTGTACCGGCCGTGTCTCCCGTGGATCGGTCCGCATCGGAGACAAGGTCGAGATCGTCGGGCTCACCGATGATGAGGACAAGACCCGAGAGGTCGTGGTCACCGGGACCCAGGCCTTCCGCAAGGACATCGCTTCGGCGGACGCCGGTCAGAACGTCGGCATCCTGCTCCGTGGCGTGAAGCGGGATGAGGTGCAGCGTGGTCAGATCCTCGCCGCTCCCAATTCCATCAAGCCACACGCCAAGGGCGAAGCGGAGTTCTACTGCCTCGCCACCAAGGAGGGCGGTCGTTCCAAGCCTTTCATGGTTGGCTACCGTCCGCAGTTCTTTTTCGGCACGACCGATGTGACGGGCAGCATCACCGGCCTCAAGGGTGCCGATGCCGTGATGCCCGGTTCACACGTCACCTTCGAGTTCGAGCTGTTCAAGGCCGTCGGGGTCGAGCCGGGGATGTGCTTCGCCGTCCGTGAGGGCAGCCGCACCATCGGTGCCGGGGTCGTGACCAAGGTTCAGTGACAGAACCCCGTGCGGGCAACAAAGGGGTAGGAGGCCAGGCCCGGAAGGGAGCAACCTCCTACCCCCTTTGTTTTGAGGCTAGCCCCGCCAACCCGACGGCGGCGGGACACTCGGCCCAGCACCAGGGAACGGGTTGGCAGCCAGCGGCCCGTGGTTGGTCTTCTCAATCACAATGCCCCAGGACAGCAGGCGTTCACGGGTCGCGTACCGGATGGACAGGAGAAGCACCGGCTGTTCGGTCGCCTTGGTGAAAGTCGTTTCCACGGTGTGGAAAGCGATCTCCCGACCGTAGCCCGTTCCAACGTCCTGGGTTACGGCTCGTGGTCGGATACCCTTGCTCACAGGCCGTCCGTACTCGACATCCTCGGATGGGGATCACCTGGGCAAGCCTCTGGACATCCTCCCAGCGTTCCCACTTCGAGGAATCCTGGATCACGTCACCCCCAACCGGGAGGATGAACTTGACGTCCGGCATCTCTCGGTGCAAGGACTCCAGGATGTCTACCGTGTACTTCTCTTCCCGATGAATCACATGGGTCACAGGAATCAGAAACTTCAAGGGGAAAAACCCCTTCCTCTTGGAATCCACCTCGGCCCACACCGTCTTGACCATCTCTTTGACCATCTCGACCCGATGTTCCCAAGCCGAGAGTTCCTTGCCGAAGGCATGGTCCACCGCCACGAGGAGCCAAACCTCATCCGGCTGATGAGGGTTCTGGTCAAGGAGCCACCGAAGGATACGGGCGTGGTCTTGGTGAGGAGGGTCGAAGCTCCCACCGAAGATGGCGATGGTCTTGCTCATGTCGGGTATACCCCGGTAGACACCGGCTGGTTGTAGGCCGAGCAGGTGCTCTTGGGGCATTTCCACTCGGTGGCTGATGCGCGCACCATTGTGGTGTTGCAGCAGTCACACTTCGGGGTAGGTGGTCGGCCAGGGGCCTGGTTGCCCCCGCCTCGTCCGGTTCGTGTCATGGCATCCTCTTCAAGTAGCTGGGATGAACGTAGTCCACCAGCCATACACCGTTGGTGGACTGGTAGAAGATGATGTCGTCTCGGTGCATGGCACCTGAGAGCACCTGGAACACCACCGGTGTCCCCGACCGGCGACCCACGATGGTTGCTGTACCAGTCTCAGCCGCTAAATGGACGTGAGGCCTGTTCATCTTGAGGAGGCCCTCACGCTCAATAGATGCAACCGCTTCGTGATAGGTCCCGTGGTAGAGGAACTCCGGGGGGACGACGGCAAGGAGTCCCAGGGCCACCGGGATGCTATGTCCCTGGTTGGCTCGGATACGGTCATCTTGGATGGTGAACCGTTGCTTGTCGTTGTTTTCAACGGCCAATAGCAGATCACCCCGTGTGATCCACACGGGGGCAACTTCCAGAAGTTGTTTCACAGCAACCCAACCACCCGCATCAGGATGGATGAGGTCCGAAGGGTGACGTAGATGACGCGAGAGCCACTTGCTGACTTTTTTGACTTTCGCGGGGTTCATACCTCGAACTCCCCACCCTCTTCGGCCCTCGCTTCGTAAGCCGAACGGTCGAACCTCCACAAGTCGGCCGGACGCCCACCCGTGCTGCTACCCACTCGCTGTGAGCCTGCGGACACGAGGATGTCGTAGGAGAGCACTTTGGACCTGAAGTTGCGCCGGTCCAGCTCTCGACCAAGAACCACTTCGTATACCTTGCGAAGGTCGTCGATGGAGAAGGACTCGGGGAGAAGGTCGATGCCGATGCCGATCGGCTGCCAGCGGAGCTTCGATCGGAGCCGCTTGAGTGCAACCCTCAGGATGTCAGCGTGGTCGAACGCCAGATCGAGGTTGGGAAGGTCCGCGACGGGCATCCAGGTTGCAGAGCCTGGCTCTGCATCGTCCCCTGCCTTGATGTCCATCTGGTTGGTGCGGACCAGGGCCATGTAGGCCACGCTGATGACGTGACCTCGGGGGTCCCGACCCGGCTTCCCGAAGGTCGCGAGCTGCTCCAGGTAAGCCGGCTTTGCGTTGGTCTCCTCTCTCAGCTCGCGCCGAGCGGCCACCTCCAGGTCTTCCATCTCATCCACGAACCCACCGGGGATGGCCCAGCACCCCTCGAAAGGGGTGCCAGGACGACCACGCTGAATGAGCAGGACGTTCAGGACGGGAGGGGCTGTCATGTCGAGTCCGAAGACCACGATGTCAACCGTGACGCTGGGCCTTGGGTAGTCGTAGGTGTGGCTCACTTGCTGTCTCCCAGCCAATCGAAAAGGTCCATCACCTCTTCACTACGGACGGGAGGGGGTAGTTGAGCCCCTTGGAGAGTCCCTTTTCGAGAAGGACCCCCCAACCGATGCCGTAGCGAAGAGAGCGCTTTGACCAGTTTGGTTCCGGTGAGGGTGTGCGAGTAACCTCGCACGTTTTCTCCCTCGGGGGTCTCTTGTGCCCGGATCTCACGAAGTAGAGTCCATACCTTGTTCGGATCTCCTTTGGTCGCCGACACATAACATTCCAGGTAGGCGAGGTACTGAGCCTCGAAGACCTGGGGGGACCCTCCGTGTTTGAGGTAGCCCTGCTCCATGTAGTCGAGCTTCTTCAAGAGCCAGGTTTTCACGAGTGAAGGCCTGAGTCGCAGTGCTCCCCTGCAAAGCCATCTGCCCCGCAGATGTGGCAGTAGCGTCCGGTGGCCGGGTGCCGGTATGGGCCAGTCTTGGCCTCGTGAACCTTGGGTGGGACGTTCAAGGTCAGAGCCGTGATCGCGACAAGGATCCCGGCCACAGCCCAACCCCCCATCCCGCTTCCGAGAGAGAGGCCAATCAGGAGCCCACTCACGAACATCAACCAGGTCTGAATCATCACTTCATCCTCATTGTGTAGACGCGGTCCGCTCTCGCCACGAGCACCTGGGTGCCTCGTTTGAAGAGGCGCATATCCCCTCCGATCACGGAGTCCGTGACGGTTTTCACCTGGGTGGATCCCATCTTGGTTGACGACAACTCGATGCAGTCGTTGTCCCCGTCGAGGAGGATGCAGACGCCTGCATCCGTCACGATGAAGTTGAGGTCGGCGGACTGGATGTCCTCGACCTTGCGCACGTCGTAGGTCGAGAAGGTTGAGTCGAACCGGAACACGAGTCGGTCCACCTTGCCTTTCTTGGTCGCCGTGATCATCAGCACGCCACCCTTGATGCCCTCATCGTACTTGCCGCCGAGCACCCGGTATTCGTCCAGCTCCTTGATACGGATCTGATGTGATGACGCGCCCTTCGCCACGAAGAGGGGTCCGATAGAGAAGATGCTGACGAAGGTGCTGCCCAGCATGTTCTGGACGACGCCTCCGGGGAACAGCAGTGATGCCTGGGGAAGCACTGAAGCCACGGTGCGGGTCGAGGCCACCACTTGGCCACCCACATCGTTGAGGGTCACCTCGAACACCTTGTCCCTGTTCTTCACGAACAGGCGTCCTCCCGACCCCACCACTCGCTGAGCATTGAGCCCGAACGGCACGGGGGACTGGCTCACACAGTTGTTGAACACCGGGATCTCGTCTTGGTGCTGGACAGCAACAGGGACTCCCATCGAGGAGCTGAATCCCACGGCGGCGATGTCCCCATAGCCACTGACCTTGTGGCCGTCCATCCAGACACTCTTTGTCGTGGCGACAATCAGGTGGGCTCCACTCGCCCACACCCCGGTCACGTCGCCGTCGTACATCCCGATCTCCTCCAGCACGAGGTTGCTGGAACCGGTAACGGCCCGAACCACTGCCTTGATGATGGACGCTTGGAGGTTGCCGCCTGGGCTTCAGCCAGTACGTCGCCATCGGTGACGCCACCCCCCAGAAGACGACGTGCTTCTCACGCCCACGGGCGTCGAGGGCGGCGAGGTAGCCCCGCGAGCCCTTGCCCGTCGCCCCACCGTTGTCGAGGAGGGTCGGCAGGTAGGTCGTGTACTCCACGCCGGTGCCAGCCATCCCGTTGGCGGGGTCGAGGCTCTGGATGGCTTTGCCGACGAGACCGAGCAGGGTGAAGGGGTTGGGCTGCTTGCCCGTCCCGGCCTCACGCCGCCAGATCGGGTGGGCCTGGTCCACCACCTGGTGGGCGTCCAGGGTGACGGTGATGTCGTCGATCTTGTCACGGAGGCGGTCCACCATCGCGGCCTGCCGCTCCATGGCCTCCCACGCCCCAGGGACGTAGAGCTTGCCGGGGTTGACCATCAGCCCGAGCATCGGGCCGAGCGCCGCCGAGAGGATGGGTTCGATGGCCTTCCACTCCTTGCTGGCGAGGTCGAAGAAGTGGCTCAGTCCGGGCCAGCAGAAGTCCCACTGGGGGTCAATGATCATCAGGTGCAGCTTTCATATCGTCTTCTCCTTGTCCGTTTCGGACAGGTGGTCAGTTCTCAGAGGTAGAGGTCGTTGGTCAGGATGCCTGCCTTGAGCAGATCCTCACGGGTCCCGTAGGTCGGGATGTTCGGGTTGAGCTTGTGCCGGGTGATGCGCTCGGCCTTGCGGGCCGCTTCGAGGAAAGTTTCCACCTCACTGCGGCTGAACTTGTCGAAGTAGCCACTGCGCTTGGCCCCGGTGACGAGACTCGGCCAGTCAGGCTCATCACCTGACTGGAACAGAACGGCCTCCATACTGGAGATGCCGGTGCCCGGATGGGCTCCACCTTCTCGGCCGTCTGTGAACCTTGCCTTACAATCGAGGAACCGACTCACTCGCTCGATGGTGCCCACGTAGCTGTACTCGCCCGTGGCCGTGTCGATGCGGCTGTAGGTGAAGGGAGCACCCGTCCAGGTGAGAAGCTCCGCTTCGTCCGAGTGGCCATCACCCGTGCCCCAGAGGTCCGGGGAAGGCGTGGCGTTGATGGTGTCCATCAGGACATCGTGAGCCTTCGGGATGCGGGTCGCCATGAACCAGGCAAGCTGGTAGACCTCACCCTTGGTGAGCATCGCGATGGGGTTCGAGTCCACCTCCCCGTCGCCACCCTTCTGGTAGAAGCGGAGCCAGCGGTCCTCGCACTCGTTGCCCGTGCCGTGTCGCAGACCACCACCCGTGAGGCGGTTGAACCCACGACCGATCGGAGCCCGCAGGGTCGAACGGATGGACCCGAGGATGGTGGGGTCCTTCTCGATGCGAGCTTCGATCTCGTCTAGGTCATAGCCGGCTTGCTGGAGTGATACCTTCATCACATCCAGAAGCACTGCCCACACCCCGCCCAGGCCAACGTCTACCAGAGGGCAGCCCAGGGCCTTGGCGAGTCGCTGGGCTCGGTCGGTCTGTGCGGGGCTTGTGCTGAACCGGCTGTGGACCAGGGTGACGTTCTCTGGTCCCAGGGCCAGCACCAGAATCCCTGCCATCACAGCGGAGTCAATGCCGCCGGACAGGTCCAGTTCCGCTCGGGTCATCCGGGCATCCTTGTGAGCCTTGCGGATGGCTTCAATGCGGTTTTCGAGCAGGGCGTTCTTCGCGTTCGGACGTACAGGCATCGTGTTCTCCTTGGTACGGGACCGGGGTCAGAGTTGAGCCCTCAGATGTTCTCCCACGGAAGATCACGCTCACGACACAGGTCGTTGGTCATCTCCGTGGCCATGGAGAGCACGGAGTCCTCGGTGGGTCGATTGAAGCATCGGGACTGGTAGCCAGGATTTCTGAGGTCCTCGCCTTCCTGAATGATGTGGCGGACGCCGTCCCCGGTGATGTAGAGACGCGGACGACCGGCCAGGGAAGCCTTGCCCCTGGTCCCGCTGTACTTGCGAACGTTGCGGCACCCGGTCAGACCGTCGTATCCAGGTCCGCCGGTCTGGCAGAGCTTGTAGACCATCGCGATGTTGTTGCGGTTGTAGGGGTTCAGCTCAGGGTCGATGCCCAGGTATCCACCGATGCCGTAGTGTCGGTCCTGGCACAGGATGCCCTTGCTCTCCGCAAAGGCTTCCATCTTCGCCGTGCGGACGTCGTCGTAGCCATCCATGAACAGGTAGAATAGGTTGAGCCCATACTCCTCCTGAGCCTCGACGAACTTGGCGAGCTGAGCCTCCTGGTCCCCTGAGTCGAACCGAACCGAGCAGCGACGGGTCCGGTCTTCGAGCATCGTCTCGATGGCCGCCGGGATGCCCAATTTCATCGGATCATAGGTGTCGAACAGGTAGGAGGGCGGTTCCGGGCGGAGGTCACGGACTGCCCGGAACCCATTGCGGTCTTCCCCGTGACGTTCCTGATGCTCGTGGCCGGTCGTGCCCACGGGGATCATGTAGAGGTCATAGGCCAGTTTGACGTTGGCGGTGCGGGTGATGCCCGCTGCCTTGCACTCCTCCAGCAGGATACGATGCTGAGCCATACAGGTCATCGACCTGGTGCCCACCTCGAACGCTCGGTCGATGTCCCCACCCAGGGAATACCGAAGCAGACCCAGCCGAGTCTGAAGCCTTTTCCGATACTTGGACTCCACGAACTGGATCTCCAGTTCGGGATACCCATGACCGGCCCTCATTGACTCCCAGACGAGTCGAATGATCTTGGCCTCATCTTCACAGGATGCCTGAAAACACTGTTCCCCATCCACGATGGCTGTGGCCACCTGCATCGGGAACTGGAACGCGATGGCCAGTGACTCCATCCACGAGACGAGGAAGCTCGGACCGCTCATCGCCACAATGGGCTCTTGCTTGTTCGCCCAGGATCCCTTCGCCTGGCAGTAGATGGACAGGTCACCATCAAGGGCTGACTCCATCGCCGGAGTCAGCCCGTACCCGTTGGCAAGCAAGAACCCCTGCTCCCGAGTGTTGGGGTGACGGGGCCGGAGGTGCTCGATCACTGCCCGGAAATCGAACGGGATGAAATGAGCCCCTCCCTTACGGAAGTGGAGGTAGAACTCCTCGTGGCGCAGGGGGAAACCCGCCTGCGCCATCGAAAACTTGTAGCCATCCGTCGCCAGGGGCGACCTGTCGTCGCTGCCGTGAAGAAGTTGGGCGTAGCGCTGTTCAATGCTGAGTCTCATTTTCATCTCCCCACGTCGGCGGTGTTGCCCCCACGGGATGGTTTGCTTGTATCTTACGCAAACCTTTGCGTCAAGCGGACACAAACTCTCTTCATTCGATTTCGTCTTCGTCAGCCGCTTGGGCTACTGCGGCCCGCCTCACCGTGGCCAGTTGCTCCCTCGACATATGGTAGGGCTCTCGGGTGTCCATCCGTGTGGAGGACAGGAGAGCGATGGCATAGGGATCGTAGTCGAGGGAACCCCCGGCGACCCTCTCGATCAGGAAGACCACCTCCACGTCGAACTGTTTTGCCGGGTTGGGTACTTGCGGGGTGAAGTTCACCTTAGCGAGCCGCTCGTGGCCGTCTGAGGTGGAGCTGAACTTGATGCTGCTGATGGTTGGCATGTACTACTAGATCTCCAGGTTTTCACGTCGGGACAACTCACGGGTGATGGCAGCGTGAGCACGCTGCCATCCACTCCGCTTCAGGATGTGGATGGAACTGAACGTGGGCACAGCAATGCTCATGTCCCTCACTACGGATGACCCTTTGGAGTTGAGCCCCATCAGGCCCCCGTGTTCCCAACCCGCTTGCCCCGCTTACTGGCCCGCACATCGACCAGTTCGTTGAGCTTCGCGATCAGCGCCTTGGGCATGTCGCTGATCCTGGGGGTCCAAACGGAATCAGGGAACACCCGCTGAACATACTCAGCATCCTGGCCCAGACCCACACCAATGACATGGATGCCGGCCTCTTTCGCCAACCGCACCTGCCGCTTGATGATCTCGGCGTGCCCACCATTGGGTTGGCCATCCGTGATGATAAACAGGAGGCGGTGCCCTTCGGGGCGACCCGAGAGGGAGTCCAGGCCGAACTGGACGCCGTCAGCCATTGGCGTGCCGCCCGTCGCACGAGTGTTGGCGAACCGCCATTCCACGTTGCGCAGAGGCTCATCGAAGCGTTTGAAGATGTCGTGGACGATCCCGTTGTAGCGGTGGTAGCCGTTGTTATCCCCGGCTGTGGGGCTGCTGTAGTGGTGCCCATCACGGAATCCACTGACCTGCACGGGGCACCCCAAGGAATCCAGGGGCTCGGTGATGGCACAGAGCACCTTGGTGGCGTCCTTCAGAGTCCCCATCATGGAGCTGGACTCGTCGATGACGAGAGCCGCCGAAAGACTCGTGTCCACAGCCTCATCGATCTGCTTGTACGCCCGCTTGGGCTGCTGGTGATCCCGCAGAGTGACCTTGGAGTCCACCAGGAACCGACCAGACAACCGACGGCCGTACCGGGTGCCGTGGACGACGTTGATCATTTCCATCGCCTTCACGATGGAACGGAGACGGGACCGGAGGTAGTTCGCTTCTGTCTTCACGCTGGAGTACAGGTGGCGTGCCTGTGCCTTGTCGTGGTCTTTCCCCTTGTGCGAGGGCTCCACGAGAAGGAACTCGTCATGGGCGGAGTCGTAGGGCTTCCAGGCACGCTCGCCCGACTTGACCCCACCCTCACGGCGCTGCTCAGCATCGGTCTCCCCAGCCACAGCAGTTTCCAGAGCCGCGTTGTTGTCCAGCAGCCCTGCACCCTGGTTGGCTTGGGCCAATGCCTCGTCAGCGAGGTTTGACCAATCGTTGCCCTCGACCGGCCCCTTCTCGTAGTTGTGGCCCCCGCCCTTGGCCCCTTGCTGGCCCGTGGCGTCCTTGTCGGTGTTGGCCTTGTTGTCGCTCGCCGCCCCTACGGTCCCCCCCTCATCGAGGGACTGCTCGTTGTCCTCGGCAGTCGAGCTACCACCCTTGCCAGAGCCGGCCTTCCCGCCCTTGCCGGAGCCGGCCTTCCCACCCTCACCCTCACCCTCTCCTTCGCCCTCACCCTCACCCTCACCCTCACCCTCACCCTCGCCCTCGCCCTCACCGAGGCCACCACTGCCGTCACCCTCATTGTCGAAGCCCTCGAACTTGGGCATGTCCTCAGGATCCAGAGGCTTCCCCTTTCCTCCTGCACCCTGCTTGAAATTCACCTCGGTCTGATAGCCACAGACCGTACAGGTCAGGATGCCCTTGTCCTTGACCTTGCCACCGTGCCCATCCGATTTCGGACGGATGACCAGTTTGGAGCCCTTGGCTCCACAGGCTGGGCAGCAGGGCTTCACAGTCTCACCAGGCTGGTGCTCTTCGTTGCTCGGGTCGTTGGCCGGGTCCAATGCACTGGATTCGTTGAAGATGATGCCGATGGCATCCAAGATGATTCGTAGGGCACCCATGTCTTCCGTGGCACCCAGACTGATGGTCTCCTTGAGAAGGCCCGTCAGCGGGCCGGGATTGCCCTTGCCCTGGCCCAGCACGAAGGTCACAGCGTCAGGGTTGGCTTCACGGTACTTCGCCATAGCCTCCTGCTGGATGGGGGTGTTGTAGCCGAGACCCACATCTCGGAACACTCCGAGCATGACGGAGAGGGCACTGGGCTTCCAGTTGGGACCCTTCGCTGCCCGTGCGGCTCGCTCGCCCACGGTCTCCTGGTTGAGGATGAAGTCCTGAAGGTCGTAGAGCTTCATCAAGCTCCCGGGGAACTCTTCGCGACCCACCCGCTCGATGCGGATGTCCTCAACGATGTTCCAGCCATCCTGAAGGACCTTGTGGAACTTCGACCAGTCCGGCACCTTTGCCCACCTGGGCAGCACCAACTTGGCCATCTCCTCCACGAGAAGATCTCGTCGGCAGCTATACAGCGTGTGGAAGGCCTCGTGGTAGCCACCACCCGTCAAGGCGCAGGCCGTTCGGAGTTTCAACTTCGATGGCGTGTTGGCGATGACGATCTCACGCGAAGGGATGCTTTCCCGGTTTGCCGCGCCTACCCACTGGCCGATCTCTGTGCGGGTGGGCACGCAATCCTTGTTCTCCTTGGCCCACTTGCACATCTCTTCCACGAAGAACCGCGAGGTCCACCGGTCCACGTTGTAGAACTTGCTGCCACGGCTACTCACCAGGGGTGTCAGGTCCCCCAGGACGCTCTGTACCGCGAGCTTATGGGTGCTCCGGTACTCCGCACCTTTGATGGTGGGATTGTCCATGATATCTGTAGCCACAAATGCCTCCGTTGATGAACTCACCCTACTACGGAGCATCGGAACTTTCTGAGCCCCAGGGCTCAACTTTTCTGCCTGCCCCGTAGTATGGGAGACTGGTGGGGTTCAATCCCCCCTCGCAATGAGTAAGATACAGTGGGGGGGCTCAACTTTGCATAGCCCCCCGTAGTAGGTTCAGATAAGTTTCCAACGTTACTGATGGCCCAACCTATTGAGGGGAGGCCCAAGGAGCGACAACGATGACAGCTATCGCCTGCCAGGTTCCAGGGTGCTCCCACACGGAGACCGACTGGCTGGGTAACCACCTGGTGGAAGACCACGGCCTCGATGTAGCCTCCTACATGGCCAAGTATCCCAGTGCGGCGATCGTGAGTGATCGCCTCAAGGCTCTGCACGAGAAGACTACTCCCACAACACGCCGTGCACACCCACCGAACGTTCAGGATCTCAACGTGGAGTTCGCCGGGATGTCGTTCCCGGTGTACGCCGGGGTCCCCGCTGAGGTGTGCCTGCCCCTCCCCGACAACTACCGCCTCCCCCGTCATGGTGTCCTCGGTAAGGACATCGCCAACGCCCTGGTGTCCCTGTTCTGGGGACGGTCCATGTACATCTGGGGGATGCCCGGGACAGGCAAGGACGCCCTTCTGCACGCCTGGTCAGCTCTGACCAGGACCCCGGCGATCATCAAGCAGGTAATCCCCGGCTCGGACATCGAATCCTGGTTCTTCAGCCGTGGCTTCAATGAGGCAGGCACCCACTGGGAAGAGGGCGACGTCCTCAAAGCTCTTCGGGATGGCTACGTCTGTGAGGATGGCACCCGAGTCCCGTACCTGTTTCTCTGCTCGGACCTCGACCGTGCGGACCGCAACCAGGCAGAGTACCTTCGTCTGATTACGGACTCCATCCAGGGACGCATCAGCGGCCCGACGGGGACCGTCTACATCGTCCTTCAGGGCACCCGTGTGGTGGCCACCGCCAATACCCCCGGCGGTGGTGACGAGCGTGGGCGGATGATCAGTGCCAATCCACTGGATGGATCCCTCCTCGATCGGTTCAACCGGAAATTCGAGTTTCACGCGATGGACTGGCGGGATGAAGAGCCCATCGTGCGGGCCAAGTTCCCTCTCCTCGTGGCTCGTGCCGAGTGGGTCTTCGATCGGATGGGGAAGATCACCAAGGCGCTGCGGGACGCCATCGACGGGGAAGACCTCCACGCGGAGTTCTCCCACCGGGGCCTCTGCTCCATCCTGGGTCACGCCCAGGATCTCCTGGCCTGCACCAAGGAAGGGAGCAAGGTCCCCAAACGACTCCTCGCGGAAGGGGCTCGTGCGTGGTGGGATGGCCTTCCCGACAAGGAGGCCCGTGAACAGGCCAAGGCCTGTATGGATCCTCATCTCGAGGGTGGAGCCCTGAACGAAGGAAACACCAGCCACGTCAGCGGCGACCCGCTGGCCGAAATCTAACCAACCAGGAGGCCCATCTCCCTACGGGGAGAAATGGCCCATTGGAGATAGACCATGGATCTCAGCGCGAAGAACTTCCGAGGACCCCTCCTTCAAACCCTGGCCAAGCTCTCGAACTACAAAGCTGGTTTCTCAGTCGCCAGTGAGAACGCCTACCCGGGCATCCTCGACATGATGGGCCTCACCAGCATCGACGATGCCGGCCTGAATCAGGCCTCGGGCCAGCCTCAGATCGTGAAGTGGATCCAGTGGGCCAACAACGACTGCCGCAAGACGGGTCTGACCGAACTGGTGGGTCGTAGCATCTGGAGCCTGACCGAAGCCGGCTTGGCGGAAGCCCTCCGGCTGGCCGAAGAGTCCGGGGACATGGATCTGGATGAGGTGGCTATGAACATGACTGCCCAGGTGATGTCGGTTCCCGCCGCCCCGAGCGTGGTGGAGGACATCTCCTACTACCACTCGGACGCCTACATTCGAAAGCTGGCTATCGACCGAACCCCGTGCTTCGGGCTGCACAGCACCCACGGGCGATCGGGCTGCTCGGAATGTCCCCTCCATCTGGAGTGCCGCAACCACCAGTTCACCGAGTACGCCAGGCTGGCGGCCCTCCTGCACGATGAGGACCAGGCTGGAACCCCAGGGGCTGTGACTCCTACGGCCCCTGCCACAGCACCCGATGTTGTGGCGGCCCCCGTGAGGCGGTATGCGGACCTCGATTTCTCGACGGCCGACCTGATCAAAAACAAGGCAGAGGCCCTCTGCCAGGAGTGCGAGCTGCCCATCGCCAAGGGGGCTCGATGTCGTTGGGTGCTCCAACTCCCGGGTCAGGACGGGGGCGGACTTTTCCACCTGGATTGCTCGGGGGGGGAATGACCATGAAAACACCAGCTAGCGATCGGACCCTGGAGCTTCGGGGCCTCCTCCAGAGGCTCACCATTCTGACCAATGATCTCGACGGTGACATCACACTGGAGGAGGTCATCAGTGTGGGACGAGAACTGTGGCGGCTCATCAGCGCTATGACCCACGCCATGGAAATGTGCAAGGAACGTGTTCGGATGGAAGCGGGGGCGTCCCCTGGACATCGTACCATGCACGGCCATGACCGTTCCATTTGCACGGTCGTGAATCCCGAGCCCATTCCGGTTCTCCGCTCAGGGGTGGACCTCCTGAGCATCAGCCGGGAGATCGGTGAGAGAACGTTCAACCAACTGTTCATGCAACGGGTGATGACCAAGCCACGCCCCGAGTTCACCACAGAGGTGGTGAAGCTCGACCCCGAACAAGCCAAAATTGCACTCGACGCTGTGGACACCGTCGCGGGCAAGTCCCGTGTGTCCTTCGACAAGAGGTCATGAGATGAGCTTCAAAAACATGGTGACCCAGGACGGCCCAAGCCGGTTTGTCCTTCCCCGGATCAAGACGATGCGTGCCCCTGTGGTGGCGTTCCTGTCTCCCGAGTTGTTCGCCCAGACCGGGGAGAACCTCTGGCAGCAGGCATTCGACTCAGCATCCTACGAAGGGGTCACGGGTGTTTATTTGATGCCGGATACTCACCTGGGCTATGGAATCCCCGTCGGTGGTGTCGTCGTCACCGATGGCGTCATCATCCAGAGTGGCTCCGGCTACGACATCTCGTGCGGGGTGGTCTATCTGCGGGTTCCAGGCCTGCACGCCAGTGACATTGCCGACAAAGACAGTCGTCAGCGGTGGATTACCGAGGTCGAGTTGCGCATCGCAACCGGTGTCGGAGCGGACCCGACCGAGATGATGACCCGTGAGTACATGAAGTCCACGGTGAACATGGATGAGATCCTGCGACACGGGGCCGCTGCCCTGGGTGTCAAGGCCGAGGTGTGTGAACGCCAGTTCATCGAGGTGAACGAAGCCGCGTTCAGCGGGAACCGTGAGACCCGCAAGAGCGGACCGATCCAGAAGGCACTGGCCAAGGCCGTTCCTCAGCTCGGGTCGGTCGGTGGTGGGAATCACTTCGTAGAGATGCAGGTGGATGAGCAGACCGGTGAGGTCTGGGTGATGGTCCACTGTGGCTCGCGAGGCTATGGCTGGAACGTCGCCAACCACTTCTTCTACGAGGGTGGTCGTCTGCGTGGCTTGCCGCCGAACCGGCGTGAGCAGTCCTGGCTCTACGCCGATGAGGCGCTGGGGCAGGAATACTGGGCCTGGCACAACTCGGCTGCCAACTTCGCCGTCGCCAACCGCCACACCATCGTGCGTGGGGTTCAGGCTGCCACCCGCATCATCTACGGCAAGGAGGCCGAGGTCTTCTACGAGATCAGCCACAACCTCGTGCAGGAGGAGACCATCGTGTTGCCCGACGGCACCACGACCAAGGGCTTCGTCCACCGGAAGGGCGCAACCCGGGCGATGCCGGCAGGGCACCCGGACCTGGTTGGCACGAAGTGGGCTGACACTGGTCACCCCTGCCTCATCCCCGGCTCGATGTACGATGGGGCCGCTATCCTGTATCCCCTGGAAGGGGCCTACCAGAGCGGCTGCTCCGTCAACCATGGATCGGGTCGATCGATGGCCCGTGGTGAAGCACGCCGGGAGCTGGCCAGCCTCCAGGGGGAGATCAACGCGGAGATGGCGGAGGTCAAGAGGACCCTCGGTGGGGTAGAGGTGATAGGGGTCGTCTCAAACCACCCCAACATCCCGCTGGATGAGTGCTGCCACGTGTACAAGGACTTGGACACCGTGCTCCAGGTCCTCCTCGACAACGGTGTGGCCCGACTGGAGGCCCGCCTGTTTCCAGTCGCTAATCTGAAAGGAGCTGATTAGCCTATACCCTTGATGTTGGTGTGTAGCCACCAACATCAAGGGGTCCCAAATGAAACGATGTCCGGGTTGTGGGCAAGCCAAGCCTCTCACCGATTTCTACTCATCCAAAACGAGCAAGAGTGGGGTGAGGGACCGATGCAAAGATTGTGAAAAGGTCCGCCGTGCAAAAGATGCCGACAAACAAGCGGAGTACAACCACCGCTACTACCAGCAGAAGAAGGGCAGTTTGGCCGCCAGGAGCGCGGCTTACTACGTCGATCACAAGGATGAGTTGGCTGCCTACAACAAGATGTACCGGCAGGAACGACGACAGAATGAGCCCGAAAAAGTCATTCTCGGCCGAACCCAATCACGGGCAAAACGCAAAGGCATCCCGTTCAACCTCCAACTGGAGGACATCCATGTTCCCGATCTTTGCCCGGTCCTTGGCATCCCAATCCTATTGGGGCCGGTCGGCAAGAAAGGCGGCGCTCCAAACAGTCCCAGCATTGACCGCATCAACCCCGATGCGGGCTACGTCAAGGGCAATGTGCGGATCATCTCGAACCGAGCCAACACCCTCAAAAATGATGCCTCCGTGGAGGAGCTTGAAATGGTGTTGAGAGACCTTGCCAACATCAAAGGCTGTGACTGATGAACAAGTTTGATCGTCCTGTGAGCATCAACACCACCACCCCCGAGGGTTTGGCCTCTGGCCGGGTTCGCTACTGGCCCCGTGGGTACGGCCCAATGGGGGTGCTGAAGCACGTCGTCAATCTCATCGAGCTGCTCGCCAAGGAGCGGGGCTGGGACATCGACACCATCCCCGTGACGGTCGATGGTATCATTTACACCGGCAACCCTCCCCTGCCCGTGGACCCTCACCGAGGGAGGCTGTAATGCACGCCCTCCTCGTGACAGGGTTCCTGACATACATGGCCCCAACACTCGTCCTCGACGGTCGAACGGGAGGCCAGACACCCCAGAAGTTCGTCACCGCCAACAAGTGGGTGGGGTGGACGGTGGTGGGCCGGGTTGGTCTCATGGCCTGGGCTATCACCCGCAAGCAACGATGAGCATTCTTGCCACGTCGGATCTCCGGCTCCTGCTTCGGCAGGACTACAAGGACGGCCACGTTGCGCAGGTACAGGAGATCTACCGGGACCTGTACAGCAACGTGGTGAGGTTCTCGGTTCTCCGCCATGCGGATGTCAAGAATCAGGGACCGGACTTCGCTCTCGCAGAGAACCTGGTCAACGGGCAGTGGCATGTCCTCGTCAGGATGTTCCCTGGAAACCTCCCAGCGGAGACAGGGGCAGCCATGACCTGGCTGCTGTCCGCAGTCGGGGCCATTCTCGATTGGCCGATCAAGGGCTCAAGTTTGCCCTCATCCCCGTAGTAGGATCATGGAAACCTTCAACCTCATCTGTGCCACCATTTACTGTGTGGCAGGCTTGGTAGCTCTTCGAGCTGCTTGGGCAATCTGCAAGAGGGTCGCCAGCCCCGTTGGCCTTGGGCACCGACTCCGACTGATGGTGATGGTGGGTAATCGGGCCAGAGCCGTAGGCATGTGCACGACCGAGCCCACTCCGTACACGATGGGAGCCCTCCCTATGCTCCTGGCTGCGGAGCAGGATTTGGGACTGATGAATGCGGTGCATCAGCAGTTCCAGGCGGAGTTCAACAAGGTCAATCGGAACTTCCAGAGGAACCATCGTATCTCTTTCCTGACCACCATCTTGCTGGCCACCGTGCTGGCCTCTGAGGTGCTCCTCGCCGACCAACCTGGCTGGACAACGCCGTACACCCTGAGCACCATCGGTGTGTTGCTCTTCGCAGTCAGTTCGACCTTCTGGGGAAGGTCGGGTCATCACATCGACATCGCGAAGGATGAGCTGGAGCAACTACAAGTTCTCCTCAACATGAGTCCCTCCCCGGAGGGGCTGGAGTCCACCAATGGCTGATGAGCACAACCCAGAACGCTACGGCGAGACCTGGCCCCAGCATCGCATCAATTCCTACCTGGAAGTTTGCACGGCGCTCAAGCACTCCGTGGTCTTCAGCGGGGGTTGGGCTTGGCATTTCCTGAGCCCTCCTGGGCACCCTGAGTACAAGCACGCCCACAATCACAAAGACTTGGACCTCATGGTCCCGCCGAGGACCGTGTCATCGGTGATGAGCATCCTCAAGGGGCTCGGTTTCGAGAAGGTCCGTACCAAGTACGATGGTGTTCCCTCCAAGGAGGACTTCCGTCGTTACGAAAAGGTCGTTGGGGACGAGTTCCGTCTCACCATCGACTTCTTCGTCAAGGACGTTCCCATCCTTCAGGTTCCTGGCGGCTGGCTGGTGGTACGCCCCGATGAGTTGCTGGGCTACTACAACACCATCCACTCCTCGAAGACAGCCTGGGCTGTGACTGCAGCCCGGCTCCTGTTTGAGCACGGTGCGAGCCCGGAGGACCTCATCCACGACCCACAGCTCATGTGCTGCCCCACCCTGGACATGCACTTCTGCACCAAGTGTGGCTGGTCGGGTCAGTTTCCAGAGCAGAAGAACTTCATGGTCTGCGGAGGCTGCAAGAAATACATCCCCCACAACATGGGGAAGCCCAAGTTTCGGCCGCGCCCGGAGCAGATGAACCTGGCACGGGATCTGCTCCGGCAGGTCAAATTCTGAGGGTAGAGTGTAGGAGGAGTTTCAGATGCCTGATGACAACAAGTTCGAGAAGCTACGCGAAGTGGGCTACTGCATCCCCGGTGTCTGCCGAATCTGCGTGCACGGCCAGTTCGGTGACAAGTCGGACTGGGGAACCTGTGCTCAGCACGTCTACGAGCACAAGAAGCACGACAACCCGGATGGGGGTCGTGGTGTGAGCATCCACACCATGGGCACCTGCCCCTCGTTCGAGGCCCACTACGGTCGGCTCGCCAAGGTGGCCCTGGGTGCCCATATGGAGTTCTTCGATGGCCAACCCGGATCAGGGCAGACCCACGGCTCGTGATCTAGCCGGTTCTGCGGTCGATCTCCACGGCTACGCCGTCCTGTTCGAGCAGGTCGCCCGCACCGCTGACAAAGATGGCAAGGTGCAGATGAGTGCTTCCCGGCTGCTGCACATCTCCGAGTTCATGGAGAAGGTAGTGGACGAGCTGCTGTCCTTGATCCCTCCCGATGAGGTCAAGGATGCCTCAACGCAGAAGGGGGTGACACCGTGATGTCACCCCCTTCTGGGACTCAGTCGAGTCGGCCGTGCCAGTAGGCCACGGACTCTAGGAAGTTCCTCCACGAGGGAGGCATCCCATCCTGCCACTTCAGCGCAGGGGAAGCCACACCCGGCAGGTGCATCGGAACGAAGGGCTCACGGAGGAGCCTCATCCCAGCCTCTTCCGGCGTGCGGTTCGCCTTGTGATGGTTGCAGGGTACGCAGGCCACAACGATGTTCTTCCACGAGGTGGTCCCGCCCCGGCTGTGGGGCAGGACGTGGTCGTAGGTGAACTCGTCGGACTTCAGCTTGACGAAGCAGAACTGGCACCGCCCCTGGTCTCGCAACCAGACGTTGTGCCGGTTGAACTTCACCCGACGACGGAAGAACACCGCATCGGTGACGAACCGGATGATGGATGGGACCTTCCACACGCCCTGCACAGCAGTCCGCAAGGCCTCGAAAGCGTAGGGCAGATCGAGGTCATTCGGTCCCGTGGAGACGGTCTTGTCCTCGTAGGTGTCCACGACTTCCGCTCGGCCGGTGAGCAGGTCGCCAAAGGCGTCCACCCACGGGATGCGGTTGATGGGCATGTATGCGCTGTTCAGTACCAAGGTATCCATTACATCCTCGCAACTCCACTGTGCCTCAAGAGAGGGTTCTCATCGAACAGAAACCGTCAAAAGTAGCGGAGACGGGCTCGAACCCGCTAGTGAGGTGCCCTCAAGGGGAATTGAACCCCTCTTGCCGGCTTGAAAGGCCAGTGTCCTAACCGATAGACGATAAGGGCGTGTCTCGCCACAAGTACCCCGAGAGGGAATTGAACCCCCGACGCCCGGCTTCGAAGGCCGGCGCTCTGATCCGCTGAGCTACCGGGGCGTGTATAGTCTAGCCATGACCAAGAAAGATTTCACCATCGAGTTCGCACCCACCGATCAGGTGGATGATTTGGAGCCCTGGGTCCTGATTGTCCTCAACGCCATCGGCGTCGAGGCTCTGATCACAAATGAGAGTTGGGTGGGGGACTTCCGCACCTTCGGACAGACGCCGATGGAGCGAGACCTGTGGCTTGTGGAACTCCAAGCAAAGTTGGGTCTGGAGTTCACCCTGGGAACCAGGATCGTTGACCTGGCCAAGATGGTGCGAGATGCACGTACCCACTAAGAGAGGCGACGCCCGGGATCGAACCGGGGATCCAGGATTTGCAGTCCTGTGCCTTACCGCTTGGCCACGTCGCCGTCCGAACCTACTACGGAGGCAGGCCCAGAGTTGAGCCCCTCTACAGTCGATGTCTCACCACCGGGATGACCGCTTCGCCCTGCTCGTGCAGCAGCCGGTCCATCTCGGTCCACGAGATCAAGGCACTGCCCTTGTTGCCCCAGCCGGGACCCCAGGAGTTGTGCAGCGTGAAGGTCTTGTCCTTGAGGTTGACGCCCTTGCACAGGATGGCGTGTCCACCGGCAACCTGACCGGTGACGTGGACACGACCACAGGAGGCCACGTTGAACATCCCAGTGTACCAGGGGATGCCCAGGATGGCCGGACCCTTGTAGCCCACTGCCATCACCAGATCCTGGAGGCTGAACGCCCAGCGGTACTCAGTGACATACCCCAGGTTCTTGAGCATCTTGATGCCCGCGAGCACGCTCGTTCCTTCGTACCGGGGACTGGCCCCAGGGTAGGAGCCACCGGGCCAGGGATCGATCTTCTGGGCTCCCCAGTAGATCTCCTCCTTGGCGAACTTCGCGTCCTTGCCCTGAACCACAGCCGGACGGGCAATCAGCTCATGGGTCATCGAGAAGCCTACGCAGGCTCCATCAGGACCCTGGTCGAGCACCGTGTCACAGCTCCAGGTGTAGGAACGAGGCTTCTGCTCCTCCCCCAGTGTGGCCATCACAGGGTAGTTCCGGCTCCGTTCATCGAACTGAACCAGACGGGTCAAACGGGGGTCCTGGGACTCGGAGCCATCGCGCAGGGTGTGGATCATCGGGCACCTCCATCCTTGGGAGGGCCATAGCTAGATCACCGCACCTCGGACCAGGGCTGCCAGCTCCTGCTGCGTGGGCATCTTCCGAAAAAGTCGCCACGCCCAGACGACCCTGCCACCCACGATCACCTGGAGATGACCGGGACGACGGATCTTCTGGATGGTAACGGTGAACCCTTCGGCGACCAGTAGTGCCCGTAGCTGAAGGATTTTCCCACTCAGGCAGGGACAACCGACGAGGGTCACGTTCATCTTGGATACCTTGTGGGCCTACCTGGGTTTGAACCAGGGACTAACCGGTTATGAGCCGGCGGCTCTAACCGCTGAGCTATAGGCCCTTTGCAAAGGGAAGTAGGGGCGGCAGGATTCGAACCCGCGATGATGGGACCAAAACCCATTGTCTTGCCGCTTGACGACGCCCCCTGATGGCTACTTCCTCAACTCTTCTCGAACCTCGGTGAGGACCTGACCGAGCCAATTCTTGCCCCGCCACGTCTCACGACGTTGCGCTCGTGGATCCGCTTTTCGAAGACCAATCCCCCACAAGCGGTCTTCCGGGGAAGCCTCCACGATGGTCTTGGTGCCCGTGGCCAACAGCGTCTTGAGCAGGAGCGTGTTCTGGCTGTACTTAGCCCGGCTCGCCCGCTTCACGATGTCGAAGGCATTGGCCAACCACTTGTCGTTGTCGAAGCCCTTGACCATCCTTCCGTACCGCTTCTGGTCACTCGGAACGGAACTCGCCATGATCATGGCTTCCCGTGTGGTGTCCCCGAACAACCGAGCCTTCTCGGCCATCATGTACTGCTCAGCGCAGTTGTAGGTCACCCCGTCGATGACGAAGGTGGAGGGGTGCCACTGCGAGAATGGACCGGACCAGAAGAACTCGAACTGCTCAGCCATCGGTACGTTCCTCTTGGGCTCTGACCCTCTCATCGGATCGGATGTTTCACCACATCTTGTAGGTGTCGGCCCCGAGCAGGAAGGATCCCATCACCGGCCAGACCAGTAGGAAACCGATCGCGTAGCCCAGAGCGTTGGGAAGTGCAGTCAGGTCCTGCGTCCCAATCATCATAAAGGCGAACACTGCACTGGTCGCCATCAGAAACACGATGAGCATCTGATAGCGAAGAACAGCTCTCATCGGCTACCCCTTGTTGATCGGTATGTTACCCGAAGGCCCAGGTCCCTTGGAGGTGCGATGGATCACGATGGTCAGAAGCCCATCCCGCATCACCACCTTGATGTCCTTCAGATCGGTGGTCCCGCTGATCTTGAAGCGCTTCATCACCCGTGGGATCACCAGGTTCTGCGAAAGAACCAGGAATCCGTCCTTCACGTTGATCAGCACCATGTCGGGCGAGTAGCCCGGCAACTCGACGTTGATGGTGATGTTGTCCTCAGTCTTGTCCACCTGGTAGCGAATCCCATCTGGGTTCTCCATCTCTGCCGTGAACCCATCGAACAGGTCGGATTCGAACAGCCCCTCGACTTTCTTCTCGAACCCGTCGAAGAACCGCTCAGCAGTCCGGTCAAAGGACCTCCAGATCTTGGTGGTGTGATACTTCCAGTCAGACAAGTCCAGGCTCCTGATGTCAGGAGTGGAGATGAGGGGAGTCGAACCCCTGTGTTAGAAAGTTCTAGATCAGGCGCTACGAGCGTAGGTCAATCCCTTTATGCGACCTCGGCAGGCGGATTCCGTCTCCGACCGAAGAAGTTGTTTCCTGTCTATCTCGACAACCCACCCCGGGAACCCGGATGAGAGTCATAGTCAACGTAAAGCGAGGTTGACCAGCACTACCCCTTTGATGATGCCCCAGGGGCGGGAACATCGGACCTACCGTTGTTAGGCGGCCATCCGAAGAGCACCGTTGTCGTTGGCAATCAACGATTTGCAGTCGTTTTTACGAGGTTGGCTACATCCCCGGCTCGCTCCCTACTCCTTCCCTCCCCAATCGAAAACCGGTTCATCCCCATGTTGTCGAGAGTACCGTACCCTCGCTCTGACTATACTACGCCCCAGGGGTCAGAGTTGAGCCCCTCAGGTAAGATTTCGTGAGCCCCACCTGATGGTAGGCTGGTCACGTCCCCAGTAGGATCTGGTGGGCTGCCATCCCGGCCCTGGAAATCGCGATACCAGATGGGGTTTCCATCAGACTGAATGAAAACTTCTGGCGAGGTCCTTTCTGGCCCTCGATGAGGATTTGGATCTTCCCAGAGACGACCTTGGCCTCAATGTTCAGGCTGGTGCCTAAGTCTTGCACGGCCATGTTTCCATAGACGCTGGAACCTGAAACCCACCATGAGCCGGTTTTTCCTTCTACCGACGTCTTGCGGGCGGCCATCCTCAGGAGCCGTTGCATCATCTCCAGAAGGAACTCACTATTCACGGACTCATACTGAGCCGCTAGAGAGACGTTTCCATCCATTGCGGTGACTGTTCGAGCAGACCTTTGGCTGCGCAACTGCTCCAACCGGGCCTGCCTCTTCTCATCCTTTGGCATTCTGAACCTCTGCTTTCTAGTGATGGCTCCAAGTTCATCACCCGGATAGGGTAAATATGCACAAGGCCACAGAGCCCACTTGGGTAAGATTTCTCGTGAGGATCACCAAGCCCAACCGCATCAGGAACCAGAAATCCCGTTGAGGCTTCTTCTGGTTCCCCGGTGCAAGCACCGAATCTCTATCCACCGACTGAAAAAGGAAGTCTCCATTGACCCTGACGACTGAATGGTGGGTCTACGTCATCCAGAGCCAGAAGCCTCGCTTCAACTCGAAGGGTGTGCAACTTCCCGGTGTCTTCTACGTTGGCTCCACCACCGACGTGGTCCGCCGCCTTCGCCAGCACAATGGCGAGGTCACTGGCGGAGGCAAGTACACCAGCCAGCATCGCCCCTGGCTCCCAGCGGCCCTCTACGGCCCCTACGGGGGCCGCAGTGATGCGTTCAAGGCTGAGATGGCTCTCAAGCACAAGAAGCGCTCAGTGGGCCGTACCCAGTGGACTACGGCTGATTCACCGTGGTGTTGTGGCCTCGGTCCCCAGGACCCCTGGGTCACCGGCACCAACACTGAGCAGGTTCTTGAAAAGGCAGCTCCCTCGATGCCAGCTCGCCCCTACCGAGGGCGAAGGAGACGGTACTGATGGCCTACCTCTGGCTGCTCTTGACCGTTTTGCTGGAGACGTATGGGGACTACACCCTGAAGCTCTGGACCGAGGAGAAGGGATCCCTAGTCATTGGCTGGGGAGCCTACGCTCTATCCGGGTTGACTTTCGCGATGAGCCTCAAGGAGAAGCCACTCACAGAGGCTCTTCTCGTGTTCATCCTGCTCAACCTGGTGGCGGTAGGTTTGCTCGCCTACTTTGGACTCGACGAACGTCTAACCACTCGTCAATGGGTGGGCGTCGGCTTTGCCGTGGCCGCCATCGTCCTGGTTGAGGCTTGATCCAGGGCTCAACCCCTCCTGCCTCCTGTGAGGCACACGACCTTTTAGGCGCTCTGGTGACGTCACGATCATCGGCAGGAGAGGCATACCTGCGGGTTTTATCAACCCGGCTTGCAAAGAGCGGGAGACGGGGCTCGAACCCGCCACACCCAGCTTGGAAGGCTGGTGCTCTACCAAATGAGCTACTCCCGCAAACGCTCAGGCTCTACGATGGCCCTTGGCCCACCGGTCGTAGAAGTCCTGTTGAGCCTGCGGTGACATTGCCCGCAGCCTCTTGATGTACCCCTGAAGGACCTCACGAGAACTGACCTCACCGTCGTAGTGCTCGTTGTCCTCCATGTCCTGTTCAACGACTGGGACGAGATACTTGACCAGCTCGGACATGGACATCTCGGTGAACACTGCCCGTCCGGTGGGTGCCTGCTTCGCAGGCATCCCCTTAATGATGTCGTTGGCCCACTTGTCGCCCACAGCGTGGAACTCCACCGTGGGAAGCCACCATCCCTTGCCGAACTTGCCCGAGGTGAACTTGAACCCATAGTGGCTCATCACCCCCTTGACCGGGAACGTGTTGCCCAGCACCCAGGAGTCCTGCACCGGGTTGGTGCCGCCGAAGTCACCGAGGTTGACGTACTTCAACCTGATGGGCTCGACGGTGACACGGGCCTCGTGAAGGGAGGCCACGACATCGGCAGCAAGACGAGTGATCCGGTCGAGGGACATGGGGCCTCCAGTTCTACACCTGCACTCGTATAGGGATCCTACCGTGGGGGTGTGTTGTCCTTCCCGCAGCCGGGACACAGCTTGGTGTCCTTCAGCTTCTTCTGCTTGGTCTTGTACTTCTCGCCACACTTGCACTTGCGGGTCACAACAGTCGCAGCCAACGGAACATCCTCCGATACAAGGTCTGGAACCCCTCTACTACGCACCTGGACTCAGAGTTGAGCCCTTGGAAGTTGGCCCGGCCGGATTCGAACCGGCTACCTCCGCTACGTCAAAGCGGCGCTCTACCAAGTGAGCTACGGGCCATTGTTAGTAAGGGCCATAACCTAGCCGTTTCCAGTGTCCTTTCCCACACCCCAAGGAGAACTGCTCATACCCGTCGTCGGAGTCGTAGTCATCTTGATGCTCCGAGAACAAGTACAGTTCTTCACTCTCATTTGCCCACCTGAAGATGGCGTTGACGTAGCCGCCACGCTTGAGATGGTTATGAGCCATCCAGGCTTTCTGTGCCCACCTCGTGGATGTCGAGGCTCCGCCGACCTTTCCGGTCAATCAGTTTCCAATCCATGGACATGACTACCACCAAGAAGATTGAGAGCGAGAGACGGGGGTTGAACCCGCGACCTTCTGGATGGGAACCAGACGCTCTACCACTGAGCTACTCTCGCAAACCTAATCGAAACCGACACCGCTGGTGTGCTGGTAGTTGTCCGGGTTGTGGATGAAATCTTCCAACTGGACTGGCTCAATCCGAAGGGACTGAAGCCCCAGCACCACCAACTCCGTGATCAGAGCAGAGCGAGTCATCTCCCGCTCCTCGCACATCTCGTTCAGCTTGGCCACAAGAGGCTTTGGCATCCTCAACCGCTCAACCACGGGCACAAGGTGGTTGTCATGGATGTCCATGAACTCTTCTTCCGTGATGTTCTTGCGGCGTGTCATCTGAACTCGCTTTGAGCAATTGGGTCGCCAGGGGCTCGAACCCTGGACCGACGGATTAAAAGTCCGATGCTCTACCAACTGAGCTAGCGACCCATACCTCTGGCAAGGGTCCTGCGTTTCAACTTCGACATCGTACCCTCCTTTGGGTGTGGTTGTCTTGATGCCCCCGACAGGAATCGAACCTGTGACATACAGAGATTAGGAATCTCCAGCTCTATCCAACTGAGCTACGAGAGCGTGAGGTGGGCTAATCCGTATTGCCCCCTGAAGAGGGGTCTCTTTTTTCGGGGATGTCCAGGTCTCCTTTGCACGCTGGGCAAGTCACTTGGAGATGGGTGTTGTGGTGTGTGAAGAGGAACGGGGACCCAGAATGGTCCACCCCCCTGAAGATTAGGTCCCCGTCCCCAGTCGGGACCCAGTTGTAGGTGGAACGCCCACATTTGGTGCGTTTACACCCTGAGCCTACCTGCGTCCAAACACTCGCATCATGAACCAACAGTTCAGATGGGGCCAAACATGAAGATTCAGGTTGAACTTCGGACAAGCAGAAGGGACAGGTCTGATAGGGTGGGACCTTCAACCATGCCTGGTTGGGAGTTTTGCCAGACCATGCACACTTGGGACAAACCCAGAGACTCACAACTAACCTCTCAGTCGAACAGACGGTGAATCCCCAGGAAACCCTTCGCCAGGTTGACCCCTTTTATCTGTCCATTCTTGGGTGGGGTGAGCCGCAAAACCATTGCGCGGCTGATGTCTATCTCGTTGTTGCGAATGTAGTAAATCTCACCTGTGTCGGGACAGTATACCGCTGTGGCATCAAACTCCGTCTGATCAGCTTTCTTGATGTGAGTACCCTTGCGATCATTCCAAGAGCTGACGTACTTAGCCACAACTTTACCGTCTGTCGCTGTACTGTACTTGACTGACAGTCGTCGCAGTTTCATCTGCGGAGAAATGATGATGAGATCAAAGGGGAGATGCTCACTAAGTACCGTGGCCACCTGAAACCCAGATTTGAGTGCGTCCGCAATAACGAAGCCAACTCCCATGTCCCCCTTGTCCTTCGTATGATGTCTCATACCGCCCTCCTACTAGGCTGGCGGTATAGCCCTCTTATTGATGCGCCTGGAGGGACTCGAACCCCCGACCGGTGAG
>Ga0210057_1001567_pt1 | contig 34358 bp, 29 predicted proteins | sample CryGeyCG2114_010_2_FD_183968 | JGI IMG/M metagenome (GOLD analysis project Ga0210057, IMG submission 183968) | Groundwater microbial communities from aquifer - Crystal Geyser CG10_big_fil_rev_8/21/14_0.10 (SPAdes) (version 2) | ecosystem: Environmental > Aquatic > Deep subsurface > Groundwater ... | reverse complement strand
TAAAGCCGGAATTCCGGCATGAAAGAAAGACGAATCGCCGACAAAAGTGATTATTTTCTGGCCAGTGGCTTTTTTAATACCGTGGGCGATTCCAGCCGAGGAGCCCATGCAGGAAAGATAATCCTGTAATTTGACCGGCGGGTTGCCAAAAAGCATGTAGCAGCCGATTTCGCCGCCAAAGATAACCTTGTTCGTGTCAACCGCCTTCTTTATGGCTGAAATAACCAGCCAGTAAGGACAACCGGGACAGAGCTGTGGGAGCCTTTTGGGAATTTTTAATTTTAAATTTTCAATTTTTAATGAATTTTCAATTTTCAATTTACAATTAGTGAATTTAGCGAGAACCGCAGTGACAATTTCGGGTTTTAATTCTCCAACTTCAGGTATCAGTTCTTTTCCAATAATCTTTAAATTACAATTTGCTTCTTTTGCTAACCTTTCAACTTCTTTTTCCAAATAAGGTTCTAATTCTTCAACAATTAAAACCTTCTTAAGTTTTTTAATAAAGTCTTTAATCCTCTTTTCTGGAAAGGGATAGAAAAAGTCTAATTTCAAAACTGGCAAATCTAATTTAAGTTCTTGAAGGGCTTCTTTGACGTACAAATAAGAAATTCCCGAGGTAATAATACCGGCTGAACCCGGTTTAGCTAAACTCGGTTTAGCAAGAGCTTCAGAAAAACTCTGGATTTTCTCTATCTTTTCTAAAAGTTCTTTTTTCATTTCAAGAACTCTGGGAGGTAAAGTAACAAACCTTCTGGTATCCTTAATAAAATTCCCTCTTCCTTTCGGTTTTTTAATTTTTTCTAACTTAACGACTCCGGTTTGATGAGCCACTCTAGTAGTAGTTCTAATAATAACTGGGGTCTTAAATCTTTCTGACAATCTAAAACCGAGCCTTACAAAGTCCTTGCACTCTTGAGGAGTAGAAGGCTCAAGAATAGGAACATGAGCCAGTTCAGCTAGACCCCGACTATTCTCTTCTGATTGAGCTGAACTATGGCAGGAAGGGTCGTCTGCTACCACAATAACAGTCGGGCCTTTAGTCCCAGTGTAAGCAAAAGGCAAAAGAGCATCCAAGGCGACATTCAAACCAAAGTTCTTCATCGCCACCAAGGTTTTTAAACCAGAAAAGGAGGCGCCAACACCTGCCTCCAAAGCTACTTTTTCATTAGTTGAGAATTCAAAATAAACTCCAGCTTTTTTGGAGATCTTATAAAAAGTGTTGCCAATTTCAGAAGCTGGCGTGCCAGGATAAGTAGAAACAAATTGGACGCCTTCTTCTAAGGCGCCTCTGACTATTGCTTCGTTCCCCAAGAGTAATATCTTCTTGCCTCCTTTTTGAGTTAATATTTCTTCCATCTCTTATTTATTTTACTCAATTAATAGCAATTTTACAAGCCTTAAAGTCACGGGCAAACCTTAACCCTTTACTGGCAATCTTTCCTTTTTCTGCGATAAAATCATTATTATTCAACCAAATCCTTACCCAATCGACTGGTTTATAATTCTTTATCAAGGATTGAACAGCACCGACCGTTTTAAATCGCTCAAGAAATGCTTTTCGTCTTTTGGGGTATAAAATAAAAATCTTATCCTTCAAAAGATGAAAATTCTTTATTAGTGTAAGAGAGCCAACCCTTAAAGTATATTTATTTTCACCTTCCTTGAGAATCTTAAATTTTATTTGAGCTACTTTAAAAACATTTTCTATAATGGGGACATCCTTTTTATTAAGAGAAATTGTTATATGTCCTCGTTTTTTGGACGGGACACAGCCATCGCCCTCCAAAACCCCACAAATAAAGTCTATGGCTAATTTTTTGTTCTTATTTGTTAAAATTTCCTTTATTAAAAATTCTAATAAAATATTATAGATATTTAACAGTAGTTGTCTAGATTCTCTTATAACAAGAGTTCCGTATTGATTTCTTTTAAAAGTGAATTTTCCGATTGATTTTCTTATTCTAAATTTATATACATTTAGCCCAACTCTATCTTTCCACACTTTGGCTAATTTCCTCTTAAGTTTATCTTTATCACTATTCTCAATATCCGTGTAGGAAAGTATTAATTCTGGTTTTGAATCTTTAATTATTGAATTGTGCATTTCTAAATAATATCTTGCCTGCTCAAAAGTTGATGCACAAATTGCCCAATTGTTTCCCTTCTTAGTTCCGTCTGCAAAGTATGCTCCCAAATAAAATGCTATGTTAGAATAATTTAAGTTTGTATGAATAATTGCCGGAACTTTGTTTCCCTTAAAAATGATCGCCGAATTCTCTTGAATAAATGTGTAGTGCATTCGCCTCAGAAGTCTTTCTATTGGGGCACTTAATTTTACCGTTCTGCTTCTCTGCTGCCCTTTTTCAATTTGAAATAGAAGTTCCTCCCCATAAAAATTTCTGTCAAAAATGCAAGTATATTCTTTTTGTTTTCTTTGTCTTCTAATGGTAACGTGTATTTTTGAATATTTTTCTTTAATAACTTTATTTTCTTTTATGGCTTTTATTAAAATTATATCATTTTGTTTAATTATTTGTTTTTGGACAATATCCTGAGGAATGTATACTCTGCCATCGAAACCTACAGAAGCATAAAATCCATTTAGCTTTTTTACTTCAATTTTAACCTCTTTACCCAATAAATCATTTTTACTTACAATATGTTGAGGAATATATATTCCCAATCTATGAGAATAGAATATTATCTTAGAGAAAAAAGAAACCTCTTCCGATAATTTAATACGCACCCAGTCATTTAACCTAAACAAACATATTTTATCTTTTGGGATATAAAAAAAGCCTGTACCGCGTCCGTTTCCTCTTCTTATAACTGAAATAAAATTAATTTTCATAAACCATTTTCCTTGTCTCATTTAATTATACCCTAATAAAAAGAGGTGAAAAACCTCTTTCGCATAATTTTTGTATTTTTACTCTACACTAACCGCCTTAGCTAAATTCCTAGGTTTGTCCACATCACAACCGCGTAAAACCCCAACATGATAGGCAAAAAGCTGAAGTGGGATAACGCTCAAAATGGGAGTAAGCATCTCAAGGGTTTTGGGAATATAAATTATGTCTTCTGCAACCCTTTTAATATCCTCGTTCCCCTCTGTGGCTAAAGCTAAAATTGGTCCTTTTCTCGCTTTCACTTCTTCCGCATTGGTAATCACTTTCTCATACACGCTGTCTGAGGGAGCAATAACAAAAGTGGGGAAGTTCTCATCTATCAAAGCTAAAGGACCGTGCTTCATTTCTCCTGCTCCGTATCCTTCAGCATGCAAATAAGAGATTTCTTTGAGTTTTAAAGCTCCTTCCAAAGCAATGGGATAATTGTATTTTCTGCCCAGGTATAAAAAGTTTTTGTAATCTTTGTATTTTGCAGCTAATGTCTTGATTCTTTCATTTTGTTCCAGAGTCTTTTGAGCTAATTCAGGAATTCGACTAAGCTCTTTGGCTATTCTTTGACCCATAACCAAAGAAAGCTGGCGCTGTCTTCCCAAATACAAAGCCAAAAGAGCAAGAACAGTCAATTGGGAAGTAAAAGCTTTGGTTGAAGCCACTCCAATTTCGGAGCCGGCATGGTTGTAAACGCCAGCATCTGTCTCCCGGGCTTGGGAAGAACCTACGACATTAGTAATGCCAATTGTTAACATCCCTTTATTCTTCATCTCCCGCAGCGCGGCTAAGGTGTCTGCTGTTTCTCCTGACTGGGAGATGGCTAAAATCAAAGTGTCTTTGTCCAAAACCGGCTTTCTATAACGGAACTCTGAACCAAAATCTACTTCTGTGGGAATGCCGGCATATTCTTCTAGCATATACTCACCCACCAGACCTGCATAATAAGCTGTGCCGCAGGCAACAATGTTTATTTTTTTAATATTCCTTAATTTATCATGAACAAAGGTTAAGCCTCCCAATCTTGCTTTGCCTTCTTCCAAAATAATCCTCCCGCGCAAAGAGTTCATAATGCTTTCCGGCTGCTCCATTATTTCTTTTAACATAAAGTGGGGATAGTCTCCTTTCTGGGCGTCTTCCAATGTCCAGTCTATTTCTTCCGTCTCGGGTGTTATTTTTCCCCCTCCCAAGCTCATAATTTTGAAGTCTTCCGGGGAAAGAACGGCCAATTCTCCTTCATCCAAATAAATTACTTTATTAGTATGGGCGATAACGGCTGAGGGATCGGAGGCTACCAAGTATTCATTGTCGCCCACTCCAACCAACAGAGGACTGGAAAGACGGACGGCAACTATTTTTTGAGGGTCGTTCTTGGAAATAACAGCCAGTCCATAGGTTCCTTTTAAAAGCTTTGTCGCCCTTCTGACAGCTTCTTCAAGATTGCCCTGAAAGAACTTTTCAACAAGGTGGGCGATGACTTCGGTATCGGTTTCAGAAGAAAACTTGTGGCCCTCTTTCTCTAGGTTCTCCTTTAGGGTACGGTAGTTTTCAATAATGCCGTTGTGGACTAGCCAAATGTTTCCCCGGCAATCTGATTGAGGATGGGCATTGGCTTCTGTTACCTCACCAGTCGTTGCCCATCTCACGTGTCCTAGCCCTAAAAGTCCTTCGGGGGCTTGGCTCCTCAGTTTACTCTCCAAATTCTCTAGTTTTCCTACCGCCTTAACGCAGATTATCTCCTTCCCGTCAAATAAAGCCAAACCGCTAGAATCATATCCGCGATAGCTTTCTCGACGAAGGCCCTCAGTTAGAATCGGAGTCGCGTTTCTTTTACCTATGTATCCTATTATCCCACACATAAATTAAATTTATTCATTAACTTTATTTTAGGCTTCCTCTCGATAAGAAACTCAAGCCTTTTATTTTTTTCTTTTGAAGAAAATCCTATATATTTAGAAAACTTATCAAAGGATGCGTAATTATTCAAGGAAATAAGATAAACGTCTTTCCAGTTGGGCTCCCTTCGTTTTATCAGGTGAGAAGTTAATGGTATCCCGAGTTTAGAAATGAGAGCTGGAAGGATTTCCCCTATTTCTCTATTGGTTATCCCAAGCCTTATTTGCCTTGATTGAATTGCGACAAATCCTTCGGCATCAAAAAGGCCCCGGAGAAAGGCAGTCAACTTTTTCTGAGGGAGTTGATTTACTTCTTCTAAAAACTCTTTTTTTCTGGAAACTATATTTTCTTGGAACCATTTTCTTAAATAAAGGCTGTTCACTTCGAGGAGATAAGCTATGGTCCCTTTCTGCGGGACAACCCTTCCTTCAATATTAAAGGTTTTTCTAATCAGTCGTTGATAAACATTAAGCACTTCTTTGTCTGAGTCCTTAAACCTTATTGATCTTTTCTGCAAATTTCCATCGCCTAAAAAATAACCAATAATCTGCATCAGTTCTGGCGAACTTATATTGGGCAAGCTTATAAAATTTCCCTGAGTCGTATTAACAGGAAAGAAACTTCCAGAAGGAAAGATGACGCCAAACAATGGCAATATCTTTTGGAGCTGATCTTCTCTAAAATTACGGTCGTTCCTAACAAAATGTTCAGCATAACTCTCGCTGACTCCGGTTAAAGACGCTATCCGAGAACTTGATAAATTTTCTTTAACCGCTTTGGATTTTATCAATTGACCTATTCTGTCCGCCATTCGGAAATATCTTTTTATAAATATCTCTTTAAATTTCATTAGACATAACAATATTGATTAACTTCTCTGGCACAAAGATTACCTTTTTAACTTCTTTGCCAGCTATCCAATTTTGTATCTTTTTTTGAGAAATTGCAAGCTTTTTTGCTTTTTCTTCTGAAATACCAACTGCCACCTCAATTTTGTCTCGAACCTTGCCATTGACTTGAATAACCAAAGTAATCATCTCTGCTTTTGTCAGTTTGGGGTCATGCTTTGGCCACTTTTCCAGAAAGATGCTTTCTTGGTGGCCCAATCCCTGCCAAAGCTCCTCTGTTAAATGGGGAGCAAAAGGAGCTAACAATAAAAGAAACCTTTCAATCGTGTCCTTGCCTACCTGGCTGGTATCTTCCAAAGCTAAATTAACAAACTCCATGAAAGCTGCGACAGCCGTATTGAATTTTGTAGTCTCTATGTCTTCCGCCACTTTTTTATTTAACTTGTGCAAAGCTCTTGCAACATTAGAACTCGTTTTCCCTTCAGCCGTCTTGACCAAGTGCCAAACTTTTTCCAAAAAGCGATACACGCCCTTGACTCCCTGAGCACTCCAAGAAATAGCCTGGCCAAAGGGACCCATAAACATCTCATAAATCCTCAAGGTATCAGCTCCATATTCAGCCACAATATCATCTGGATTTATGACGTTGCCAAAGGACTTTGACATTTTCCTGCCGTCCTCTGCCAAAACCATACCGTGGGAAGTTCTTTTTTGGTAGGGCTCTGGGGCAGGAGCTACTTTAATGTCATAAAGGAACTTGTAAATAAACCTGGAGTACAATAAGTGCAAGGTGGTGTGTTCCATGCCGCCATTGTACCAATCAACCGGCAGCCAATATTTTAACTTCTTTTTATCTGCCAGCTCTTTATTATTTCCAGGATCGCAGTATCTCATAAAATACCAGTTAGACCCTGCCCAGTTTGGCATAGTATCTGTTTCTCTCTTTGCCCCACCCTTACATTTTGGGCATTTAACATTGACCCAATCAGAAACAGCGGCCAGAGGTGATTCTCCTGTACCTGTGGGCTGGTATTTCTCTACGTAGGGAAGTTTAACTGGTAAGTCTTTTTCTGGCACTGGCACCAGACCACACTTTGAACAGTGGATAATAGGAATGGGCTCTCCCCAATAGTGCTGGCGGGAAAAAACCCAGTCTCTCAATTTATACTGAACCATCTCTTTCCCCAGTTTCTTCTTCTCCAGCCACTTGGTGATCTTTTCAATCGCTTCTTTGGAAGATAAGCCATTAAACTCTCCGGAATTAACTAGCTTTCCATAATCAACAAAGGGATCTTTTTTAATGTCTCCTCCAGCTACAACCTTTCTGATTTCCAAACCATACTTTTTGGCAAAGTCATAGTCTCTATGATCGTGAGCAGGAACCACCATTACTGCCCCTCCTCCGTAAGAAGCCAGCACATAATCTCCAATCCAGATAGGAACCTTTTCTTGATTTCCAGGATTTAGACAATAGGAGCCCGTGAAAACTCCTGTTTTTTCTTTCTCTAATTTCTCCCTCTCAAAATCACTTTTTCTTTTGGCTTCTCTAATGTATTTTTCTACTTTTTCTTTGTTATCTTTAGTAGTCGAAGAAGATAAATCTTCTTCTTCACCCTTCGCTGTGGCTCGGGTAATTAATGTTTCGGCTAAAGGATGCTCCGGAGCTAAAACCACAGCAGTTGTCCCAAAAAGAGTATCAATTCTAGTGGTAAAGACAGATATTTTCTCTTTTGAGCCTTCAACCTGAAAATCCACTTCTGTTCCACAGCTCTTGCCTATCCAGTTAACTTGCTGAGCTTTAATCTTGTCTAAATAATTAACTTTTCCCAAGTCTTCCAGAAGTCTGTCAGCATACTTTGTAATCTTTAACATCCATTGTTTTAAAACCTTTTTCTCAACTGGCGTCCCACATCTTTCACAAGCACCTCCTAGTACTTCTTCGTTCGCCAAACCTATTTTGCAAGAAGGGCACCAGTTAACGGGGATTTCAGCTTGATAGGCCAGACCTTTTTCAAAGAGCTTCAAGAATATCCATTGGGTCCATTTGTAGTATCTAGGATTGGTTGTATTAACCTCCCTTGACCAATCAAAAGAAAGACCCAAGCTCTTTAATTGCCTTTTAAAAGTCTCTATGTTTTTCTCAGTGGCTAGCTGAGGGTGAATACCGGTTCGAATGGCATAGTTTTCTGTTGGGAGGCCGAAAGCATCCCAGCCAATAGGATATAAAACATTAAATCCCTCCATCCTTTTTTTTCTGGCCACTGCATCCAAGGCAGAATAAGATCTCACGTGACCAACGTGAAGACCATCTCCCGAAGGATAGGGAAATTCAATTAAAATGTAGAGCTTTTTCTTCTTTGAGAAATCTTCAGCCTGAAAAAAACTATTCTCTTCCCAGTATTTCTGCCATTTGGGCTCTATTTGGCGATGAAGTTTGCCTTCTCCGAAGTTTGCCTTCATCTTCACCCTTCGCTCGGCTTCGCCTCGCTCGGGTGTTTGAGAATTGTAATTAGAGTTTGGCATTTTTCAAAACTTCTTTGCACGAACATTTTCTTTTCTCTGGTATTTTGGGAATAGTCTCTTTTAAGAGTTGAGAGATCTTCTTTGTGTTTTGAGCCATTATTGTTTTTACTTCTTTGGCCGAAACTGGATTTTCCTGCCAAACATCAAAATCAGTAATCATGGCCAAGGACAAATAACACATTTCAGCTTCCCTAGCCAATATCACTTCCGGCACTAAGGTCATACCAATAATGTCAGCGAAATTCTTAAAAAATCTTGATTCAGCCCGAGTAGAAAACCTAGGGCCCTCAATGCAAAAATAGGTTCCTGTCGGATGCACCGGGATTTCTTTCTTTTTTGCTTCCCTAGAAAATAAATTTCTTAACTCCGGGCAAAAAGGGTCAGCTAAAGAAACATGAACCGCCCCTTTATTATAAAACGTGTAATCTCTTTTTTTAGTGAAATCAATAAATTGGTCGCAAATGACAATGTCTCCTGGTTTGAAGTTTTTCTTCAGAGAGCCTACCGCACAAATGCCAATGATTCTTTCTATTCCTAATTTCTTCAAAGCCCAAAGATTGGCTTTTTGAGGAACCCGGTGAGGAGGAAATTGATGTCGCTTGCCGTGTCTGGCCAGAAAAGCAACTCTCTTCCCCAAAAACTTCCCTATTTCAATGGGAGCAGAAGGATAACCAAAGGGAGTTCTTAGCTTAACTTCTCTCTCTTTCTTAAAAATGCCAGGATCATAAAATCCGCTTCCACCAATAATAGCTATTCTAGGATTAGATTTTGAATAGTTTTTTGGCATTTTCTGTGGTTATTTTAGATACCTCTTCATAGCTAATTTTCTTTATTTTGGCAAGTCTCTCTGCCACGTATTTAACATAAAGAGGTTCGTTTCTCCCTGATTTTGGAGGTGGGGTTAAATAAGGGGAGTCAGTTTCAATTAAAATTTTATCTAAAGGAGTTTCTTTAATATTTTTTTCAAAATCAATTCCCTCAATGGATTTGAAAATTATTCCGTTAAACCCAATAAAAAACCCGAAGTCTAGATATTTTTGGAGTTCTTCTAGGTTCCCTACAAAACCATGAGCCACTGCTTTTTTGGGTAAAATTTCTGAATTTTCTAAAAGAATTCTAATCAAATCTTGATGAGCCATTCGACAGTGAAAAATTACTGGTAAGTTTAACTCTTTGGCTAAATTTAATTGTTTTAAAAGCAGATCTTTCTGTTTTTGCTTAAAGAGCTCTTTCTTTTTAGAGGTTTTGGGTCGCCAATAATAATCCAAACCAATTTCGCCAATTGCCACTACTTTTGATTCAGCTTGCCCTGAGCCTATCGAACTGGCCAATTCTTTATATTTTTCATAATCAAATTCTTCTTCTCTTGTTTTAATCTCAATTTCTTCGGTATCATTTTTTATTTTCACCAATCCGGTTTCTAAATGAATCGGGTGAAGGCCGACAGCGGCAAAAACTCCTTGGGGAAATTCTTGAGTAATCTCCACCGCTTTTTTGCTGGTTTGATAATTAGTGCCAACATTTATCATCCAGACATCATTATCCAAACAACGTTGAATTACCTCATCAACATCTTTCTTGTAAGCTGCAAAATTCAAATGAGCGTGGCTGTCTATTAACATTAAACTCTTGGGAATAAAGGTTTACTTTTTATACTTTTTATTTGTTTTAATATTTTTTCTGAAGTTTCTGGCAAAAAGGGTTTTAAGAGCCCAGCTATTTCTACTAAGGCAAATAATAAATTGCCAATTACCCCTTTTTGTTTCTCTTTATCCTGAGCTGAGCCGAAGGACCAGGGTTTTTCTCTCTCAATGTATTTATCACAAAAACTAATCAGCTCCCAAATTGGGACCAAGGCTTCACTAAACTTGAAATCATTTAAAGCTTCCTTGTATTTTTTCTTTGTTTTTTTAATAACTAAACCGAGTTTAGCTTCGGTTAAACTCGGTTTAACCGAAGCTCTGGAGGCAAGCGTTATTACTCGAGCAACAAGATTGCCAAGGCCTTTAGCCAAATCTGCATTATATCTATCCTCAAACTTCTCATAGGTAAAGTCCCCATCCTCTGTAGAAGGTAGTTCTCTTAAAAGAAAATAACGAACAGCATCAACTCCGTATTTTTCAACCAGCTCAAAGGGGTCTACCACATTACCCAAGCTTTTTGACATCTTCTGGTCCCCAAAGGTGATAAATCCGTGAACTAAAATGGTTTTTGGCAAGGGCAGTTTTAATGATAGAAGGAGGGCTGGCCAAAGTAAAATATGAAAGCGAAATATATCTTTGCCCACACAATGAACATCGGCTGGCCAAAACTTCTGGAAGTTAGTCCCATTCTCCGCATAATTTAGAGCTGAAATATAGTTAATTAAAGCCTCCAGCCAGATGTAAATAATTTGACTGTCATCGTCAGGCACTGGCACGCCCCATTGTAAATTCTCTTTTGACCGAGAACAGCTGATATCTTCTATTCTTTTTGTAATAAAGCTTAAAATCTCATTTTTTCTAGCTTCAGGAAATATCTTTATCTTTTCTTTTTTAATTATTTCTTCAATCTCTTTTTGGTATTTTGAAAGTCGGAAAAAATAATTCTCTTCTTCTATCAGTTCTGGCTTCTTTTGGTGGTTGGGGCATTTTCCATCAACTAAGTCTTTTTCTTTAATAAAGGCCTCGCATCCCACACAATAAAAACCCTTGTACTTCTTTTTGTAAACATCGCCATTATCTTTTAACTTAAGCCAAACTTTCTGAACGGTTGGCCAATGCCGTTTTTGATCAGTGGTTCTAATAAAATCGTCATTTGACAAATCAAGTGTTTTTGTTAAATCTTTAAATTTTGCGGCTATATCATCAACAAACTCTTGGGGAGTTTTACCTACTTTTTTTGCAGCTTGAGCATTTTTCAAACCATTCTCATCTGTCCCTGTTAAAAAAAACACTTTCTCACCCAAAATTCGGTGATAGCGCGCTAAAACATCTGCCTGAATCACTTCCAAAGCAAAACCTATGTGGGGAAAGGCATTAGTATAAGCTATACTGCTTGTGATGTAAAACTTTTTCTTTGGCATAAATAAAAAGGAGTTAAACTCCTTTATTTTAACACATCTTTTAGCTAAATTAAAGCTTACTTTTGGCTCCCAACTACTACTACAAATTCTCCTTTAATTTTATCTTTTTTGATCTTTTCTATTACTTCCTCAATCTTTCCCCGATAAACCGTCTCAAACATCTTAGTTAATTCCCGGCAGACCACTAAAACTAAGCCGGGCTTAGTTTCGCTCAATTCAGTTAGGGTTTTAATTATTCTATAGGGAGACTCATAAAAAATAACAGGGCGCTTTGAATTAACTACTTCTTCAAGGAACCTCTTTCTTTTTTTCTTAACGGGCGGGAAACCTAAAAAGAGAAATTCGTCCATTGGGAAGCCTGAAATACTGGCAGCTGTTATCAAGGCTGAAGGCCCCGGTATAGGCACTATCTTGATTTGAGAACCAAAGGTCTCAACCACCTTCTCAATTAAGAAGCCTCCTGGGTCAGAAATGCCAGGAGTGCCGGCATCAGAAACCAAAGCTAAATCTTTCCCTTCTCTCAACAATCCTAAAATATAATCTATTTTCTTTAACCTGCTGTGTTGGTGGTAAGAAAGAAGAGGCGTTTTTATTTTATAGCGGTCTAATAATCTCTGGGTCACTCTGGTATCCTCTGCCAAAATTAAATCAACCTCCTTTAAGGTGTCTGATGCTCGGAGGCTGAGGTCGTGGAGATTACCAATTGGGGTAGATACAATAAAAAGACTCATTATAAAACCACCGCTTTCTCTTGCTTTCTCTTTTGTAAAAAGTCTCGCAAGAACTCAAACAAGATGCCAGCCAGAGGTATCGCCAAAACAGCTCCTAAAATGCCAAGGAGTTTGGCTCCTAGAGCCAGAGATATTAAAACCAAGACTGGAGGAATACCAACAAATCTCTTAGTTAAAATAGGAGAAAGAATGTTTCCCTCTATCTGTTGGATGAGAATAAAGGCTATTAGAACAAAGAAGGCTTTTAACCAAGAGTCCAAAGCCACAAAAACAAAAGCTATGGCTCCGACAATTATCGGGCCCAAAACAGGAACAAAATCAAAGACACCGGCTAAAAGAGCCAAAGAAAAAGCGTAGTTTACGTTAAAGAGCCTCAAGGTGATGAAGACTGCCAAACCAACAAGAAAACAAGTTAAAATCCTACTGCCAAACCAGCCTGCTACTCTGGTCTGAGACCTGATCCAGAGGGAAAGAATATAGGATTCATATCTTTTAGGAGAAAGAAGAGCAATAACTCTTTCTACTCCCTTTTCTTCCAAAGAAAGGAAAAGGGCAATAGCTAAAACAAAGATGGTTGAACCTATTCCGCCAAAAAAGATAGCCAAAGCATTAAAAATGTCAGAAGAAGCTCTCTGGAGCGTCTCTCCCAAAGCCTGAGTAAAGCTTTCCATGCTTTCAAAAGCTTCTACTCCCAGGCCCCGCAAAGGAGGAGCTATCTTTCCAAAATACTGAGGGAAAAGTTGAGAAAACTGCCTAATCTCATTAACAAACATGGGGGCGGTAGCATAAATCAAGATTCCCAGAAGACCAAAAATAGCAACATAAATGAAAATAACGGCCAATACCCTCGGAACCCTTAGCCTCTGCAAGAAAGTTACTCCAGGATTAAACAAGATGGAAATGATTAAAGCAAAAATAAACCAAACTAAAATATCTCTGACCAGATAAATAATGTAGAAACAAAGCAAAGCAAAAGAAACCTTCAATATTGTGCTCCAAGAAATGTCTAAAACTCTGTCTCCATTCATCGAGTTTTCATTCTTTGATATTAATTAATATATGTGAAAACGAAGATAAAGATGAATCTAAAGATTCATCGCCTAAACCCTTAATATCTTTTCAAACCTTGTTTTCTCTTTGAACGGCCCAATTAAAGCCAAGTTCAGCTTTTCTGGCTTAAAAATATCTTTTCCTACTTTTAGAATATCATCTGGAGAAACTTTATCAATTTCTGCCAAAACCTCCTTTAGGGTCTTGATTCTTTTTTCAAGCAATTCTTGGCTGGCGTAAAAAGAAGCTCTGGCATCAGACGGCTCAAACAATAAAGCCAGCTTCCCTTTGAGATTGTCTTTAGCTTTCTTTAATTCTAAACCAGAAACTTTTCTTTGAGAAATTATCTTATATTGTTTCAAAATAGCAGAAATTGCTTTTCCCACTCTCATATTATCTACTCCAGCCCGCGTCAGAAGGAATCCTGTTTCTGGATTACTATCAACTTCAGTATTAATATAGTAGGCTAAACCCATTTTTTCTCTTATTTCAACAAATAAACGAGAGCTCATCATCCCTCCAAGAATGACTGCCAAAACATCTTGAACATATCTTTGAGGATGAAAGATGTTGTAAGCCCTAACCCCAAAACAGATATGGGATTGGTCTGTTTTCCTTTCTTCCAAAATAACTTCTGGTCTCTCTTGGCTCTCAATTACTTTGGGTTTGGCCTGGGCAACGCCTTTTTTAACCTTAGCGAAATATTTTCTAGCCAGCCTTATTACTTTCTTTTGGTCAACATTACCTGCCACAGATAAAATAGTGTTTCCTGGCACATATTGCTTTCTTCTATAATCTAACAAAGTCTTTTTACTAATGGCGCTAACGCTTTCTTTCGTGCCAGCTACATCCCAGCCGGCTGGCTGGTCCCCGTAAAGGAGCTTTGGCCACAAGACCTCCCCAATATAGCTCATCGGGTGGTCATAAATCATGTTAATCTCCTCAACAATTACCCCTTTCTCTTTTTTAATCTCTTTCTCTGGCAAAAGACTGTTCAAGAAAATGTCAGAAACCCAGTCAAAGGCTAATTCAAACTGAGAAGCTTCTACTTTGGCAAAGTAGCCCGTGTAGTCCTGACTGGTAAAAGCATTGTACAAACCTCCAACCTTATCCAAGGTTTCAGCTATCTCAATTGGGGAAGGCCGCTTCTTAGTCCCTTTGAACATCATGTGCTCCAAAAAGTGAGAGATGCCATTTATTGCTTTGGTCTCATTTTTTGACCCCGTTCCCACTAAAACCAAAACAGTCACTGCCTGAGTGCCCTTTTGGGGAACAGTAATAATGCGAAGACCATTTTTGAGAGTGGTTTTTTGAAACATTATCGTTTATTCTTTTAACTTCTTCTCTAAAACTTTTGGTAAATCTTTAATTTTTACCCTTTCTTATTTTATTATATCGTAATTCTATTCCACTTGCAATTTTGTATGTTATAATGACATAATGAGTAAGAAATTTAATCTATTGTTGCTACATCAACCAAAAGATACTCATCCCAGGACATGGATATGTTTAAATGGGCCGAAATTAAAAGATATTATAAGAGATTTAGAAAAAGATGTTTTAGAAACTCAGGGTTATTGTAGAGAAAATCTAAGTAAAAGTCTTACAAAAAGTCAAAATATGTGATGCTATTTTTTTGAAAAATTACTTTAAATGTGCTCACACCACTATAAGAACTTATTTAAAAATTTTAAAAAATCAAGGTAAAATTAGACTTTCAAATCGACCTCATTATATTAGTGATTATGTAAATAGGAATGCAACGGTTCTCCTCAAAGATGGAGTTCATAATTTTATTTTCAAAAAAATTAGGGAAAGATTTAAGAAAGATAAAAACTTTGCTATTTTCTTAGGAATCCATAAAGCTACATTTTCCAATTGGCGACTTAAGAAAAGCAGAACGCCTATTTATATTCTCAGGAAAATGTGCGAAATTTTAAATATTGATTTCCATAAAGTGTCAAGAAATATAATCACAGTTGACCAAGAGATAGCTGAGATTACTTAATGAGTTTTCCAAATTTTAAAAATTTCTCCCCTTCAAGAATTTTTTGAATTATATTGTGTAATTCCGATATCTCAATTCTTATTTGCTGCATAGTATCTCGATCCCTCAAAGTCACTGTATTATCTTTTAATGTCTGGAAATCTACTGTTACGGCCAGAATAATGGCAATTTCGTCTCCTCGGCGATAACGACGGCCGATTGAACCCAACTCATCGTACTGACAAACAAAATGGGGCTTTAGAAGTCCATAAACCTCTTTAGCTTTTTTGACTAATTCCGGTTTGTTTTTAACCAAAGGTAAAACAGCAACTTTTATTGGCGCTAATTTTTTATCCAACCTTAGAACCACTTCCTCTTCTTTAACGGCTTTGGTTGTCTTGCTTCTGCCACCTTTTATTTCGCAATAAGCATCAATTAAAAAGGCTAAAAAACTCCTGTCCGCTCCGGCTGAAGTTTCAATGATATACGGAAAGTATTTCTCTTCTTGTCCCTCGCCATACCTTAAATCTTTTCCGGAATGTTTTGAATGATTTGACAGATCCCAATCGCTCCGATTATGGATTCCTTCAATCTCTCTCCAGCCGAAAGGAAATTTATATTCAATATCAACCGCTCTTTTGGCGTAATGGGGAAGGTCTCCTTTAGGAACTTCTTTCACTCTCAAGTTTGACTTTTTAATCCCCAGACTAAGATACCACTTAATTCTTTCTTTTCCCCAAAAATCAAAGAACTTATTAGCTCTTTTTGGCTGGCAAAACCACTGGAGCTCCATCTGCTCAAACTCTCTGGTCCGATAAATAAAATTGCCGGGAGTAATTTCATTACGGAAAGCCTTGCCAATTTGAGCTATACCAAAAGGAATTTTCAGACGAGAAGAATTTAAAACATTCAAAAAATTAACATAAATTCCCTGGCAGGTTTCAGCCCTCAAATAGGTAGTTGATGCTTCATCTTCAAGCGGACCGATGAAAGTTTTCATCATCAAATTGAACTTTCTCGGCTGAGTAATTTCACCGCCGCATTCTGGACATTCTGAATTCTGAATTTTGAATTTTGAATTTACAATTTCGTCAAAACGAAATCGTTTATGGCATTTTTTACATTCCACCAATTCATCGGCAAAACCAGCAGTCAAATGCCCCGAAGCTTGCCAGACATTCGGACTCATCAAAATGGCTGCATCCAGCCCCACCACATTTTCGTGAAACCTTGTCATTTCTTCCCACCATGCTTTTTTAATATTGTTTTTCATTTCTACTCCCAGAGGTCCAAAGTCGTAACATGAACCAAAACCACCATAAATCTCAGAGGAGGGGAAAATGAATCCTCTTCTTTTGGCAAGGGAAATAATTTTTGGCATTAAATCTTTCATAGTTTGTCAATGAGTTTCGCTCATCTTCACGCTTCGCTATTGCTCGCGTTGTCAATGAGTTTCGCTCATCTTCACGCTTCGCTATTGCTCGCGTTATTGAATAATAGCTTGGGAACCTGAGACAGAAGGATCATCTGGCAAGATGGTAGTAACAGCCTCGCTTGTTCTCCTGACTGTTTCACCTGTCCACTGGTCTTGGCCGGAGACTTCTGCCTGATTTATTATGTTTGGAGTTGTGCCCTGCTGTGAAGAAGTGGGGGTTAATTTTATTTGGAAAGAAATATTGGGAGCAGGAGTGCCTTCTACGCCTTGGGTGGTCTTTAAATCTCCTACCTGCCAGACAATTTCCCGAGATTGGGAATCAAAAGCGAACTTGGAAGACTCTTCCTCAGGAAATATTCTGCCTGTCAGCTCAACATTAGAAGGCAAAGTGGCTTTTACCTTTACATTGTCCACATCGTTATAATAATTCTGAACCCGCCACATAATAGTATAAGTTGTGGCTTCCCCTACTTCAGGCGGCAAAGGGCCAGAATTGCCAAAAACCTCATCCTGGAAATAACCTTTCTGTTCAACAACCACTCTGGAATTAACTTTATTGGTAATCTCTTCTTCCACTTGGGAAAGATAAATCCTGCTCTTAATTGTTGGGTTCTTTTCTTCGGCCGAAGATATTTCCCATTCATCCTTCAGCTCAACCCAAAACTCAATTTCCCCTTCTTCCCCTGAATCCAAAAACTGGAGCCTGGAAACTCTTTTCCAGTCAAAGATGATTGAGTTGTCTCCTTCTGTAAACTGGCCCTGAGGAGCGATTATCGTGCTGAAGTCAAAAGCCGTGCCTTCTAGTTTTACGATTAGAAAGAGATTGGTCAGAATGCCTTCTCCAATGTTTTTAAAGAAAATCTGGTAATGGAGTGAGTCTCCAGGACTGGCTACATACCTTGGGTTGCCATTTATCTGTTGGGAAAGGTAGAGAGAGGGTTTAACAATGCTAATGCCCTTGCTAATTTCTTTTAACAAAACAAACTCGCCATCCTGCCAGCTGCCGATCTTAGCTCTAAAAATCTTCTCTTCTCCAATGCCAGCAAAGACTTTTCCTGAAATCTCAATCCGGCCACCTTCTGCCTTGTTAAGAAGCCCTACCTCCCACTCTGTTTTTTCCAAAGACTGAGGTAGGGAGCTAACAAACTCAAAGTCAGAAGGATATTCTACTACCACCCTCAAGTCTGACAAAGGATAGTCTGCGTTAGAAAAGTAATTCAAACGGAACTTCAGCTCTTTGCCTGATTCAGCTTTGGAAGGCAAATCAAACTCAAAAGTTAAGGGAACCTTTTTAATAATGCTGGTGAAGGTTGTTTCTGACTCATAACGAGCTTTGAGATTCTTGGGTCTATAGCTTAAGGTGGCTTTAGCCTCCTTGGCTTCTCCTTCTTTTCCTAGAAGCCGGGCCGTGAAACGAAAGGTTTGTTCTTGGCCTGGATAAATAGCTCCTCCCAAATCCTCTGTGTTTTTGGTCACTCTTTGAGAATCCTCCCCAACTGGAATAGAGTATTTGGGGTATTCAAAAACAAGCTCAGGCTCTTCCAAACGAGTGTCTCCATTGTTTTTGTATTTGACAAGGTATTCCACTTCCTCAACCAGGGTAACGTCTTGGGGCCCCAGTATCTCCAGCTTCAGAATGTCTTTTGAGTAGATGTTCTTTTGGTAATAATAAACACCCAAAATCCCGACCAGGGCTGCTAAAATAATAATTAAGCGGGTCAGTTTTATCATAGGCCAAGCTTCTATACCATAATTAACAAAATATATATGGAAGCGAAGGTGAAGATGAGTGTTCTGCACTCATCGCCTGCAATTTATCTATTCTATCAGATTACTCAATTTGCCTCAAAACTTCAGACAAATATTGTTGGGAAACAGTGCTTAATGATTTAAGAGCTTTCTCTTCTACCTTGAGCTTAGCTAAAGTCTGCCAGTCGTTCTTAAGAAAGAGTCTGATTATCTTCACTGCGTCTGCCTCTATTGGTTTAGCTGTTCTTGCTTTATTCTGACAATCTTGGCAGATTAGTCCTCCTTCTTTAGGACTGAAGAAAAGATTTTTGGGAACAGGTTTTTTCTGGCAAAGGCTACACTGAAAAAGTTCTAATTGATAGCCAAGAAGCGATAGAAGATTCCAAAGAAAGAAGTAGTAAACAATAGCCAATTCTAGCTTCTTTGGCTGCCAACTACCCAGCTTTCCAAACACATCCTCTAGCTGCTGCCAAATCTTCTCATCTGCCTCCTGACCTTTAATTAAATCATCTGCCAGCTGACTAATCTTATAGGCTAAACTAAGCCGGGCTAAATTTTGCCGCAGGCCAGGAAAACTCTCCAGCAAAATGGCGTCAGTCAAGGTTTTCTGAATCTTACCTTGAATAAACTCAACCTCTGACAAATAAAAAAGCTCCAATCCCCCTCTTAATTTTGAACCAATCTTTCTTTCTGCCCGAGCCAACAAATCCAATTTACCATAGTCTTTGGTATAAATTGTAAAAACTCTGTCTGTCTCCCCTCTATCCTCTTTCTTTAGAATAAAGCCTTGGGTTCGATAATGAAGAGCCATTACTTCAAAAGAGATCTTAAATACCTGATCTGTCTGTCTACTTTTAATCTTTCAGCTGAAGTCTTAGCCTTGCTTCTCTCTATTGCCAAACTGCCAAGCCCTTTTTGAAAGTCCTCTTTGGAAATCTCTCCCCCGTATTCTCTGCCAAAGAGCTTTCTCTCCATTTCAACTCTTTCTGCTTGACTGTAAGTTCTGCCACCGGTACCTGGAATATAAGGAGAGACCCTTCTTAAAGTCTGCCTTAGTTCTAAACGAGAAAGCTTATCTTTTTTGCTGAATAGTCCCATTAAACCTTCTTAATAGCCAGCCAGAGTTCCAGCTGGCTTATCTTTAATTCTCTTTCCACATCAAACACTTGTTTTGGCCTCTCTCCTAAAAAGATTTCCTCTATCCTAGCCTCTTTCAAAATTAGTTCCTTGTTCTTTGCTAAAATCTCATTTATCTCTTTTGCCCCAGAATACCTGACCTCAATCTTATCTCTGGGGCTTAGCCCTGCTTTCTTTCTCATCTCCTGAATATTCCTGACAACCTCCCTAACTATTCCTTCTTCCCGAAGCTGAGTTGTAACTTTAGTATCCAGTTTTAAGGTTTTGCCAAAGGTAACCTGCTTGACATTAACTTCTTCCTGAATCAAAGACAAAAGCTCTTTTTCTTTTTTTAGTTCTTGATTCTTAATTTGTAACCCTGCTAAAGGCTGGCGAACTTTAATAGCAGCTTCAGCCCGTTTTCTCAAAGCCAAATTAATAATCTCTCTGATTCTCTCCATCTTGGTTTCTGTCTTTTTGTCTATCAATTTTTTATCAGCCTTTGGCCAGCCTGCCAGATGAACGCTCTTTTTAGAGCCCAACTGCTGATAAATAATTTCAGCCAAAAAGGGAACGAAAGGAGCGGTAAGCTCAGCCAACTTAGAAAGACAAAAGAATAAAGTATCAGAAGCCTCCTTTAATTCTCCTTTTCCCTCTGGTTTTTGAAACCTCTTTCTTGATCTACGAATGTACCATTGGGACAAGTCCTCCACTAAAAATTTCTCAATGGCTCTGGCAGCAGAAGTGATGTTGTAATCTTCAAGATAATTCGTCACTTCCTGAACCAGTCTGTTTAGCTTTGAAATAACCCATTTGTCTAGAATATTCTTCGCTTTTGGTTTGAGAGGCTTCCCTTCGGCTCTGTAAGTTTTAAAGAAGAGAAAGGAGTTCCAAAAGGTTAAAATAAATCTTCTAAGAGTTTCAGCAACGTCTTTCTCAGAAAAGAGCTTGGCATCACCTGGCTGGTTTATTGTAAAAAAGTACCAACGAGTGGTGTCTGCTCCGTACTTTTCAATTATGGAAGCAGGCGCCACGACATTTCCCTTTGACTTTGACATTTTCTCCCCCTTCTCATCTAGAACATGGCCTAAAGAAATAACGTTTCTGTAAGCCAAGCCCTTTCCTAAAAGATTGGAAATAGCATGAAGGGTGTAAAACCAACCCCGGGTCTGGTCAACGGCTTCAGCAATGTAGTCTGCTGGAAACTGGACGGCTCGTCCTGAGCCAGTCGAAGGGTCAATTAAATCTTTCTTCTCAAAAGGATAGTGGTATTGGGCAAAGGGCATGGAGCCCGAATCAAACCAACAATCAATCACTTCAGGAACTCTTTCCATTAAGTTCTGACATTGAGGACATCGGAATTTTACTTCATCTATGTAAGGTCTATGGAAATCAAGCTTGCCCTCTTCATTGTACGGCCAGATTTTAAACTCCAGATTTCTCAGTTCTCCGACTTTTATCTTTGATTTTAGCCTGTACTTGACGATTTCTTCTGGAGTTAACCCTTTGACAGCTCCTTCCAGGGCGGTCAGTGGCAACTCATGGCCGACAATAAGAATAGTTTTCTCTTTGTATTTGCTGTCTATTGCCAGTAAAAATTTATACATTCTTTTTTGAGCGTCAAAATAACTTTCCCCTCCTGGCGCCCTCACCCTAAACCTTTCTAAATAATAATCTATTGTCTTTAGCTTCTTTTCTGGGTCCCAAAACCGGGCAGCCTCTTCGACAGATTTTCCGTTCAAGCTACCCATATCTAGCTCACGAAGTCTCTTGTCAAAGTTTACTCTCAAACCCAACTCTTCGGCTATAATCTGAGCCGTCTGTTTGGCTCGTAAAAGGTCAGAAGAAAAAATAACATCCACTTTCTCCTTTTTTAGCTTTTTGGCAACAGTTTTAATCTGCGTCTTTCCTTTTTCCGTTAGGGGAGTAGGTTTTTTCTCCGGCCAACAGGCAACAGTTTTTTTGATGTTTCTCAAAGATTCTCCGTGGCGAAGAATAAAGTGTTTGTTGGAAGTAAACTTTTGCTCTAACAAATCTTTTCTGCCGCCAATAACTTCTTGATGCTTACACTTTTGGCACTGCCAGATAGGCAAAGGAGTAGCCCAATACCTTTCCCGAGAAAGAGCCCAGTCTTTTATTTCTCTCAACCATTCCCCAAACCTTCCTTCTCGCAAGTTAGCTGGCACCCATTTAATCTTCTGGTTTTCTCTTATCAAGTCCTTTTTCACCTTTTGCATGTTAATGAACCAGCTCTCCTTGGCAAAATAGAGCAGAGGGGAAGAGCACCGCCAACAAAAAGGATAATCGTGCTCATACATTTCTTCAGCAAAAAGGAGCCCCTTCTTACGCAAAGACTCAATAATCAGAGCTTCTGTTTTAAAATCTTTGACATAAAGGCCAGCCAATCCCTCTTTGACATCTTTGGTAAACTTTCCTTCCTCTGTTACTGTGTGGCAGGTAGGCAAACCGACTTTCCGTCCTAAATTATAATCATCCTCGCCATACATTACAGCTGTATGAACTACGCCGGTTCCTTCCTCTGCAGTCACAAAGTGAGCAGGGTAAACTTTGTAGGAGGTCTTGGACTTTAAAGGTTCAACGTTAAACAGGGGTTTATATTTCAAACCAACTAAGTCTTTACCTTTTACTTCTTCAATCACCCGATATTCTTTCCCTAAAACAGACAGTCTTTCTTTAGCTAGAATAACAGTGCCTTTTTTGCTTTTAGCTTTGACATAAGTAAACTTGGGATTAATGGCCAGAGCCACGTTTCCCGGCAAGGTCCAAGGAGTAGTTGTCCAAGAAAGAATGGAAACACTCTTCCACTTCTTTTTGTCTGAAACAATCTTAAACTTGATATAAATTGCCTTTTCTTTGACTTTTTTGTAACCTTGGGCCACCTCATGACTAGAGAGGCCTGTCCCACACCTTGGACAATAAGGAAGAACTCTATACCCCAAATATAAAAGTCCTTTCTTATAAAGCTGTTTTATTATCCACCAGACAGATTCAATGTACCGGGGTTGATAGGTAATATAAGGATGCTCTAAGTCCAGCCAGAAACCAATTCTTTCAGTTAATCTCTCCCAGTCCTCTTTATACTTCCAGACAGACTGCTGGCAGAGTTTGTTAAAGCGAGCGATACCAAACTTCTCAATGTCTTTTTTGCTCTTTAACCCCAATTCTTTTTCAACTTCCAACTCAACTGGTAGGCCATGAGTATCCCAGCCTGCTTTTCTCAAAACCCTAAAGCCCTGCATGGTTTTATAGCGCAAGACTATGTCTTTGAAAACACGCGACAAAACATGATGAATACCAGGTTGGCCATTAGCTGTTGGAGGACCTTCATAAAAAACAAAGTTCCGAGCTCGATCTCGTTGCTTTAGACTCTTTTCAAAAGTCCTGTTCTCCCGCCAGAACTTTATTATCTTCTTTTCCAATTGAGGAAGATTAAAATCCATACTACATTTTCTCAGGAACTGATAGGCCCATTAAATCTAAAGTACTCTTTAGGACTATTTTGGTGGCTGAAACCAAACCAAGCCTAGCTTGAGTTAAATCTTCCTTATCAGAGATCACCCGGCAATCTTGATAAAACTGATGAAAGCTAGTTGCCAAATCAGTAGCATATTGAGGAAGTCTTTGAACCTGATAATCTCGGGCTGTCTCCTCAATAATTTCTGGCAAGCGGATTAACTGCCTAATTAGGTTAAGTTCGGATGGATGGTTGAGCAATTTAAGGTTTGGTTTTCCTTTCTGATTTTTTGCTTTTCTCAATATACTGCAGATTCTAGCATGAGCATACTGGACATAATAGACAGGGCTTTTTTGAGATTTTTCCTTTGCCAGCTCAACGTCAAACTCCATTTGAGTGTCTAAGGATTTGGTGATGTAAAAAAACCTAGCTGCATCCAGACCCACTTCCTTCACCAGCCATTCCAAAGTAACCACCTCTCCTTTTCTCTTTGATATCTTTCCTTTTTTCAATCTGACCACCTGGGAGATTAAAATATCCAAATCTCCTTTAAACCTTAACATTTTAGCTGCCGCTTTTATTTTACCAACATGGCCCTGGTGGTCTGCTCCCCAGAGATTTATAACTTTATTAAAACCTCTATCAAACTTATCTTTGTGATAGGCAATGTCAGAAAGTAAATAAGTGGGCTCTTCTGTCTCTCTAATAACAACCCAATCTTTTGTATCTCCATATGCTGAAGTTCTCAACCATTCAGCTCCTTCTTTTTTATAAATTAGCTTTTGCCTCTTTAACCACTGGTAGATTTTATTTACTCGGCTTCTTTTGTACAAGCTTTGCTCTGAAACCCATTTGTCAAACTTAACCTTCAATACTTTTTCAATAAATTCTTTAATGTCTTTTTGCACTTCTCGAGCCAGTAACTGACCTGCTTCTGCTTCGTCCTTCATCCCTTTAAGTTTTACTCTTAACTTCTGGATCTTCTTTTCTAAGTAATTATTCAAATATGTTTTTCCTTTCCCCAAGCCTGTTTTCCCCAACTCCTTTATTTGGTTGCTTTCTCTGGCATCGTTTATATAGTATTCTCGAGCAATCTTATAACCTGCCCTTTCCAAGAGATTGGCCAAAATATCACCCCAAAAAGCCCCTCTACCATGACCTAAGTGTAATTGACCGGTAGGATTGGCTGAGATAAATTCAAGGTTTACCCTGTTAAATTGCTTCGCACCGCTTTTGGCGGATTTAACAGGGTGAACTTTTCCATAATCTTCGCCTTGCTTTAGAATCTCTTTTACTTGTTTTTGCAAGTATTCCTTAGAAATAAAAAAATTAATAAAGCCAGGTTTTACTGCCTCAATTCTTTCAAACACCCAAGCGATAGCGAAGGGTGAAGAGGAAGCTTTAGCCTCCTCGCCTAAGTCAGATTTAACCTTTCTGACTATTTCTTCCGGTTCTCGCTTCAACTGAAGAGCGACGTTGGTTGAATAATCTCCGTGGGCTTCGTTCTCCGGCCGCTCAACTTGAATTTCTTCCTGAGAAAGACCGGTTGCCTTCTGAATTAGCTTTCGGATTTCCTCTTTTATCATTAATCCTATTTTAGCTTATTTTCCTTAAAAATTAAAGGGTTTTGTGCTAAAGTGAAGGTATGAGCCAAAGAGAACTGCGTTCTTTTTTCCACCTTCGTTTGCTCAATGAAATAAAGATTTCATTTCGACGTTCGATTGATAAAATATAAATTGAGCGAGCGATGAGATTTATCTCATCGAACTTATGAATAAAAACTCGGTTGATGAAACCTTTAGCCGAAAATAGAAAAGCTTATTATAACTACCAAATCCTGGAAAAGCTTGAGGCAGGGATTTCTTTGATCGGCCAGGAAGTTAAATCAATCAAGCTGGGCAGAATCAGTTTGGCAGGTTCCTATGTTGTCTTACGAGAAGAGGAAGTGTTTTTAATTGGAGCTAATATTCCTCCTTACCAACCCAAGAATGCCCCTCCAGACTATAATCCCGAGCGCACGAGAAAGCTTCTCTTGAGGAAAGCAGAAATAAAACATTTAATCGGAAAAACTAAAGAAAAAGGCTTGACTTTAGTGCCTTTGAAGGTGTATAGTAAGCTAGGCAAAATTAAGATTGAGTTTGGAATAGCCAGAGGAAAAAGGAAAAGTGACAAAAGAGAGGTGATAAAGAAAAGAGAGGCTGAAAGAGAAATGAAAAGAGAGCTAAACCTAAGGGGATGAAAGGCTTTGATGAGGAGGAGACTAAATTAGGCAAGCTAAGTTGTTGGATCTTATAAAAACCAACAAAACAGAATAAGCGCCAACTTATTCAAACAACCCGCATTAGCATACGCTTAATGCCATCTGCCTTGTTGATTCTCGCTAGATAAGCACAGGTGTCAGATTCCGCGAGATAGATGGTTTTTCAAGATCCAGGAAAACTATTGAAAACTCTTTGGATTCAAGGTGTAGCTATTTTTGTCTGGTTTCTATCCTATACCTCTTCTAAATCAGACTAAGCTTGTAGAACTGTTTTAGAAATACTTCTCAGACGCGGGTCCAAATCCCGCCATCTCCACCCCGTTAGAAGTCTGTCTTTATATAACTGACAATTAAATTCAGACGGACTCTTGTTTATTGGTTGCGCCCCGTTAATCGCGAAGCAGAAAAAATTAAAATAATTTTTTCTGACTAAGACTTCTAACGGGGTCCACAGTAATTTGGCAAAAACATTAACCAACAATCAAATAAGAGCTCAGGAAGTAAGAGTGGTGGATGAAACTGGAAAACAGCTAGGAATTATGCCCTTGAGAGAGGCGCTCCAGATAGCTCAGGAGCGCAGTTTAGATTTAGTCCAAGTGACAGAGAAAGTAGAGCCCCCTGTTTGCAAAATAACAGACTATGGAAAATATCAGTACCAACAAGAAAAGAAAGAAAGAAAGACAAAAAAACAAAAAGGCGGAGAATTAAAGGGAATAAGATTAACCTTTAACATCTCCCAGCATGACCTAGAAACTAGAGCGAAAGCTGCAGCTAAGTTTCTAAAAAGAGGAGATAAAATAAAGATAGAACTTCGTTTAAGAGGAAGGGAAAGAGCGCTTGGAGATTTTGCCAGGGGGAAAGTGGCTAAGTTCCTGGAAGTTCTAAAGAACCTTATCCCAATTAAAACAGAAAGAGAGCTGAAAAGAGAGCCGAGAGGCTTTACTATGATAATTTCCAAAGAATAATATGCCAAAATTCAAAACCAGAAAATCAATAACCAAAAGATTCAAGATTACAAAGCAAGGTAAGGTTCTAAGAAGGCCGACCGGTCTTGATCATTATCTGGCTAAGAAATCAGGTAAGAAAGGGCGAGAAAGTAGAAAATGGATTGAAGTTTCAAAAGCAGAAGCAAAAAAGATTAAAAAACTAATCAGCTAACTATGGTTAGAATCAAACGAGGAGTAGCTACCCGAAAAAAAAGAATAAAAACTCTGAGGCAGACAAAAGGATTCAAATGGAGAAGGAAAAGTGCTTATAGACAGGCCAAAGACGCCTTGCGCCATGCTTTGGCTTATGCTTATCGGGACAGGAGAGCCAAGAAAAGAGACTTTAGACAACTCTGGCAGACCCAGATAAATGCTGCTTGCCGAGAATCAGGCATTAACTACAGTAGGTTTATGGCTGGCCTCAAGAGAAAGAAGATTAGCCTTGATAGAAAAACCTTGGCTAATTTGGCCAAAGACTATCCCCAGATTTTTGAAAAGATTGTTGAAAAGGTAAAAGAAGGCTAGTTTAGATACAACAAAAAAGAGCCTCCGTCATTTGAGACGGAGACTTTTTGTTCTCTACTCGTATTTGGGAAACTCCCCACTGAAACAACCCAAACAGAGGTTGTTTATGGTCAAGGGGTTTTTCTCCTTTCTTTCCCTGCTCTGGGCTGAGATGACAGCTTCAGCGTAGTCTTCTGGGGTATTGAATGCCAGAGTTCTTACTCCCAGCATTTTCCTCATTTCCTCTTGGGAATGAGTAGCTGCCATCAAGCTGCCCCTTCGAGTGATATCGAAAGGACAGGACCATTTCATCTGAGGGGTTTCAATCATGAGATGGACTTCCTTGGCGCCAGCTCTTCTTATTAAGAAGATTCTGGAGAGTGTCTGGTTGCCCTCGACAATGGAATCGTCAACCAGCACCACAACCAGGCCTTCTGTGAGCCATTCATATTTCCACTGGACTGCCCAGTCCATCATCAAAAGTTTATCCCTTGCCCGCTGGGCCCTTTTTTCCGGATCAAAGGGAAGGAAACTTCTTCCTCCAGCTTCGGTGTTCAGGTCAAAGACGCTGCGGAAAGGAATTTTTGTCGCAAAGGCAAGACCCTGGGCAGCTGTGTCGCCTGAGATTGGGAACCCAGCAATAATGTCTGCCTCTGGACACCTTGGGGCGAGCTTGGTGCCGGCAATATATCTGGCTAGGCCCACCGGTGTGCCCTCAATAACTGAGGAGGGTCTGGCCCAGTATCCATGCTCAAAGCCACAAAGGATAAGGCCTGGAGAGTCTTGTTGGTCAATGGTTCTGAAACCTGTCGGCATAATCTCGACCACCTCTCCTGGCTTTACGTCTCTTATTATCTCCATGTTAATGTGGCTAAGAGCACCTGACTCGGAAGCGACAGCGCAGCCAAGTCCATTTCCTCCCACAGATCTGCCTAGAACAAGCGGCCTAATCCCAAGCGTGTCCCTGGCCGCGAAAGGCCCTTCCAAAGTAAGGAGGACTAAGCTGAAGGGCCCCTTAACGTGTCCGAAGACATTCCTAATGCCCTCCGAGGGATCTTTTCCAGCAGCAATCAGTCTGGCGACAATCTCAGCGTCTGAGCCAACAAGATAGGGAGATTTCTTCCGGATTTCCTGGCGGTTTGTAATCTTGCCGTCGAAGGCTACAGCGATAGGCCCCATATTTGTATCTTCTGCTTCCAAGACCACTGGTTGGGAATCTTTTTGGCTCAGATGAGCTATTGCTGCACTCGTCTGCATTATGACTTCTTTTTGCCCGCTCAAAAGAGGTGTTATTTTCCCCTTTTGGGCAGCAGAAATCATTTTTTCATGCAGCAAGCAAGCGAAACCACCCCACTCATCCCCTCGGGGCTGGATTATAGCGGCCGCTCTCTGCAGGTCTTCCCAGCAGGGCTTATTCATGGTTATTCCCAATACTCCAGACATAATCGCATCTCCTGTCCCTATTTGGTTTTCAAGGTTTTCAAGTTACAATGTTCCGCTTTCTTATTAACACACCTTCTTTCTTGAGTAAAGAGATTTTCTTTTGGGTTCCAAATCTATAACCGCCAACTTGACCATCTGATCTTATTACTCTATGGCAAGGAATAGTTTTAATGTCAGGGTTCTTATTTAAAATATTCCCCACTGCCCGATAGGCCTTTGGAGAATTAGCTAGTTTTGCTATTTCTTTGTAAGTTAAAACTTTCCCTCTGGGAATTCTTTTTACCGCTTCCAAGACTCTTTTTTGGAAAATAGATATCATTTTTCTTTTAAACTCTTATCTTCGCTGGCAACCTGAATCTTCATCCCCAAAAAAACTAAAATCATACCAGAAATAGCAAAGATTGAGGCAACGCTCATAGTGAGAGATTTTGAAGGAAATTGAGTAATAAAGTTAAAAAGCCCCGAAGCAAACAAGGCCAGAAACCCTGTCCCAAACAGTATTGAACGCAAACGCATCTTCCAGTAATCAACCTGAAAGGCATTAAGAAAAAAGAAGAGGCTCCCAGTCAAAGCTACTCCGCCACTAACTAAGCCTATGAAGACTCTAAGGAATAAAGGAAAATTATCAAAATAGAAGAATGCGTTTCCTTCAAAAACAATGAGAACTGGATTTACAAAGAAAATGCGAAGAAAAACAACTAGAAACCCAAAAAAGACCAATATGGCAGGGACAATATTCTTCCCTTTTCCATCCAGGGCGATGATTAAAGGTATGCGAATGAAAAGCGCCAAAGTAACGAAAAGCACTAAATTAGCAAAAGTGTAAAGCCAGTAAATTTTTACTAAATCGTAAATAAAGAGGCCTGGGGCAGCTATTAATAGAAAATACAATCCAAAGAACCAAAAGTTTAAGGAAAAATTATAAACCAAAGGAGATTCCTTTCTATATTGCCAAAGATGAAAAGCGATGCCCAAGCAAGTTAAGAAAGAAATTGCGTGGAAAAAAGCTATGATTGGCATAGAAAATTATTGGCTTTTTTAAGGTTTTCTTTGGCATTTTTAAAAGTTAACTGTTCAAGAGCTTCTTTGAAAGGAAGCCATTGAAAACCAATGTGTTCAAAAGAAAGCTTTATTTCTCTTTCTTGGGTTTCTGTCAGATAAAAGACAACCGTCTTAAAAACAGTTTGACCTTGGAACTTAAAGAAATACTGAATAGTTTCCTTAAACCCCTCAATAAACTTTAAGTCTTTCAATCCTGTTTCTTCAAACACTTCTCGCTCAACTGCTATTCGTTCATCTTCTCCTTTTTCAATATGTCCTTTGGAAAAATCCCAGTACTCTTTTTGGGCCTTGGCTGAGGAAGGATAATGTAAAAGAAGGTAATAAACTTTACCTCCTTCTCTCCTAAAAATAATGGCTCCAGCTGATCTTTCAACCGGCATTTTAGCTTAGTATTTTGGTTTTTGAATTGTTTTATAAAACAACCAGTCATCTGCCCCAAAATAGTTTTGAGGGATGTGGCCTACCAGAATCCATTTGTTTTTTTGGTAGAACTTCAGGTTGTGCTTAGAAGTCCAAAGGTGGACCTTGTGAACGTCTCGCCCCTTTGCTACCTTCTCCAACTCGCCTAAGAGCAAACTGCCGATGCCCAAACTCTGGAAAGTTTTGTCAACCGCTAGCCAAGAGACGTAAAGAATGCCCCCATAAGGCTCATTTGTCAGAAGATAACCAACTATCCCTCTACCAACCCGGACTAAAATTAAATCTATTCTTTTTCCTTTTAAATCACTCCTCAAAATGGCTTTGGTGAAGTATTTCTTCAGAAAAAGGTTCTTTGCCTTCAAGGAATATTGTGGAAACTGTTTCTGGACGCTTGACTGGAAAAACTTCCAGAAGGAATCGAGGTCGGCTAAGGTTGCTTTTTTAATTTTAATCTTTGGCTTTTTCATTGTTAATGGAAAAACTTCATTAACCTTTCGGGAGGTTGAGTGTTGATTATGTCTCCTTTCTCTGCCCAACCGCGTCTGGCCTGGGCAATTCCCAACTCAATAAATCTTAAATGCTCTTTTTGATGAGAATCAGTGTTGATTATCATTTTAACTCCAGCTTCCTTTGCCCTTCTGATATTCTGGTCATTTAAATCCAGCCTTTCAGGATGGGAATTAATCTCCAGGGCGACATTATACTCTTTAGCTGCTCTCAAAATCTTATCAAAATCACACTCATATTCGTCCCTCCTTTTTAAGATTCTGCCTGTTGGGTGAGAGATGACATCAATGTTAGGATTTTTCATAGCACGAATAATTCTCTCTGTCATTTCTTTCTTACCCATTTTAAAACTAGAATGAATTCCAGCTATGGCATAATCTAACTTAGCCAAAGCAACGTCCGTAATATCTATTGAGCCGTCATTGAGAATATTGGTCTCTGCTCCTTGCAATAATTGAAAGTTTTTCTTTTCTTTTTTAAACTTTTCATTCATTTTATCAATTTCTTTTCTCTGCTGGCTAAGCTGCTTTTCATCCAACCCATGCTCAATTCTTAAAAATTTAGTGTGGTCAGAAATACCCAGATACTCATAACCCATATCCTCGGCAGCTTTGGCCATTTCAGCAATTGAATCTGCCCCACCATCCCAATTAGAATGGCAATGGAGATCTCCTCGGATATCTTTGTAGCCAATGATTTTGGGTAACTTGCCAGATAAGGCTGCCTCTATTTCTCCTTGATTTTCTCTAAGTTCGGGCTCCATCCAAACTAATCCTAAAGCCTTATAGATTCCTTCTTCTGACCAGCCAGCAATCATTCTTTTACCCTTAAACAAGCCGTATTCCGAAAGCTTTAAGCCTTTCGCAATGGCAATTCGGCGGGTCACTATATTATGTTCTTTTGACCCAGTAAAGTATTGAAGGGCAGAGCCATAGCTCTTTTTAGCAACCACCCTAATATCTATATCAAACCCTTCCTCTATCCTGACTGAAGCCTTAGTTCCACCCTTGCCCCAAATTTTTACTACTTCTGGCATGGCCACAAAAAAATCCATAACCTTTTTTGGCTCTTTGGAAATAATCAAAAAATCAGCATCGCCAATGGTTTCTTTCATTCTTCTAACAGAACCTGCAAAATCTACTCTTTCAACCTCTTTTAGCTCTTGGAGCTTTTTCTGAATTATTCTGACTCTGGGCAAAATCTCTCCCAAAAGAAACCTTCCTTTGCTTCTTTTTAAAAACTCTATGCCTTCTAAAATATTCTGCTCTGTTTTTTCACCGAAACCAAAAAGAGGAGCTATTTTATGAGTTCTGGCAGCTTTTTCCAAGCTTTTCAAATCTCTCACCCCCAACTTCTGGTAAAGAACCTTGGCTTTTCTCGGGCCCATCCCTTCCACCTGAATTAATTCCTCAAGATTCAAAGGCAAGCGCGATTTCCACTGCTGATAATACTTAATCTTGCCTGTTTTTAAATACTCCTCTATTTTCTCAGCAATGCTCTCTCCAACGCCTGGAATTTCTTCTAAGGCTTTGAGTCCGCCCCTTTTATAAATATCTCTGACATCTTCTTCCAGACCTTCCAAGGCAGCAGCTGCCCTCTGGTAGGCATAGGGCTTGAAAGCTACCTCATCCATTTTCAAATACTCTCCTATCTCAGAAAATATTCTGGCTAATTCCTTGTTTTTCACCTTATTCGGGTTTTGGAATTAAAATAATCTTCCTTTTTGGCACTATTAAATCTTTCTTGATTAAAAGGCACAAAAAGGTAGCAACCAAACCAAAGACTCCAACCCCAACAAAAAGAGGAGTAAAACCCAGGGTCTGGGCGACAAAACCTCCAATAATGCCAGAAACCCCAGCTCCAATTCCAATGGCTGAACTATCTAAAGCCCAGCTTTGAGCTTCTTTGCCTTGATCAATGTGACGAGTAAAGATGCCACACCAGGCAGGCAGAGAAAAAGCGGCTCCTAAAGCGTGGATTATTTGTAATAAATAAATGTGCCAAGGCAAAGTAGAAAAAATAAATCCAAAAGGAGCTAAGCTGGCTAAAAGTGTGCCTAAAACCAAAAAGTAATAGTCATCTTTCTCACCGTGGTTTTGGTCTAGATAGCTACCAATGGGAAGCTGAAGCAGAGATTTGAAAAGCCAGTAAAGGCCAACTGCTATGCCAGCTACTCTGACATCTCCTCCCTGAATGTGGCCAGTTATGAAAATAGCTAAAATAGGAGAAACCAAACCCCAGCTGAAGAGGAGAGAGAGGTCAGAAAAGACTAAGAGCTGAATGACTTTGTTAAGGGATTTTAACATGGGAAGTTTCCCGGTCGGTTATTTTACTTATTTTTCTAAAAATAGTGTTTTTCAAAAGAATAATTCCCAACCTAAAAAAGAGAGCTAAACCAAACAGGGCCACCAGCAATTCTGCTCCACGAATTATCATAGTAAAGGCAGTGGCTGTTGAGCTACCCAGACCCAAAGCTCCAAAAGCGAATGTTTGAATTACCTCATGAGAACCAAGAGCCGTAGGAATGGGGATCATAACAGCCAAATAACTAAAACCTAGAATAGATAAAATAGGCAAAATACCAATGCCTTTAGCTAGAAAAGAAACTAAAAACCAAGTTCTCAAATACATAACAGCTACTTTCAAAAAAGAAAGTCCCACCCCCTTCCAGAGGGCCAAATTCTCAAACTTGAAAAAGGCAAAGATTTCTTTTTCAATCTCAAAGGGACGATCCTTATTGCCTGGCAGGAAAAACTTAACAATGCTTTCCTTTCTGGCGCTTTTGAAAAAGAAAAAAACAATGCCAGCCAAAAAAATAACAAATACTCCACCAAAAATAGCCACCAGTTTTATTGGCGGCAACTCAATAGCTAAAAGAAAAAATAGGCCTCCAAAAAAAATAACTGCTAAATTAGCAGTCCACTCCAAAATCCTATCAATTATGACCGAAGCCATGCCCTTGTCAAAATCTATCTTCTCTCTGTCTTTTAAAACATAACTGCGGAATAATTCTCCACCCCAAACAAGAATAGGAGCTAAAAACATGGCAGCAAACCCTGCCAAATAAGGGCCAAAAAGGGCTTTAAAAGGAATATTAACCCCTGTTCCTCGCAAAATCTCTTTCCACTTCCAAGTTCCAACCGCCATCATCAAGACAGTTAAAACCAGAATAACCAACCCTTGCCAGCCGGTAAAGACCAAAAAGGCATTCTTTATCTCCTGCCAGCCTACTATCCTTAAAATCCAAACGAACAAGGCTATCCCAATCAAAAGAGAAAAGAGAAATAGCAGAACTTTTTTCATTTTACTTGTTTAATTTTACCCCAAAAAAGGCCAAAAACAAAGAGGCTGCGAAAATACAGCCTCCAGATGAGTGCGGGCCCCTTTGGCAGCGAGGCTGCCATCAGGGCACCAGACAGAATAAGGTTAGAGAGAGTTTAACCAGGTTGGCGAGAGCCTGTTACTTGTAGGCCCCGAAGCCACTGGGTTGAACCGAGAATATGTTACCGTGTTCACCTAGGGCAGGGTCATTGGAGACCTGTTGTACCCGGACGTAGCTACCCCAGATAATGGAGCCGCCGGTGTTGTCGTCGTAACCGTCATGGTCTTCGTCGACCACGCCGCCGGGCGGATAGACGATCTTCACGAAGTAGGTCCAGACCGAACCATCTTCATTCACGCCACGTTGGTGGTTGGTCAGCCAGGCACCTTCGCAGGCAGAGTTGTCGGCGTTGACAGGATCGCAACCATACCCCCGGTCAAGCTTATAGTCGTTGTTGCAGTCCTTGTTGGATAGCCAGACGTCGCTCCACCACATGATCAGGTCAACGTCGCAATAGTCACCGCCGATCACCCGATCGGAATCGCAGTATCGCCCGTTGAACATATGGGCCTGGTAGTTGTAGCCGAACTGGTCATAGCCCAGGCTCACCGGCTGGTCTGCCCCATCACGGATGGTCCCGTCCTGAATGGTGGTACATCTGTTACCGTTGTTTCCGCTCGGCTTGGCAACCACTGGGCTCACGCCGATCGCGGCTAGGGCAACGAGAACCATCAGCATCGTTACGACGAGAAGCCAAATCTTTCTCATTCGCGTTCTCCTCCTTCGTTTTGTTTCTGCTCTCTAAACCTCATCCTTCAGAATAATGCGAATACAAAGAACAACTAGAAGTATTTTAATATATTATTAGATTTTGTCAAGTCCTTGTGGTAATGTGCACACACATTTTGCACTTTTCTGGTAATTTAAGGGCATATGAAAACTATGCCCAAAGACACTAAAGAAGAACGCTATCGCTGGCTAAGACCTATCTTGGATGAAGACATGACTATTAAGGCCTTAACTAAGGTCTCTCCCTTCTCTGAAAGAACTATCAAGTACTGGCTGGCTAACTACAGGAAG
>Ga0210057_1001566_pt1 | contig 34373 bp, 49 predicted proteins | sample CryGeyCG2114_010_2_FD_183968 | JGI IMG/M metagenome (GOLD analysis project Ga0210057, IMG submission 183968) | Groundwater microbial communities from aquifer - Crystal Geyser CG10_big_fil_rev_8/21/14_0.10 (SPAdes) (version 2) | ecosystem: Environmental > Aquatic > Deep subsurface > Groundwater ... | reverse complement strand
AAAAACATTTTATTTTAAAAAAGAAAAAGGATTCTTCCCAGAAATTTTAGAAGACATAATTAAAAAAAGAAAAAAGTACAAAGAAGAATACAAAAAATCTCCGACACCAATCTTAAAAGCAAGAAGCAATGCCTTCAAACTTTTAGCAAATGCTTCTTACGGTTATCAGGGTTTTTTCGGAGCAAGATATTACTGTCCTGAAGCTTCAGCAGCCACAACGGCAATTTCAAGAGATTTCATAAAAAAAGTAATAGAAGATTCAAAAAAACAAAATTTTAACCCCCTTTATTCTGACACAGATTCTATTGCCTTAGAATTAAATGAAAAAACAAAACAAGAATCTCTTAACTTTCTTAAAAAAATAAACTCAGAACTTCCAGGAATAATGGAATTAGAATTGGAAGATTTTTACAAAAGAGGGCTCTGGGTAACAACAAGGAAAGGAGAAATTGGAGCAAAGAAAAAATACGCCCTCATAACTGAAAAAGGTAAAATGAAGATAAGAGGTTTTGAAACAGTCAGAAGAGACTGGTGTAATTTAGCCAGAGAACTTCAAAATAAAATACTTGTAAAAATACTTACAGATGGAAACGAAAAATCCGCTTTAGAATATACAAAAAGTATAATCAAAAAACTTAAAGAAAGAAAAGTAGAAAAAAAATCTTTAATAATTAAAACTCAACTAAAAAAACCCCTTTCCGAATATAAAGCCATAACCCCTCATGTAACTATTGCAAGGCAAATGTTAAAACAAGGTTTACCAGTAAACGCTGGAATGTTAATTGAATATTACATAGCAGAATCAAACAACAAAAAAGCCCTAACAAGAGACAGGGCAAGTTTCCCAAATGAAGAAAAACCATATGATATAGATTATTATCTAAAAAAACAAATTCTCCCCGCAGTTGAAAACATTTTCCAAGTTTTTAACATCGAAACAGAAGATATAATTGAAGGTACAAAACAAAAAACACTTTTCTAAAATAAAATATTTCCAAACTTTAAAATCCAATTAACAAACTTTATAAGGTAACTAAACAAAGAAATCACCTATGGAAAATAAAGATAAAAAAATAGAAGCTTTAGAATCAAGAATAAAAGACTTAGAAGAAGAAATAGATGGAACTAAAAAAAATGAAAATATAAGGCGAAGACTAATAGCTCACGACTTAAAATCTCCTCTAAACTCTATAAATAGTAGTGTTGAATTAACAAAATTAAACTTATATGAAAAGGAAAAAAATATAGATATTATTAGGACAACCGAACCGCATAATGAAGAAATTGCGAAAAGAACAAGTGAAGCATTTTTTTTAACAAGAAAAAATTTAAAAAAAATTGAAGATATAATAAAATACAGTATTGATTTAATAAGTGGAATAAACTGTGAAGCAATTTCAAAAGAAGAGTTAGAAAGAGGAGCAAAAGAAATAAGTCCAATATCAAGAACTCAAGAACTAATAGAATCTTATGAGCACCGAATGCTTACCAGAGATTTGGGCTTAACTTTTGATTATGTAAAACATGATTTAAATAAAAAAATAAACATAAGCCCTTATGCCTTTTCAGCAATAATTTCAAACGCTGTATCAAATTCAATGAAATATGCAAAAGAAAATTCTGTAGTTAAAATTGCAAATTATTTTGAAAAAAATAAATTTGTTTTTGAATTAGAGAATATGGTAAATTCCCCAATTAACATTGAAGAAGCATTGAGAAGAGTAAAACATGGCTACACTCCTGAAGAAATTGAAAATAAAGCAATTTATGAAATAAACGAAGGCATTGGTTTAAGTCATGTGATAAATATTATTGATAATCTTGGAGCAGAAAGAGAAATCTCAAGTGACAATTTTTTTAAAATAACTGATGAAAGAACAAAAAATTTAGAAAGGAAAACATATGGAATAATTCTTCCAGAAAGCAATGTTCCAGAATTGCCCTCATTTTATTTTAAAGTTTATTTTCCAATCTCTCCTTCTAAATAATCTGCACAAATAATGAAAATAGAAGAGTAATTAAAACAACATTTATTCAAATTAAAATGGTAAAAAGAATAGATGACCCCATGTCAAAAGCAAAGCCAGAGTTTACAGAAAGAATTAAGGCTTTGCTAAAAGACGAGGAAGATTTTATGGAATTTTGTGAAATCTGCAAAATTCCTCCGCAAGATACAATTAGATGTAATACTATAAAAATTTCTCCAGAAGAACTTAAGGAAAAATTAGAAAAAAAATCTTGGATAATTGAACAACCATTCGAAGAATATCCAGAAATTATGATTGTGAAATCCAAATTACTTCCCGGAGAACTTGGAAAATCAATTGAACATATTTTAGGGTATTACTACATTCAGGAAATATCCAGCATGATACCAGTTCTAATTTTAAATCCTAATGAAAATGAATTTATCCTAGACCTTGCAGCTTCCCCAGGAAGCAAAACAACTCAAATTGGCGCTAAAATGAAAAACAAAGGGAGTTTAATTGCTAATGATGTTTCAATAGGAAGAATTGGAATACTCTCAACAAATTTACAAAGATGTGGAGTAACTAATGTAATAATAACACAGCATCCTGCTGAAAATTTATGTAAAAGATTAGAAGGACTAAAATTTCGCCCAGACAAAATACTTGCTGATGTTCCATGTTCAGGGGAAGGAACAATAAGAAGCTCACAAAGAACACCACAAACCTTCAGCGAAAATCTTATAAAAAAATTATCCTCAACTCAAAAATCCATAGCAAGAAATGCCCTAAAAGTGCTTAAAGTCGGAGGAGAATTAGTTTATTCAACTTGTACCCATGCTCCCGAAGAAAACGAAGCAATAATCTCCTACCTGTTAGAAAATTTCCCTATAGAAATTCAAAAAATAAACTTACCAAAAAATCTCAAAACCCGTCCAGGAATAACAGAATGGAAAAGCGAAAAATATAATGAAGAAGTAAAAAAATGCGTAAGAATCTATCCGCAAGACAACGACACAGAGGGTTTTTTCATCGCACACTTAAAAAAACTAAAAGAGGTTGAAGGAAAATGAAAGTAGAACTTCTAGACAATGCAAAAAAGAAAAAAATAATTGAAAAACTAAACTATGAATATGGAATAGAAAAATTACCCTATTTACTAATTCGTTCAGGAAAGGATAAAATAAGAATATACTCTGGAAATTTTTCAAAAGAAGAATTAAATGAACTGGGAAAAGGACTAAATGTAGAATTGCTCGGAATCTCATTTCTCCGTCCAGACCAAGAAACTTACAGGATAAGCTTTGACACAATTAACATTCCGCAAATAAAAAACCAAATAACTAAAAATATAATTGAAATTCCTGATAACCAAATAACAGAATGGTTTAAAGGAAACTCACTAGAAAACACTAAAAAAATAGACCTAAACTCAAAATTCGTTGTGATAAAAAATAATAACGATTTGCTCGGAGTCGCAAAAGGAAATCAAGATACAATTTTTAATTATGTTCCAAAAGAACGAAGAGTGAGAACTAACTAATTATTTCAATTAATATTTTCTTAATCTGATCAAATTTACCGCTTTTTATTTTTCCTATTTTTTTGATTATCAATTCTTTATCTAATTTTAATATATTTTCAACTTTTATACAACAGTTAGTAATTAATCTCCCAGTTTCCAAATCTTTATTTGTTAAAGTCAAAGAATATTTATCTTTAGATATATTTGAAGTAATCCCGATAACAACAACATCTTCTGACTTTTCATTAAATTCATTGTTGCTTATAACTACAACGGGTCTAACTTTTATACCTGATTGGTCTGAAAATGGAAAAGGAACTAATAAAAGATCTTTTTGTTCAATCATTTTAAAGATACCTGTTCCAAACAGAGTCATCTTTTTTATTATCCCAAATATCTTTCATTGATTTTTCAGCTATCATCATCCACCCTATTTTCTCTTTTTTATTTCTATCTAATTTCTCCATAATTAAATGTCTTATAAATTCAGATTTGGAGGGATAATTTTTTTTCCTTACAAATTCATCTAATTCGTTTGCCTCATCTTCAGGAAGTTTAATTGTTATTGTTTTCATGTAATCTCTAGGGATTACTTATTTAAATAACTTTCTAATCGATGTTATTTCTTCTTAGCATTTTTCCACAAAACATCAAAATAACTTTTATATGCCTTAGCAACAGCCGCATTTTCAATTAATACTGCTTCCGGTTCATCAGTCCAAATAATAATCGCAATTTTATCTCCATAAATATTTGTAACAGCAGGACTTTCATCTACATTATCTAAAAACCGATATTCAGAAGTCTTAGAATCATTTTCCTTCCTTCCTTTCCGAATAATCATTTTAGTTTTAATTTTTTTCTCTTTTTTTAGCAAATCAAACTGATAAGAAAAATCATCAAGTCGTTCAGAAAATTGCCCTTCGCTTCCAAATACATAATTATCTTTTCCAGTTCTTGCAATATCTAAAAATATACTTTTAACACCCTTTAACCCTTTAAACAATCTGACCTGACCTTCAACTTTCTTAACCTTATGTCTTTCATCAAGTTCAGAGATAATAGATTTAATATCTTCTTCTTGTTCTTTAACATATTCAAGAAATCTTTTAGGCCCAACAGCCTGAAAATATTTCACTTGCCCAACCATTACATAACTTACAAATCCTTTTTCAAGAAGTAATTTTAGTGCATTATATACGCTACTTCGATCAAGCTTTGCAAGTTTTGAAACTCTCCCAGCTTTCATAGAACTATTATCATTCAATGTAAGATAAACTTTAATTTCATTACCACTTAGTCCAATCTTTTCAAGAGTTTTAATTATTTTTTCCGACGACATTTTATTTTAAGTAGTTCCAAAATACTTATCTCCAAAATCCCCCAATCCCGGAATAATATAAGAATTTAAATTGAGTTTTTTATCAATAACTCCTGTAACAATTTTAACTTGGGGAAAATCTTTTTTTAATTTTTTTAATCCCTCCGGACAAGAAATCAAATTAATAAAAATAATTTTGTTTTCATCAACATTTTTTTCCTTTAAAACATCTATTGCTTTGCAAACCGAACCTCCGGTAGCAAGCATTGGATCCAAAAGCAAAACATACCTTTTAGAAATGTCTTTTGGTAATTTGGAATAAATCAAATTTGGAAGGGCTGTGTTTTCATCACGTTGAATTAATATTTTTCCTATCCTGATTTTTTTGCAGATTTCCCTAACCGCCTTTTCCATTGATTCTCCAGCCCTAACAATTGAAACTGCGCAAACTTTTCCTTTAAATTCAAATCCTGAAAAATTAGAACCTGTCAAAGTATTTACTTTTTTTTGCTTAATTGGTAAATAATTCAGACCTTCTTCAACAAGCAATCGAATTATCCTATCTGAATAAAATATAAAATCTTCACGATTAGTTTTTTTGTCACGAATAATAGTGTATAGAGTTTTTAATTGAGGAGATTGTTCCAAAACTTTAATCATTTTATAATACTCCCAACAAAATTTTGCTCTCCCAAATATTTTTCAAAATTATCTAAATTGCTACCATTTATTATAGCAACTTCCATTTTTAATTTTTCAGCTTCTTTCGATGCAACTGGATCAAAAGGGGAATTTAACCCCGGATCCCATTTATCTCCTACAATTTTTCTAAATTCTTTCCAATAAATATTTTTAATTTTCTTAGCATCTTTGAATTTATTAGGGTCTTTATCATAAACATAATCTATATTGGATAAATTTACAATTTTTTTAATTTTTAAATTTTTAGCAATCAAAACAGCATCATAATCCGTTGAAAAACCCGGTTTCCATCCAGCAGCAATTAATATTTTTTCTTTAAAAATTATTTTTTCATTTGGATTTTTTATTATTTTAGGGCAAGCAAAATCTCTAAAAATAGTTCTAATAAAATGAGCATTAATTCTAGTTGCGTGAATTCCTAGCCAGTCTAAATCATCTCTTGTTAATTCTGTAATCTTTTTCGCAGCAGCTTGATAATTCCTTGCAGTTTTTCCGCCACCGGTAATTATAATAAATTTATATCCTTTTGAAATATGTTTCTCAATTATTTTTTTAAAACTATTTATCCACTCCGCATTTATTTCATTTGGAACAATCAAACTTCCACCCATTGAAATAACTATATTCTTATTTTTTAGCATCTTTTCATGACCTCACAAAAAAGAAAAGCATCACCTCTTTTTAAATCTGCTGTAGATTTTTATTCAGCATTTTTATAAGGATTTACCTGTGAAGTATTCTAAGAAGTTTAGAATGTCCTTTCTATCCCCTATGGAGCTAATTCTTTGACTAATGTCTTGGGGTCTCATTACTTCATCCAGTCTTTGCTCATTCGGCCCATATTGGAAGTTTAATTGTTTTCCTTCAACTTCTAAAGGTAAAGAGAATTCTCTTCCTTCGTAGACTACCTTATTTGAGGTAATGAGTTCTATAGTGTATTCCCATTCTCCGCGACATCGTCCTATAATTTCCTGCGAGTCAGGTCTTTCTACTTGAAACCCTCTTGCTATTACTCTTGTCCCATCAGGTAGGATTTTTTCAGCCTTTGTTCTTCCTGTTTCCATTTTTTCTCCATGTTGTTTTATTTAGGTTAAGAATTATTAGAAAAGATATTAAATAAATTAATGTTGTAGAATAATCTACAACAAAGAGATATATAATTTATTTTATAATTTTATTTAACTAAACACGCAGGAGGAAAAATAAAGCGATAAAAACACAAAAAATGGAATACAAAAAAATAAAAGGTTATGAAATCCGTCCTGGAGCAGACCTCAGAGGGCTTGATCTCGGAGGATATAATCTTGCAATGGCCAACCTTAGAGGAGCGAATCTTGCGGGAGTATACCTTGGTGGAGTAAATCTTGCAATGGCTGACCTTAGAGGAGCGAATCTTGAAAATGTAGACCTTCGAAGTGCATGCCTTCATGGAACCAACCTTAGAGGAGCGAATCTTGAAAATGCAAGCCTTAAAAGGGCAAGCCTTAAAGGATTATTCACTGAAGGAGCAGACTTTCGAAGAGCGAATCTTAAGGGAGCAAATTTCGAGAATGCAACAGGTATGGAGGAATTAATCCTAACAGGAGCCATTATAGATGATGGAGAAGGAAACGAATACGAACTGCTATAAGAAAGGTTATTGGTAAAAGAAGAAAGACGAGGACTAAAGTATCAGAAAAAGCCCAACATATCCTTTCGTACTTGAAGATATTTACTTATACTTTCGGAGGTTCAGATAGATATTAGCTATGGGAAAAAATTATATTTGCATAACAACCTTTATTTTTTATCAAAAGGTTCTATCTTAATATTTCTTTTCTTTATCTCTTTTAATATCTCATCTTTTGTGAGTATCATTTTTCACCAATTCTTTTAAGAATAAAATTTATTGTTTGTTCTTGAGAAAGATTTTCAGTATCAATTTGAATTAATTTTTTATATTTATTTTCATAAACATAATTATACCATTTTATTCTTTCTTCCTTCTTAAATTCTCCGGGGACAATATGACCTTTGCGAGTGTCAATTCGCTTAAAACTAGTTTTTAATGAACAGTTTAGATTAAAGACATAAAATTTTGCATTATTCTTTTTAGCATACTTTTCAACTCGTATAATTTTATCTGCCCCTTTATCTCCTCCATAAATTCCGTCAATAATTACATTAATTTTTTCTTTTAATGCACTTTCAAGCATTGGAATTGTAAAAATTTTGTCTTGATCAATTTTTTCAGTATTAAAAGTAACAAGACCATTAATGAAAGCGTCTTTATTTAAAACAATTACTGGATCTTTAAGCATTTTCCCAACTTCTTTACTAATAGTACTCTTTCCTGAACCAGGAGGTCCTCTAATAATAACAACTTTAAGTCCTCTTTTCATAAAAAAGAAAAAGAATCGCCTCTTTTTAAATCTGTTGTAGATTTTTAATCTACAAGTTTTAATTTTATTGTTGTCTGTACCCTTTTTCGATTGTCTTTAATTCAGCTGCTCTGACTGTTTTATCTTTTTCTTGATAAGGAAAGTATCCTGATTTAGCCAACTCTGCAAGTATTTCCATTTGCTTTATTCCTTCTTCCATTTCTTTAGAACTTCCTCTTGCAAGTCCTGCTAAAGCTGTTATTTGAAGTTCATAAATCATGTCGAGCGATTTTAAAATATCCATAGACAATCTGTCATTTTCTTCCAAAGTCATTTATCTTTTATCCTCCCTTTGTTATGCTTCTTACACTTTATTATGTAGTAAATTTTACCTTCCCTAATTTCTTCAATCTCAAATCCATTTTTATCAAGAATTTCCTTAATCTCTTCTTTAGTAAATTGTTCTGAAAGTACATTTCCGTGTTTGAGAATTACTGAACTTTTCTTTATGTTAATTATATCATACTTTGCGTTTACTTTGTTGTAAGCTTTCTCTCTAAATTTAAGGGCTTTTTCGTTGTAAATACTAAAGATAAATTTTCCTTCATCATTCAGAATCCTTTTAATTTCTTTCAGTATTTTTTCTCTAGAAGTATTGAAGTTCACAAAAGTTAGTCCTGTAAAAATTAGGTCAAAAGTTTTATCTTTAAAGTCTGTATTTTCAGCATCTTCTAATATAATCTCTGTATTACTTATTTTTCCAAGAAATTTTTTTGAGTCTGTTACTGCAATCTCATCATTATCTATACCTATAAACTTCTTCGTATATTTTGCCAGTTTCTTTATTGTTCTTCCATCTCCACACCCTATATCCAGAGCTAGTATATTTTTAGAAAGATTATTTTTTAAGTATTCATACTCGTAGTCAAAGTATTCTTTATACTCTTTAGTTGGGCTTTTTACAAGTTTTTCCCATTCACTTATTGTTTTGCTTTTCATTAATTTTTACAATCAAAATTAATTTATAATATCTTGTTGTAGAATATTCTACAACAGAAATTTAAGTAGTTCCTTTCATCATGAATTATAATGGAAATACAAAACCTAAACATAGAAACACAAGAAAAAATCAAGCAAGTGGAAAAAGAATTGCTGAAAAAACACAGAGAATGGAGACAGGAAAAAGCAAATCTAGTAGCAAAAAAATTACTCTGCTTGATAAACTAACCTAAATCGCAGGAGGAAAAATGCAAACAAAAAAAATCGTGCTGACAGGAGGACCAGGAACAGGAAAGAGTTCAATAATCCTAGCTCTTGAAAATCTTGGTGAATACACAATTAGGGAAGCAGCAGAAGACTGGATAAAGTACAGGCAAGCATATGGAATAAAAGAACCTTGGCTTGAAGAAAACTTCCAGGACAACATACTGGAGCTTCAACTTTTGAGAGAATCAAGAATACCAGAAAAAGCAACAAAACTCTTCATAGACAGAGGAATAGCAGACGGACTGGCATACGCAACACCCGGAACAACAATTTATGAAAGAATAAAATGTGCTGCTGAAAAAACAAGATACGACAAAATCTTCTTGATAGAACACCTTGAAGAAACAGAAAAAACAGAAGTAAGAAGAGAAAACCACGAAGAAGCTCTGAGAATAGGAGACAAACTAGAAAAAGTTTACAGTGAACTTGGGTACCATATAACTAGAATAGAAAAAGCGCCACTCAGTAAAAGAGTACAACAAGTAAGAGAATTAGCATAAATAAAAAATATCAAAACAAGGAGCCACCTTGATAAAACGAATGTAAGGAGGACGAAGAAAGAAAATGGAAAATTGGGAACAAAAAATAGAAAGAGAACTTGAAGAAAAAACTTTAGATGGAAAACCAATACCTCAATTAAACATGGCTTTCTATATAGCAATAGTCGAAAGACCAAAAAAAACTACCAATAAAAAAATGGCAAAGATCTTGGGTAAAATTTTAGAGGCACACGAACAAATCAAAGAAATAACAAACGGAAAACTAACTTACTATGAAATAAGTGGCGCCTACAAAGTTTACAACCAAACATATGAAAAATTCAAAAATAAATCACTGGGGGAAAGATAAAATGAGAATAATAATAGGCGATGATGATAGAATGATGATCTCAAGTTACAGAAGACTTCTTAGAGAGATTAAGATTGATGAAGCTTCAGAATCAAATGAACTTGTTGAAAAAATAAAGCAATCAAACTACGACTTGATAATCACAGACAATGACTATGAAGATGGAATTGAAAATGGAGGAATTGAAGCAATCAAAGGCATAAGGCAATTCAATCAGACTACTCCAATCTTACTTCAAAGTGGAGAGCTAAATGAAGAAAAAAGAAAATGGGCATTGGAAGCAGGAGCAAATTATGTGCTTGAAAAAGGAGAATTAAGTGAATTGATGAAAATAATTGGAGAATACATAAAATGACTAATGTTCACAACTCACAAATCAAAACAAGGAGACACCTTGATAAAACGAATGTAAGGAGGACGAAGAAAGAAAATGGAAGAAAAAATAGCTGTAATAAAAAGTAAAGAAGGTTTTGGAAAATTCTTTCAGGCATTAAATCAAGGCATTCCTGCAGTAATATATGAAGGACATATATGTAGTTGTCAAAAAAAACTAAGAGGTTTATTTGGCTCAGGAAAGATTGAAGATATAATAAGAGAATCCAAGTCAGGAATTATAGGAATCTATGAATGTGAAGGAGAAAGAGGTCTAATTCAAAAAAGTGGAAAACTTTTTGTAAAACCTCATGAAAACCCAACACAAGAATCAATTGCTCAAGAAATAGCAAAAGATTATCAAAAATCTACTCTTGACAATGCAATTAGGCAAATTACTTTAACAGAAGGATTTGATTCAAGTGACTACAAACAAAAGTTTCTTAATGCCTTAACAGGAATCCAAAATCCAGAGTTTATAACACAGGATACAATTGCAAATAGTCTTGAAAATGCAGTTCAAGAAAAAAGAATTGTAAAACTTAATAACATAAGTCTTCGTGTAGGAGAAACTTCTTGTAGGCTTTTTATACATCACATAGATGTAAAGGGATACTACTTAGTAACTCCTCAAGAAGAAGTTGTAGGCAAAGCAAAAGCAGTAGTAAAAGATTCACCAATTCAAGGAAGTTTAATTAAAGACTTTTATAAAAGTTTAGAACCATATGGTATGAAGGCTGAAGAAGATTATTCAGGAAAAACCAACCTACAATTTAACATCTCTGGAATGATTGAAAATGGAAGTCCAATTCGTGCAGTAAGAGGAAGTGGAGAAAATCTAACAAGATATTCTTTACATGGGCATGAGTGGAAGGAAAATGAAGAGTTTCAGCAAGAAGTCTTAGACAAAGTCAAATCAATAAGAGAAGCTCCAGAAAAATACAAAACTTTGGTTGAAGAAATTTTAGCTTAAACAAACAAAAAGAGGTGATTTCCTTTTTCTTTATTTTTAAAAATAATAAAAAACACAATCTAAAACCTTAAAACTCTCAAATTCTCTAACATTATATGGAAAAGGATTCAGAAAATTTAACAAAAAAACAAATTGAAAAAACGCGTAAAGCAGGGCAAATAGTTAAACAAATAAAAGAAGAAATAAAAAATTGGATTAAACCAAAAATGCCGCTATTAGAAATTGCTGAAAAAATAGAATCAAGAATTATGGAGTTAGGGGGCAAACCAGCATTCCCAGTAAATCTTGGAATAAATGAAAACGCAGCTCACTACACCCCAAGTTACAATGACGAAACTTTAGCAAATGGTTTACTGAAAGTTGATTTCGGCGTCCATATCAACGGATACGCTGCAGATAATTCAATTACTTTTGATTTAGAAAATTCAGATGAAAATAAAAAATTAATAAAAGTAAGTGAAGAAGCATTAAAACAAGCAATTGAAACTTTCAAAAAAAATCCTGTCTTAAACAAAATAGGCGCATCAGTACAAAAAACCGCAGAAGCAAATAAACTAAGTGCAATACAAAACCTTTCAGGACACAACATCGAGCAATGGGAATTGCATTCAGGAATCACAATTCCAAATTATGATAATGCAAACGAATTAGAATTGGAAGAAGGAGTTTATGCAATAGAGCCATTCATAACAAAAGGCGAAGGAAAAGTTTACGAAGGAAAACCGTCTGGAATTTACCAAGTACAAAGAAGCGGAAATGTAAGGGATTCAAAATCAAGAGAAATCTTAGAATATATTTCAGAAAATTACCGAACACTCCCATTCTGTTCGCGATGGCTTGTAAAAAAATTTGGAACACGCGCACTAATCTCATTAAAAATGATTGAAGATGCAAACATAACTCACCAATTCCCACAACTAATTGAAAAATCAAGGGAAAAAGTCGCGCAAGCTGAACACACAATAATCTTCCACGAAGGCAAAGTTGAAATTGTTACTTAAAACATAAATTGAAATACTCTCTCCACCAATCATCCAACCTCAAATATTCTTCGCCCGTCCTCCCCAACACCAAGTATTCCTCACCAATTTCTCACTTCAAGTTTTCTTCGAGCCAGTTTTCCAACTTCAATTACTCCTATCATCTACATTTTGGGCGGTCGGGCGGGGACGTTGGACTTTCCCTCGCCCCTCTTCCTCTAAATATATAATTTTCCAAAAAAACAACAAATTTAATAAACAAATCTTTTCTCTAAATTAAATGATAATTCCAATAAAACTCTATAATACATTAAAAAGAACAAAACAAGAATTTATTCCCCTAAAAAAATCTCACGTTACAATCTACACTTGTGGACCAACAGTTTACTGGTATCAGCATATTGGAAATTTAAGAAGTTACATTTTCGCAGATGTTTTGAAAAGAACACTTTTATTCAACGGCTATAATGTAAAACAAGTAATCAACATAACAGATGTCGGACACCTAACAAGTGATGCAGACGAGGGTGAAGACAAAATGGAAAAAGCTGCGTCAAAAGAAGGAAAAAAGGCAAAAGACATTGCAGAATTCTACTTCTCAAAATTCTTAGAAGATATTCACAAATTAAATATAATAGAACCAGAAATTTGGCCAAAAGCTTCAGAACATATAAAAGAACAAATCACTATGATAAGGGAACTTGAAAATAAAGGTTACACTTACAAAACTAACGACGGAATTTACTTTGCCACTTCAAAACTCAAAGAATATGGAAAACTAGCAAAATTAAAAATAAAAGGCCTAAAAGCAGGAAAAAGAGTTGACATTGGAGATAAAAAAAATCCAACAGATTTTGCATTGTGGAAATTTTCAGATAGTCCAGGAGAAAGACAGCAAGAGTGGGACTCTCCCTGGGGAATTGGATTTCCTGGCTGGCACATAGAATGTTCAGCAATGTCAAGAAAATATTTAGGAGATATTTTCGACATACACACAGGAGGGGAAGACCATATTTCAGTCCACCACACAAACGAAATAGCTCAAAGCCAAGGCGCAACAAACAAAATTCCTGCAAGATTTTGGATGCACGGAAGTTTCCTTACATTCAAAGGGGAAAAAGTTTCAAAAAGCAAAGGAGGTTTATTCACACTTTCAGAACTTGAGGAAAAAAAATTCTTACCTTTATCTTACAGATATTTAATACTAACCGGACATTATAGAACACAATTAGAATTCTCCTTGGAAAATTTACAAAATGCTCAAAACACTTACGAAAGGCTAAAAAATATATGTGAAGAATTAGAAGATGATGGAAAAGAAAATGAAAAATACCTAAGGGAGTTTACAGAATCCATTAACAATGACTTAAACACCCCAAAAGCATTGCAAGTTTTATGGAAAATGTTAAGAGATAAAAAAGCATTTGGAAAGTGGAGAACAGTAAAAAAAATGGATGAAATCTTCGCTTTAAATCTTTTAATAAAAGAGCACATAAAAATTCCAAAAGAAGTTGAAAAATTAGTTCAAGATAGACAAGAAGCCAGAAAAAATAAAAATTGGAAATTAGCAGACGAATTAAGAAATAAAATTGAGAAAAAAGGTTTTCAAATTAACGATACAGACAAAGGCCCTATTTTGAAAAAATTATAAAACCAAACAACTTATAAACTTTAGTTTACTAAATATAAAATGGAATTTAAAGAGGTTTCAAAATTTTTAGCAGGATTTATTGCAGCAGATTTCCTTGTAATTCTTTGGATACTTTATGAAAACCTTGCTCCAATAAGTATATTAGGATTAAGTTTATCAAAAACAAGTTTAATATATTGGTCAGTAGTAGATTTAATTTTAGTGCTAAGTTTAGCATATTATGCTTGGATGAAAAAATAAAATTATTCAAAGTCCAGATTATTTACTGATTTTAAGTGATGAAAATTTACAGCAACGCTTAAAAACCATCAATTTCTAACAGAATTATGGCAACAAAGAAAAAGTTAACAAAAGTTTCTAAAAAAACTACAAAGAAAAAGTTAACAAAAACTGCAAAAAGACATAATCAAGAAATTAAAGAATTAGTTCAAACACCTCAAGAAAATGAAGATTATGAGAAATATCGTTGGTTTTACACTTCTGAAAGAAAGTTAGTTATTGGTGGAAAAAATGCAGAACAAAATGAATCAATAGTTAAAGAATTAATAGAATCAAAAAAAGATTATGTTGTTATGCACACAAAATCTCCTGGAAGCCCATTTGCAATTATTAAAAGTGAAAACCCTTCAGCAAAAGATTTAGAAGAAACTGCAATCTTCACAGCATCATTTTCTAGAGCATGGAAACTTGGAGCAAAAAAAGCAGTAATAGACATATTCAAATCAAAACAGATTTACAAAAAAGAAGAAATGAAAACAGGAACTTTCGGAGTAAGTCAGCCAATAGAAAGACAAGTCGTTGAACTAAAATTATATTTAACAACTCAAAGAGGAAAATTAAGAGCAGTTCCTTATACAAAAAAAGATTCAATAACAATAATTCCTGGAAAAGTTCCAAAAGAAAGATTTGCAGAACAAATTTCTGTAAAAATGGAAGTTCCTTATGAAGAAGCACTTAATGCATTACCAACCGGCAATTTTGATTTTCATTCTTCTAAATAATAAATTAAACAAACAATAGATTTTTAAGTCAACTTTCTGTCAAATTTAAATGGAACTTATACCAAACGTTCAAGTAGGAAAAAACGGAATTTCAGAGAATCTCATAGAAACTGTTAAGTCTAACTTCAAAAAATATCAAAATGTAAAAGTCGTCTATCTAAAAAGTTTTACAAGAGACAAAAGAAAGATAAAACAATCAACTGACGAAATTATCGCAGGACTTGGAGCAAACTACACCTACAGAATCTTAGGCTTCACGGCTTTTATAAAAAAATGGCGAAAACCTCAAATCAAGAAAAGAAAAGCATAACCTATATATTAGAGAAAAAGAATTCTTATAAACTTGGCTAAATAAAAAATAAAATGTTATATGAACAAAATGATATTTTATATCAAGATCCAAAAATAACTGTCTCTTTACTAAGGAATCCACGAGGAGAAATAATTGGAGACGAACATCAAATAATTTTAGAAGGAGAAAATCCAACTAGATATATTTTACAACGACACGTCTTAGAAACACTAGCAAAAAGTCAAATACCTCAACTTGAAAAGAGATTAGAAATAATGCACCCAGGAATCTCTTATGATTTAGCACAAAGAGGAATCACAACAGAATCTATTAGTATTGCAACCTCCAAAGCATATCTAGAAGAAAGAAGACAATTCGAAGAATGGAAAAAGGAAAATCCAAATTTATAAACTAAGATAATTCCTATAATTAAACTTGATAAACAATAAAATTAATTTAGAAAAAAAATTAAAAAATAGAATAAATGAATTAAAATTGTAGGAAGATAGTAAAATTTTAATTAAAACAGATTTAAAGGATTTAGAAGAAACATGGCTATCTTTCAAAGGAGTAAATGAAACCTATAGTTCAAAATACTTATTGCCAAAAGTAATCTTAAAAAACTTGGCAGGAATTTCTGAAGAAGATTTTCAATCAAAAATTAAAAATTTATACCCTGGAATTGAAGACTCGTTAAAATAAAATAAGCTCAATTATGAAAATTTAAAGAATATTATGGAATTTTCATTTTACAAAATAGAAAAAATTGATAAAAAAACAAACAAATAGTTTTATAAACCATCTAATAATAAGAAAAATAGGTTATACGACTAAAGTCGTTCTATTGCTGCAAAGCAAGACCTAATCAAAACAAATCAGATAAAATGAGTATTTATTCAATAAATCCAAGAGAATTAAATGTAAAATTAGCTGAAGAGCTCAAAAAAATTCCAGAGATAGTTGCTCCAGAATGGGCACTTTATGTTAAATCATCGGTAGCAAGAGAAAGACCCCCTGCAGATGAAGACTTCTGGCAAAAAAGGGCTGCAAGCATATTAAGACAATTATATCTAAATCATTCTATTGGTGTAAATAAACTAAGAAACAGATACGGAGGAAGAAAAAACAGGGGAGCAAAACCTGCTAGATTCAAAAAAGGTTCAGGAAAAATAATCCGTGTTCTTTTTCAACAAATGGAAACCGCAGAACTTGTGCAAAAAACAGACAAGAAAAAAGGAAGAATGTTAACAGATAAAGGAAAAAAATTAATAGAAAAAATATCTGGAAAATAAAATGGTAAAAGAAAGATTTCAAAGACAGAAAAAGGCAAAACTAGTGAAGCCTGGAAGGAGAACTAAGTGGGCGCCTGTCTGGGCTGTAGTAAGGAAATTCGGACAGGGAAAAAGAGTTCACCCAAGTGCGATTACAAGAATAAGAAGAAATTGGAGAGTCAGAAAATTAAAAATTAAACCAAGAATAGATAGAAAAAGACATCTAGGATAAAATGGCTAAAAAACAAGTTCCAGTTGAAAGAGAATATGTTGTCCCTCTTAGAAAAGAGTGGACCAAAGTAGTTCGTCATAAAAGGACTCAAAAAGCAATGAAAGGATTAAAAGAATTCATAGCCCGCCATATGAGAATCCCGGATAGAGATATTAAGAAAGTTAAAGTAGACAAATGGGTAAATAATGAAATGTGGAGAAGAGGCATAAAAAATCCGCTAAATAAAATTAAGGTAAAAGTAAAAAAAGATGGAGAAAATGTTATTGTAACTTTAGCAGAAATACCTGAAAAAATAAAATATAAGGTAGCAAGGGATGAGAAAATGAAAAAAGAATCAGAAAAGAAAAAAGATAAAAATTCTGCTAAAAAATCTGAAGAAAAAGTTGAAGAAAAACCCAAAACAGAAGAAGAAAAGAAAACAGAAATTGAAAAAGAAGAATCTGTAAAAGAAGAAAAAGCTAAGCAAGCAGAAGTTCAGCATAAAGAACAAAAACATATTGCAAAAGTAAAACCTGCTAAAACAGAAAGAATTCAAAGAAAAGCTCTGCAAAAATAATTTATTAAAAACTAATTTATTTCTTCTATATCTCTGTAAAGGGCAAAACTAATTCCACTCATATTCTTATAAATTTCCCTTAATTCTTGAGCACAACCAATATATTTATTAGAAGAAATTTGGATTGATGGATTTCTCAATAAAACCGTTAGCCCTGGATGATAATCATTTGATAAACCTTTAGTTTTCCCAAAAAACCTAATCCCAAAAGAATAAGCATTCGGAGATTCACAAATTTTAACATTTTTTAATTTATTTCTTTTAATAAATTTCTTAGATTCGTTAACCAATTCAACATAAATTTCTTTGACACTTTTTTCAAAGTCCGAATCACAATCATCATCTTTAAGTTTCTCAGCTAAATTATTCCCAAATTTCATGTCTCCCATAAATAAAAAGTATTTTAAAATCTATCTATTATCTACATTAATGAATGAACTAATTAAAATAAAACAAGAATTGAAAAATTTAGCAGACACTGATAAAATACCAATATATCAAAACTTCTTTAAAACAGGCAAAGGGCAATATGGAGAGGGAGATATTTTTATTGGGGTGACTGTTCCAAACACTCGGAAAATTGCTAAAAAATATTGGGAAATTCCCTTAATCTTAGTTCAAGAATTATTAGAATCAAAAATCCATGAAGAAAGATTGTTAAGCATTTTAATTTTAGTTCAAAAATATCAAAAATTAAACTATGATAAAATAGCCAAATTCTATATGCAACATAACAAAAAAATAAACAATTGGGATTTAGTGGATTTGAGCGCAGATAAAATAATAGGACACTACTACTTCAATAAAAATCGCTCGCCACTATGCAAACTTGCAAAATCAAAAAATCTTTGGGAAAGAAGAACCGCCATAGTTTCAACATTTTATTTTATCAAAAACAACCAATTCCAAGATACTTTAAAAATTTCAAGAATACTGCTAAGAGATTCCCACGATCTAATTCATAAAGCAGTTGGCTGGATGTTAAGAGAAGTTGGAAAAAGAGATAAGAAAATACTTGAAAAGTTCCTAAAAGAAAACTACAAAAAAATGCCGAGGACAATGTTAAGGTATTCAATTGAAAAATTCCCCGAAGAAGAAAGACAAAAATACCTTAAAAATAAAATATAAAATTAACAATCGTCAAGTTTAAATAAACAAATTAGATTATAATTTTAATCAAGCAATTGAAAGGAGGACATATGAAAAAAGAATATCAAAGTTACATGTACCTTACATTTAGAGTCTTAGTTGGATTAGGATTCTTTTTGCATGGAGGACAGAAACTTTTCGGATGGTTTGGAGGACCTGGATTTTCTGCATTAAGTGGTAATTTTATGTTTGCTGGAATAGTTGAGCTTATCACCGGACTATTAATCGTGGTAGGATTTTTCACAAGCATATCAGCAATTTTCGGAGCAATTGTAATGATTGGAGCATGGGTTATAGTGCACGGAAAAGAAGGAATTAATCCACTAACTAACGGCGGAGAATTAGCAATGATTTACTTTGCAGCATTCTTAGTATTAATTGCATATGGTGCAGGAAAGTGGTCTTTAGAAAAAACTATGATGAAAAAAGAACTTCTCCACTAACCAAATATTTTTATTTTTTATTTTATTTTATGAAAAAATTAGTTATAATTGGTGGAGGATTTGCAGGAGCCAAAATAGCAAAAACACTTGAAAAAGAATTTGAAACAACACTTATAGACACAAAAGATTATTTTGAATTTACTCCAGGAATTTTAAGGGCAATAGTTTCTCCAACACATTTAAAAAAAATACAGGTCAAGCATTCAAAATACCTTTCAAAAACTAAAATAATTAAATCCAAGATTATAGAATTAAACAAAAAAGAAATATTAACAAATGAAAAAGAAATATTACCTTATGATTTCTTAGCAATATGCTCTGGCTCAAAATATTCCTCGCCAATAAAAAAAGAAAACATATTAATTGTTTCAAGAGGGGAAGAAATAAAAAAGTATCATAAAAAAATATCTCAATCAAAGAATATATCAATAATTGGAGGAGGAATTGTCGGAGTTGAACTTGCAGCAGAAATAGCTGAAAACTTTCCAGAAAAATCATTAACTATCGTGCACCAAAACCAAATATTAATTCCAAGAAATCATAAAAAATCTTCAAAAATATCTAAACAATTTTTAGGTAATAAAAATGTAAAAATAATATTTGGAGAGAAAGCAATAAAAAAATCAGAACATTTTTTAGAGACAAACAAGGGAACAAAAATAAAGTCAGACATCATATTCATATGCACGGGAATAAAACCAAATAGTCAATTTATGATTCCAAAAATGAAAGAGAAATTAAATGAAAAAGAATTCATTAAAGTAAACAAATTTCTCCAAGTTGAAAATGAACAAAACATATTTGCCATCGGAGATGTAAACAGCATTTTAGTTGAAAAAACAGCTCAAAATGCTGAAAAACAAGCATCAATAGCAATAAAAAATATTTTAGCATTAAATAATAACCAACAACTCAAAGAATATCAAACAAAGAAAAGACCAATGGTAATAAGTTTAGGAAAATGGAATGGAATATTTGAATATAAAAATTTAGCCTTTGGGGGAATCCTTCCAGCATTTATGAAATGGTTTGTGGAAAAAAAGACAATAATAAAATATAACAATCAATAGTTAAATCAAAAATAAGATAAATTTAAAACCCTCTCCATCCAACAAAAATCATGCCTAAAAAAACTAATGAGCAAATAGATTTGAAAAAAATCAAACAAGAAAAACCAATAGAAGAACTTCTGAAATTTTCAATAATAAACTTAGACAAACCTTCAGGACCCACTTCTTTTCAAGTCGGGCAAATAATAAAAAAAGAATTAAACCTCCCAAAAACCTCACATTATGGGACTTTAGACCCTATGGTGACAGGAGTTTTACCTATAGCTTTAGGAAGAGCATGTAAATTAATGCAATATTTTATTGGAAAAGACAAAACATATGTTGGAATAATGAAAGTTCATAAAGAAATTTCACTTAAAGAAATTCAAAAAATATCAAAAGAATTCCTCGGAAAAATTATTCAATTGCCCCCTGTAAGGTCTAGAGTAAAAAGGGAAGAAAGAGAAAGAACAATCCATACATTTAACATACTTGAAAAAAAAGGCAACGATTTCTTATTTGAATCAAAAGTTGAAGCAGGAACTTACATAAGAAAACTAATTCATGACTTAGGAGAAAAAATAGGCGGTGCACATATGATTGAATTAAGGAGGACACAAGCTTCAATATTTAATGAAAAAGATTCAACAACAATTTACGAATTCCTTGAATCTATTGAAGAATTTAAAAAAGGAAATGAAAAAAAATTAAGAGAAATTTTAATCCCGGGAGAAATTATTTCAAGGGTTTTGCCAATTTACGAGGTAGAAACAAAATTCATAAAAAAAATATATCATGGTTCCCCATTGCAAAAAGAATTCTTTAAAGATAAAAATAATCTTCCAACAGAAGAAACTTTCGCAATTTTCAATAATCAAAAATTCATTGGAACATTTAAAAAAATAACAGGAAATAACTTAGTAGGGAAAGGCGAATATATCCTGCAACCAATAAAGTAAAGACAAACTAAAAACCATAACATTTTTAAATATCCAAAAAGAAAAATAAAAATGGAAATAAAAATATCAGAGAAAGAAACAAGTCCTGAAAATGTTAGAGAGTTCCTTAAAATATATAATGACCCTAACAAAATACACCTTGCAAAAGAGGAAGGTGGAAGAAACATACTTCCAGGAATGTATCTTGTTAAAATACTTGGAGATTATTCAGATAATCATTTAGCCAAATTGGGGATATCTCAATTAGAAATCAATTTTAATAAACCAATTTTTTACCCTAAAGAGATTAGTTTGACTTATGAACAAAAGTCCCAAAACGAATTAAATTTTCAATTCACTAATGGAAATGGAAGAAAATATGCCGAAGGAATAATTGGATATTCACATAAAATAGATTCATTGCAAGATTCTTCAAGATTAGATTTAATAATGAATCTTGGAGGAAAGTTGCAAGAAGGAAATGAAAATGGAATTTTAAATGGGAAAAAAGCAGTTTATACTTATCAAGGAATGTCTTTTTTAGAAAATTTGCCAGAAGATTTAAGCGACTTAGAATTAATTATTGGCAATCCAAAAGAATTAACAGTAAAAGAAAAATCAAAAAGATTAAGAATCCCTACAATCCATGCTTACAAAAATAACAGAGAAAATGAAAAAATAATTTCTCAAGGTTTTGCAGAAGTTGAAATATTTGGTTAGCAAAAACTCTAAAAAACCACATTCTCTCTAATTATATGAGAGAATTTATTTATTATTCTAACAAAGCAAGAACTTCTGGGAATTTTTCAACAACTAATCTAATGGAAGCTGGAAGAATGGATATTGCAATCCATGTTCTAATAAATGCCTTTTTCCTATCTCATAAAGTTAGGGAAAAAACAAAAGTGCATTTAATTTTCAATGGGCCTCCAAATCCTCCCCAACATTTAGAATTATTTCCCGACGGAAAAATAACTTCTGGAAGCATAACAATAAGCAAAAAAGATGTTGCAAACTTAATTAAAAAAATGTTATACAAGGGAAAAGGTGAAAAAAGAGTAATTGTAGAAGAGGGGTATGAAATTGAAAAAAAATCTGTTTTTAATGTAATAAATGACTTAATAGATGAAGGGAAAAAAATATACATCTTAGACCAAAAAGGAGAAGACATAAGAAAAACAAAATTTGAAGATAATTGTGTTTTCATAATTGGAGATAATGACGGTTTTCCAAGAAAAGAATTAAAAAAATTAAAAACTCTCGGAAAACCAATAAGTGTCGGGAAAAATGTTTATTTTGCAAGCCAAGTTGTAACAATAATTAATCATGAATTAGACATTCAAGGAATTTAATCCTTCCAAAAATTATAAGTAGATTCATCTTCCAAAACATACTTTAATTGCTTAACTTCAAATTCTGTTAAGGGGAAAACAATTCTTCCATCTGGCAATTTACAAGGACAACTTTTACCATCAATAATCTCTCTCCTATAACCGACTTTTTCAGCATCATATATAAATTCAGCTGCATCTTTTATTCTACCCTCACCAAATTTCAAATAAAAAATCTCCGGTTCAGTATGAAAATTGATAATCAGAGAAGGTTCAAAAATATATGGGGCAGTCCTATAAACAAACACTATTTTATCTTGAAGTTTTGAATCTAGGTTATTAGATAAATTTTGCATTTCAAAAATTACTTTACTTTTTTAACTTCAGAAGAAATATTATTAATCTCTTTGCTTATAGCATCAATTGCATCATTAATTGCTTTTTTAGGCGATTTCCCTTTTGTTTCAACTCTCAAAATCGGAGATTTATCCGGATGTTCTCTTTTCCAAGCAGCAAATTCCACACTTTTATCTTCGTTAAGGTAAACTCTAAGTATTTCTGCAATAGTAAGATTGCTTATCTCAACTTCAATAACATTCTTATCTTCACTAACTATTTTAATTTCCATAAACTATCATTTAAAATTAGACTTATAAAGCTTTTGATATGCCAAATTTCCTACTTTAACCGTAACCATATTTATCTTCGAAATCATCACTAACATTAATTAATTCATCTTCTTCAGTTTCAATAAATTCTTTTCTATGCTCTTTATATTTTTCTCCTCGCATTTCCTCTTTCATTTTTTTCAAATCATTGCCAGTAATATTTCCTAAATCTGTTTTCTTAATATCAAATTTATCCTCAACAATTTCTCTTTCATTTTTTATAATTTTTATTCCAAGAAACTGTTCAAGTTTTCTTACAACCTTCATATAATTTTCAGGAAATTTTCCTTTTTCAGCCATTTCAATAATCACATCTGGTTCAGCTATCATCTCTCCAAGTTGCTTTTGTGAAAGTTTTTTCATTCTCCTAGCTTTTTGAATATGCCAATGGAAATTATCAATAAGGTTTGGATAATCTCCAGCTTTAACATTTTCCCTAACAATTTCCTTCAGTTCATTTTCAAGAGCTTCTGTTTCTTTATCTTTTTTCCGACTATTAAAAACATCTCCACTAACTTCTTTAAATCGGCTCATATTTCTAAAATTATCTATATTCGGCTTTCTAATTATCGGATAACCCTCTTTCTCAGCACAAATCTCACATACATTAATAATTTCTTTCTCCCCTACAGCTTCGACAAGCTTCGCCTCTTTTCCACAAATCGCACAATTCATAAAATCAAAAAGAAATCTTGCTTTTTTAATATTGCTATAATTTAGAATACATGAATAAAAGTTAAAATTAAGAAAGGTATTTTTCTATCTCTTTCAAAGATTCAACATCGTAAATTTTTCCATTTTCATTAACTAAAATAACTGGATAAGTTTCAAATTCATAATTTTTCAAAAGATAATCTAAAGTCTTAATATTTTGGTCAACAGCAATCGGTATCAAAATAAAATTATTCCCCCTCCTCTCCTTTAATTCAAGAATATATTTAGAAAAAGTATCCTGAATTGCTTTTTTTTCAACACTAGATTCCTCATAATTATAAAGGTAAACTAAAGTATTAGTTTTAGGACAATCCCCTTTTACTTTCAAAATATTAATCCAAAGAACTACCCTCAACAAATCATATTTTTTATGAATAATTTTTAAAGAATTCGTAAGTTTACTTGAAGACTTAAGTTTATCAATAAACTTTGATTCTTCATAAATGTTATCTGCAAAATCAACGTTCATATTCACAGCTTCCTCACAAGATAATTTTCCCGAATTAAACAAATCAATAAAAGCAATAGTATCAAACAAATTAGCTTCAGATTCATAAAAAGCAACATTTGCTTCATCAATTCTTACCTGCTCAAAATACATACCAATAACAAGTCCAAAAACAAATATAACTGCTGTCACAAAAAGAGCTTCCCAAAAAACATGCTTCCTACTTTTTAACATCTTACCAAGAATATTTTCCTCCTTTTAAAAATTTGCATAAAGAAAATATAAGAACAAAGGGGTAAAGAGTCATGTAAATAATTGAATAAAAAATAACATCTAAAAAACTAGCTGTTTTACCTAAGTCTTTGTTTACTGAATAGATTGCAACAAAAATAAATGCAAATCCTAAAACAAACAATGTAACTCCAAAAAAATGCAATATTGAGGGATGTAAATTAATATCTTGAATTAAAAACAAGGATGTATTTGAATCAAAAGAATAAAAGGCAGATAAATAATTTAATAAAAATCTCCTAAATACTCTATAACTAAAAATTCCCAAACCAAGAATTCCTAAAAATAGTGAAAAAACAAAAAAAGGTAAAATAAAAAATCCAAACATGCCTTTTCTAAAAAAATTTTTTTTGTATTTGCTAATTGTCTGCATCCCTCCAATATTCCACCTTAACCTTTGTTTAAACCAAGCTTTTAATGTTGAAGGACTAACAGATGTTGAACTTGCAGGATAAGACATTCTTATTTTATACCCTTCAAATGAAAGTCTCCAAGTAATCTCAATATCTTCAGTAAGATTATAAGTATCAAATCCTCCAACTTTAATCAAAACATGCTTATCATAAATAGCTAAAGGTCCAGGAGTAACATAAATTGCATCTAAAAAACCTAAAAGCTTTCTTGAAAAAGCAATTACCATATATTCTATCTCTTGAAGTTTTTGGATAAATTTTTTAGGATTCCTAACAAGAATTCTAGTAGTCACAGCTGCAACACCTTCTTCTTCAAAAAACCCTACCATTTGTGAAAATGATTTGTGTGAAGGATAAGAGTCAGCATCAACAACAGCAATAAGCTCTCCTTTAGCAATTTTGATAGCTTGATTAAGAGAATCTGCCTTTCCAGAATTAGTTTTATCAAACAAAATTACTTTTTCATATTTATCTTCTAATTTTTTAGCAATCTCTTGTGTTTTATCTTTAGAACCATCATTAATTATTATAATTTCTTTTATATTATCATAATCAGAAGATAAGATACTTTCAACAGTCCCTTCAATACATTCCTCTTCATTATAAGCTGGAATAAGAACACTAATTGAAAAATGTTTTTTTATTTCCGGATATGAAAAAAAGTATTTTTTATTCTGCAAATAAGTTAAAGTAAAAAGTGAGAGAAAATAAAGAGCAATAAACATATAAAAAAGATAAACCCAAGTTATGAATTCCATATTCTATCCCTCTTCTCCAGACCCCCTTTCAAATTTTTGCTCTTCCTCAACTCTTACATCTAATTTTTCACCATCTTCATTTTCCTCGCCAACAATTTTATTTTCTCCTTTAACCCTATTTTTATCTTTGCTATCTAAATCATTTTTTTTAACACTAAAATAATTATAAAATTCTTCACTTAAATCCAACTCTCGCGTTCTTCCAAGTTTCTTGCTTTTAATTAAACCTAAACTAACAAATTTTTTAATATGATCATAAGCTTTATTTCCCCTCATCAAAATAATTTTTGCCTGGCTTATCGGATGCTTATGGGCAATAACTGCCAGAGTTTCCTGTTCTGCTTTTGTAAATTCCTCGCTTCCAGATGCAAGACGATTCACAATATCCATAAAATCACTTTTAACATCCATCTTCCACATCTCGCCTTTTTTAACAACTTCAATTGCACTTTCCTCTCCATATCTTTCCTGCAATTCGTTAAGAGAATGATTAAGAAGAATTGGATTTAAATCAGTAAGAACAACAAGTTCTGCAAGAGAAATAAACCTACCAGAAATAAAAAGAGCCGCCTCAACTCTTTTAAGATTTTCAATATCACGAGCATTATCTATTTCATCCTGAGTCTTACTAGTCACCTCCATAAAACTACTAAAATTCTCTGATTTAAAAACTTTCCACAATTCTTACCACTATAATAAATCAAAAATCTAACTAATCATAATCAAATTTTCTTCCTTCACTATCTATATAATCTTCCCCTAAAATTTTTTCTATAGTTTCTTTCAAAATATCATATTTTTCTTTAGCATCAAAATAAGCAACCATCAAGGGTTTCTGAGCACCCCCGCTAAAGCTTGTTTGCAAAAACTCCTCCAACATTTCCAAATTTTCCTCCAAAGATTCAATCAACTTATAACCATATTCAATTTTATCGCCTTTGCTTTTGCCAAAACGTTCATATAAAAAACTATTAAAACAATCATCTTCCATAAAAATCCCAAGATAACTTAAATATAAACTTTTCCATATTATCCAAAAAGAAAGAAAAAAGCGAAAAAAATAAAATTCGCCGAATTAAAACTTTATCTAAAAGTTCTGATACCTAAATCAGACATTTCAGATTTCATATTATTTGACTCAAAAGCAGGCTTACCAAGAATATATGGAGATCTAACACCAGTCATAATTGTAATAACTCTGACCTTTCCATTAAACTCTTTGTTAATTCTTGCTCCAATAATAACTTGTGCTTCAGGATTAAGATTCTCTGTTATGAGTCTTCCAATATTATCAAATTCTTCCAACTTCATATCCTGTCCGCAAGTTATATGGATTAGTGCACCAGTTGCTCCTCTATAATCTACATCAAGCAAAGGATGAGTAAGTGCCTGTCTAACTGATTCATCAACTCTATTTGATGTATCGCTCTCGCCAATACCAATAACTGCAACATCTCCATTTTTCATAATTGAAGAAACATCTGCATAGTCAAGGTTAATCAATGAAGGCAAGGTAATTGTTTCCACGATTCCTTTTATCATTGTACTAACCAACTCATTAGCAACAGCAAAAGCCTGTTCAATAGGCAAATTTCCAGCAATATCTACTAACTTATTATTATCAATAACAATGCAAGTATCAACTGCTTCCCTTAACTCTTGTAAACCAAATTCTGCTTTGTCAATTCTCGATTTTTCAGCTTCGAAAGGCATTGTAACAACTCCAATAACTACAGAACCTGCTTCTTTAGCCATCTGAGCAACTACTGGCGCTGAACCAGTTCCGGTACCTCCGCCCATTCCAGCAATTACAAAAATCATGTCAGCTCCTGAAACAGCTTTCTTAATTTCCGACATAGACTCCTTAGCTGCTTCTCTTCCTTTATTCGGATATCCTCCGCAACCAAGTCCTTTAGTTAACTCTTTTCCAATAAGAATTTTCTCATCGCACTTAGTAATACTAAGATGTAAGGCGTCAGTATTCAATCCATAGATAGATGCTCCATTTATTCCTTTATTGAAAAGCCAAGTAACTGCATTACAACCTGCCCCTCCAGCCCCAAAAACTTTAATGTTAGCTTTTCCGGCTTTTAATTCATCAAAGTTTATACTGTGAGATGCAGTATTTTCCAAAGCTTCTTTTGCAAAATCTAAGACCATTCCTCTTTTTCATACCTCCTTTCATTCAATAATAAAGAAATAAATAATATTCTGTTTATATAGTTTATTACACTTGTTTTATAAAATCGTAACTAAAATCACAGCAGTTTTTTCAAATTTTCCTTAAACAAATCAATATCTCTAACAGGAACAGTTGCCCCTGATGCTTTTGCATGCCCTCCGGCATTGGAATTTTCAATACCTTCAACAGCTTTTTTTAAAATATCTGAAAGATTAACTTTTCCATCTTGCCTTCTTGCTCCAACTTTAAAATGGCCTTCTTCTTCTCGAGTAATAATAAAAGTTTTATTTATTTCTTTCAAACTTAAAAAAGTTGCAATCATCCCCCCAACAGAAAAAGCTGTATTAATCTTCCAAAAATACCAATCTCCAAAATTTTCTTTTTCATTTTCAAATTTTTCCATCTGGTTTTCAATTTCTTCTTTAACAATATTTGAATATTTTAATACCTCTCCAAAATTGTTAATATCTTCTGGAAGAATATCAAAAAAATCATAAAGGTTTTTCTTTGCTTTAAAATAAATTATAGAATAAGACAAATTATTTTCAAGCTCATAAATTTTTCCATTTTTCCTTACAAAATCTCCAACAACCTCAAATTTATCTCCATACTTTTCATAAACTTCTTTCATAAATTCCTGATTATTAAAAAACTGAAAATCGGCAACAGACGCACAAGCCACAAGCCAATCTAAACCTGAAATATCTTTAATTTCTTTTAATTGAGAAACAAGATAATAACAAAGATAACTTGCACAATACCCTTTTACATTCATAAAAATAACTTTATCAGAATTTAAACTTTCATCAAAAATATGATGGTCAATAATAAGAATTTCAGAATTATCTGAAATCTTTTTAATTTCATTTGGATAGTCAATATTCAAATCGCTAAAAATTATTTTATTAAAATCATTTCCTACTTTTTCCGTAATTAATTCCATTTCTGAATAATCTATAAAAAAAATTTCTGTATTTTCTTTAGAAGCAATTGATGATACAAATTGAAAAATAACTTTTCCTGCACTAACTCCATCCAAATCAGTATGCGTCACAATTGCAACTTTATCTTTAGCAGAAATATTTCTTAAAAAATCAAGTGCTTTTTTTTCATCTCCTTCTTCAAAAATAATTTTATTCATTATAAAATCTCCAAAATCTTAGCACTAATTCCTTTTTCATTGCATAAAGAAACAAATTTTTCCGCATCTTTAATTTCTTCCTCATTTTTAATAACACCTTTACTATAGTGCATGGGAATTGCTAAATCAGGAGTTATCATTTCGGCAGCTTCCACTGCTTCTTCAGCAGTCATAACATATTTTCCAGAAACAGGAAGTAATGCAAGAATTTTCTCGCCTTCAACATTAATTCCTTTTATCGACACCATTTCAGGAATTTTATCACTATCTCCCGTATGATAAATAATAACATTTCCTAATTTCAAAAGATAGCCCACCCATCCTTCATCTTGCGGGTGAAAGTCTTTATCAAGATTGTATGCTGGAAAAGGATAAACAGAAATTTCCCCAGATTTTAATTTTAAGCCAGGCGAAGCAATCCCTATTTCAACATTTTCAAATCTATTTACCTTGCTTTGAGCATCAGGAGTAACAATAATTTTAGTTCCATGTTTAACCAATTTTCCAATATCTTCAATAGAACAATGGTCATAATGACTATGTGTAATAAAAATATAATCTGCTTTCCCAATTTTTTCACAGGCATTATTCGAAATCTTAAAAGGGTCTATAACAATTTTTTTACCTTCCCAAACAATCAAAAAACCATCATGCCCTAAAAACTCAATTTCTATATCTTCATATCTCATTATATCAAATCGAAGAAAAAAGCTTTTTTAAAATTAACCCAATTTTTCAATCTCTCTTGCAATACTTAACATCTTGCTTTCCTGTCTTGGCGAGCACATTATTTGCATTCCAATAGGGACTCCTGAAATGTCTCCAGCAGGAATTGTTATTGCACATATTCCTGCCAAACTTGCAGGAATTGTCAAAGCATCATAAGCATAAATTTCCTCAATAGCCATACTCTCTCCAATTTTCCAAGGCAAACCAGGACAAGTAGGAACAATAATACAGTCAACTTTATCAAATGCTTTTTCAAATTCTTCAGTTATAAATTTCTTAACTTCAAGCGCTTTCTTATAATATCTTCCTTCATATTCTGCTTTAGTTATCTCACTTCCACCCATAATCCTTCTAAGAAGTTCTGGCCCTGCAACATCTTCAATTTTTTTGCCAAATCGTCTGCCATCAAATTTCCTTGTGCCTGAAAAAATTTCTGTATAAACAATAGGATAATATGTCTGAACTCCAACATCGATATATTTTATTTCAATCAATTTTTCATCCCAGCCAAATTTTTTGCAGGCTTCTTCAATTTTATCATCTATAATTTTCTGAACTTCTTTTCCTGCCAAAGGTTTTATGACTCCGATTGAAAATTTTTTCTTGTTATCTAAAATAATTTTTTCACTTTCATAACTTATTGGGTCTTTCTCATCTCGTCCCCGAATGATTTCTAAAACTAATGCCGCAGACTCAACATCTTTTGCTAAAGGTCCTATCTGATCAAAACTCATTGCCATATCAACCAACCCATAACGACTAACATAACCATAACTTGGTTTAATGCCTACAACACCACAATGACTTGCAGGATTTCTTATGCTTCCTCCTGTATCACTTCCTAAAGAAAAATCGCAAAAACCTGCCGCAACTGAAGCTGCGCTTCCACTTGAAGTTCCCCCTGGAACTAAATCTTTTTTAATAGGATTTTTTGTCGGCCCAAAAGCACTTGTTTCTCCAGAACCTCCACATGCAAACTCATCCATATTTGCCATGCCCAAAATTATTCCGTCTTCTTTTTTTATTTTTTCAATGACAGTTGCATCATAAGGAGCAACCCAACCTTCAAGAGTTTTACTTGCACAATTTGTTTCTAAACCCTCAACACAAATATTGCTTTTAACAATAATTCCTAATCCTGCCAACCTCCCAACTGCCTGCCCTTTTTTAATTCTATCTTCTACTTTTCGCGCTTCTTCAATTGCCTTTTCATTAATAACAAGAACAGAATTTATTTCTTTGTCTTCTTTTTTTATTTTTTCAATAAAATTTTTTATATTTTCAACTGCACTTAATTTTCCAGATTTTATTTTTTCAACTTTTTCTTTTATCATTTTAAATTCCTAAAACCAAACTTAAATATTCTGTAGCTCGACTATATTCTTTTGTATCACAATCTTTACCAGCATCATAATCGCAAATTTTTGATAATGATTTTTTATGTTCCTCATAAAATTCATAAACAATCCTCTCAGGATTTGAAAGAAAATTTTCAGAAGAAAACTTTTCAGGCCCTAACTGTTCATAACTAAAATAATTTCTAACATCTTTTCTTAATGAATAAAAAATTTCTTCAGCAGGATTAGTTCGTCTTTTTTCCAAAAATCCACTCATTTTACCCACTCTCCCTTTTCAGCAATAATACAATCCTCTTTTGTATTAGGTGCGTTATCAAAAAAAATATCTCTAAACAAGTTGTTGTTTTTATTCTCTAATTCTTCTTCTCTTCTATCTTTAACTCTTTCAACAAAGGCTTCTCTAACATCTGGAAGTTTTTCAATTGATTTACCAAATTCAAACATAATATTTTTGGCTTTTTCTTCAACTTCCTTTTTTTCCTTATCAGAAAGTTTTCTCCAAATAACTTCGCTTGCCATATTAAAATAAAAATTACTAAGTTTAAAAGTTTATAGTTTCAGAAATTTGCAAAAAATTAAATATCAATAATTTTATACCCTGCAACGCCCAAATTATAAACTTCAGTTTTTCCAATTTTTTTCATTCCTTTTCCTTCATGTATATGTCCACAAAAAACATATTTCGGTTGTTTTCTTTTAATGTAGTCCAAAATTGTTTTACTTCCAGCATTTTTACCTCTCCAATCTTTCGGAGCCATTGAACCTACTTTATCTAAAAAACCATAAGGAGGTTGATGACAAACCAAAATATCAAGAGAATCAAACCATTTCAAAATTTTAACTGCTTTATTTGTTTCTTTCTTAGAATTAAACAAACTTTCCGCATAATTTAAAGGTTTAAATTCTTTAACCCAATTAGTATCTACAAAATATTCCAAACCTCCAATTTTTATCCCTTCAAAATTAGCCAAACGATTGTTTATAATTCTGACATTTTCTAGAGCATTCAAACCATTATATAAATAAGGCAAATCAAAATTTATCTCTTTAGAATATTTTTTAGTTTCAGAATTAGAACTTTCAACATTACCGAAAATTGTAAAAACCTGAGCAAATTTTTTCAGATATTTTATTATTTTCATTGTAGAATCATAAGCTTCCATAAATGCCTTCTTTTTTTGAGAATTTGAATAATCAATTTCCAAAAGACCTTTTTTCTTTCTTTCAATATTTTCAAAAGCCATTTTCCTCATTAAACTTGCACTGCCTAAATCTCCAGTCAACAAAATCAAATCTACCCCTGAAAGCGGAATTTTCTTAATATTATTTAACTCTCCGTGCGGATCTCCGATAGCACAAATTTTCATAAAAACACAAGCAATACAAACTTTAAAAACATTACAACAAATCTTAAAAAGGGTTTGATTAATATAATTTAAAGAAAATGAGAATACCTGCAATGCCTGGTTTCAGAATAAAGTATTTGAGTGATTTGTTTGGTTCTGGAGAAACCGATGATTTATTTAATGCTCGACGTGCAAGAGATATGTATCGAAGGGTAGCGCACTGCCTTGAATCAACTTGCCATTTTGAAGTTAGAGGGGGCTGGCAATGGGCTGAAGAAAGAAGTCCGAACCATCATGCATATGCAAAAAACAGAAAAAACCCAACAGGATTATTATATATGCCAGGCGACCAAGTTCAAAAAATAGAATACATTGCATATGACTCAGAATTAAAATTATATGACTTCACTTTATCTGCTTTAGCAAATTCTTCAGGAGGTGTCAGAGAACTAGATGAAAAATCAATAGAAAAAAAATACTGGGACCCTCAAAGCCAATATAATTTTAGTTTAATTGTCAAGGATAAATTAGGCCCTGAAGAATTGCCTCGTGCAAAAAAAGACATTTTAAAAAGATTTGGAGAAAAAGAAAATTTCCATGTAATGTCTGGACTTTCAAAAGAAATTGATTATGCAATCCTCCAAGGTTATGATCCAAAAACACGAAGTGAAATAATTTTAGAAGTTGGAAACCGTCCAAGAATCTCAAAAACAATCCGGAAAGGTTTATTCAAAAATATTAAAACTTCTCTCATTCCTCCAAAAGCAATAGAAATCTGGCCGTGATAATTTCTAATTTTATTTTTTCTTTGCTTTATTATCAATATCAAGTTTAATATGGGTTTCTTTAAGCTGAACTTGTTCAATATCTGCAGGCGAACCATCCATCGGATTTTGTGCAGATTTATTCTTAGGAAAAGCGATGACTTCCCTTATATCATTATAACCAAGCATTAAAGCAACTAATCTATCAAAACCAAGTCCCATACCTCCATGCGGCGGGCCCCCATATTCATAAGCATCAAGCAAAAAACCAAATTTCTTTCTTGCTTCTTCTTTTTTCATTCCAATAACTGCCATAACTTTTTCTTGCAGTTCAGGATTATTTATTCGAATGCTTCCAGAACCTAACTCAACACCATTTAAAACTAAATCAAATAAATCTCCCAAAATTTTCCCAGGCTCTTTTTCAAGATACTTTATATGCTCTTTTTTAGGAGATGTGAAAATATGATGTTCAGGTTCCCATCTTTTCTCATCTTTATTATATGAAAACAAGGGGAAATCAACTACCCAGCAAAAAGCAAATTCATTCTTGTCGTTTTTATTTTTCCTCAAATCAGGCTTATCTGTCCCATATTTTTTCATCGCCTCTTCATGAGTCAAAACGACAAATTTTGAAAGTTCAATTCCAAGTATTTTTTTAAAAATATATTTATACAATCCCTCTACAAAATCCAAAATATCTTTTTGTTCAGCAAAACTCATTTCTAAATCCATTTGAGTATGTTCTGGCTGCCTATCTGCTCTCAAATCTTCATCTCTCAAACATTTCGCAAACTGAAAATATTTATCAAAGCCAGAAATCATCAAAATTTGTTTGTAAAGTTGAGGAGATTGTGGCAAGGCATAAAACTTTCCGGCATTAACTCTTGAAGGAACAATATAATCTCTTGCCCCCTCTGGAGTAGGTTTAACTAAAAGAGGTGTATCAATTTCAATAAAATTTTTTTCAATAAAATATTCTCTTGCAGCTTGCGCAACCTTTGCCCTAAAAGCAAAATTTCTTTGCATATCTCCTCTTCTCAAATCAAGAAAACGATATTTCATCCTAATCTCATCACTTGCAACTTCGTTCTCATTTATCTTTATCGGAGAAGATTGAGCTTCCGCCAAAATTTCAAAACTCTCCGCCAAAATTTCAATTTCACCAGTTTCCAAATCCTTATTTTCCGTCCCTTTATTTCTAACCTGGACTTTTCCTTTAACAGAAATAACATATTCCAATTTCAAATCTTGTTTTCCTAAAATAACAATTTGGATTTTTCCATACCTATCTCTTAAATCAACAAACGAAACTTTTCCATGGCTTCTTACA
>Ga0210057_1001565_pt1 | contig 34377 bp, 34 predicted proteins | sample CryGeyCG2114_010_2_FD_183968 | JGI IMG/M metagenome (GOLD analysis project Ga0210057, IMG submission 183968) | Groundwater microbial communities from aquifer - Crystal Geyser CG10_big_fil_rev_8/21/14_0.10 (SPAdes) (version 2) | ecosystem: Environmental > Aquatic > Deep subsurface > Groundwater ... | reverse complement strand
CTGCATTTAAAATCGCTATTTGCAATTTCTTCCGCTTTCTTTAAGATATATTTTTTAGCTTCTTCGAGTTCTTCTCTGGTTCTTGTAGTAGTCAATTTTTTAGCTCCTTCAATATAATAAAGAGAAAGAACAACTTCTTCGGGTTTTTTGTGAAGTAATTTGTCGTGAACTTCGGTTGCCGCTAGGGCATAAACGGTTAGCTGCATGTCTTTTGCCAAGTATTTTTCATCTGGAATGTTTGCTCCTGTTTTATAATCTAATATTTCAATTTTATTTTTTTCTAACGAATTTATTCTATCTATTCTTCCCCCAATTTTTAAATTATTAATACTAAAATTAAAGGGAAGTTCAAGACTAAGTGGTAAATTTTTTTGATCAAAATTCTTTTCTAAATAATCAAAAATTAAATTTTTCGCTTTCTCAAGTGCCTTTTTTTCGTGATCCTTGCTTTGATAGCCATCGGAAATCCAGTTTTTTTTGATTAAGATAGAAGCATCTTTAATATCTAGTTTTTGTCCAACTAGCCAACTTTGATAAAAATCCCTAAGAGTTGAATGAATGCTTGTTCCGAAGCTTTGTGCAGGGGATTGAGGAGTAGGAATCTTTAGGATATATCTTAATTTATAATGCAACGGACAAATATCAAATGTTTGTATTTGAGAATAAGAGAGATAATTTACCGGCGTAATTTGTTTAGTTTTGGTTATTATATCTTCTTTTTTCGGAGTTTGTTCCCATTTTAATAACGATAACTGGCCGATATCTTTGGGTTTTAATACGCTTATTGTCTTTTCAACATTCTCTTTACCAAGCGCTTCAAAAACAAACGGCGAAATTTTTCTTTCTCTTTTTCCTTCTCCATAATATTGTGCCGCCGTAAAAAAGAGTAAGCTTTTTGCCCTGGTCATCCCTACATAAAAAAGTCTTCTTTCTTCTTCCAAATGAAAATCACCGCTTGGCAAAATTTCTTTAATAAATTCCGTTGGAATTGGAATTAATTCTTGTCTTTCTCTTGTGGGGAAGCGTTGAGATACAAGATTAACCAAAAAAACAACGGGAAATTCGAGTCCTTTACTGGAATGGATAGATAAAATATTTACGGCATCATTTTCTGTCCAATCGGAATTTGCCGCAAGGGGACTTTCTCCAACTTGCATGGAGAGATCTATCCAATCAACAATATCAAAAACCGTAGCTGAATCATGTTCTGTTTCATATGATTTTAATTTATCAAATAATTTTGCAATATTTTTTGCAATAATATCATCTTTATTAGTGTTTGCATTAACCAGTTGATTAAGTAAGCCGCTGTCTTGTAGGAAATAGTAAAGAATTTGACCTGCAGTTTCTTTAGGAATTAAAGACAAATGTCTTTTTATCATTTCGTAAATAATATTTACTTTTTCTTTAGTAATTTCTTTAAGAAAAGATTCATCTATTTTTTCCAATGCCTCAAAAAGAGAATAATTCTTTTTCTTGGCTAAAATTAAAATAGAAGCAATCTCTACACTTTCCAGATTAAAAATTGGCATAGTTAGAACTCTATATAAGGATGCGGAGTCTTCAAAATTGTAAAGCACTTTTAAATAGGCGATTAAATCTTTAACCTCTTCCCGTTGAAAAAGCCTACCCGGTCCTAAAAACTGAAAAGGAATTCTCTTTCTTTCGAATGCTTTTATAAAACTCTGGGAATGATCATTAGCTCTAACCAGAATTGCAATATCTTTAAAATCATATTCTTTTTCGGTTAAGTTTAGTATTTTTTCCGCAACCAAGTCGGCCTCATTTTCCACCCTATCCGTAAATAAAAACTCAATCTCTTTGCCTTTAATATTGCCGGCAGGTTTTAGCTTTTTATCTATTTTCTCTTTTATTTCCAACCTATCAGGATTGTTGTTTTGAATTAAGTCATAAGATCTATCTAGGATTTCCTTTGTTGATCTGTAATTTTGCGTTAATGTAATAATTTTTGCTTTAGGATAATGTTTTTTGAATTGAATAATATTGGAGATTGAACTGCCCCTAAATCTGTAGATTGATTGATCATCATCTCCAACGACGGTAATATTTTTCTTTTCCCCTGCAAGAAGTTGCGCGAGCTGATTCTGGACGTAATTTGTATCTTGGAATTCATCAACTAAAATATATTTAAATTGATTCTGATAATTTTTTAAAATATTTTTTCTAGCTCTAAACAAGCTTAATGTATTTGAAATTAAGTCTGAAAAATCCATTACTCCTTCTTTCGTTTTTAATTCCTCATAAGCTTCATATGCATTTGCAAGTTCTATGTTCTTTTCGATTTCATCCTTATCATCTTTTTGATTTTTGTTTTCTATCCCTGAGCGAAGCCGAAGGGTTGCTTTTTGCCCTTGAGCCCAACGAAGATATTCATTGGGCGATATATCCTCGTCTTTTAGTCTGCTAAAATGTTGAATTAACCCGCTTAAAAATTTGTTCGGATTACCAAGAGGTCTGAAATAATTAAGGTCGAATTTAAAAAGATTAGTTCTGATTAAAAGAATACATTCTGCTTCGGTGAGGAGTTTATAATTTGGATTTAGGCCAACATGAATTGCTTCCTGACGCAGAATACGATCACAAAAAGAGTGAAAAGTGGAAATCCACATTTGTGTATATCCATACGGCATCTTTTTATCTATTCTTTCTTCCATTTCAAGTGCTGCTTTTTCCGTAAAAGTTAGAGCCAATATTTCGGATGGATTTATTTTCTTTTCGAGGATTAAATAACTTACCCTTTCTGAAATTACTGTGGTTTTGCCCGTTCCCGCACCGGCTATTATTAATAAAGGGCCATTCTCATGTCTTACAGCTTCCAGTTGTTGTTTATTGAGCTTTTTATCCATTTAGAAGTTAGAGGTTATTGTATCACAAGAATAGGTTTTTATTCGACAACTACAGTTCCTTTTTGTTCGGGATTTAAGTGGTTATGGTAGGTGTATCTACCGGGACTATCAAATTTTACTTGAACAGAAGATTCGTTTGCAAATTCTCCTAAATTTAGGAAAGGATAAAGAAGATGGGTGGGGTGGTTATCTGAATTAACCGTGGCTGGTCCGCCGCTTTTGTTTATCCAAACGACTAACGTTTTTACTTTTACTTTTATTTCACTTGGTTCAAAGCCGGATTTAGTAAGAATTATCCCCTGAGATTTTTCAGGAAGTTTTATAGCTTGAGTAGGAGTTATGCTTGCCAAACTGTTTTTATTTGAAGGTTTTGTTGGATAAAAAAGATAGATTCCTCCGATAATAACTAATATGAAAACAACAGCTAAAATTAAATTTTTATTCATATTATTCTTACAATACCACCTCTAAATTAAAATTGCAAATTAATTTAGTGCCTTAGATTCATCTTCGGTAATTTTTTCTTCAAGACTTCTGGTTGTACTTATTTTTTGCCCAATTAAGGAAAAACCGCTCATTACATTGCTAAATTGAGAAGAAGCATTATTTAAATGTTTACCTAGGACTCCTAAGTTTTCATCTACTTTTTCATAATCCGATCGGAGACCTCTTAGCATGCTAAAAATTTCTTTGGATTTTTCTTCGATTTTTCTGCCTTCAAAAGAAAGTAAAATTGTTTGAAGATGAGCGTAAAGTGTAGATGGAGAAACAATATAAATCCTTTCGTGTCTGGCAAAATCCATAATCTCCGGCATATTTACAATTTCGTAATAAACCGATTCGCTTGGGACGTACATTAAAGCAAAATCCATTGTCCCCTCCGCCGGTAAAATATATTTTTTGGAAATTGCGGTTATATGTTTTTTGATATCTTTGGTAAACTCTTTTTCAAAGACTTCTTTTTCCGATTTCTCCTCTGCTTTAGACATCTTTTGAAAATTCTCCATTGGGAATTTAGAATCAATCGGCAAAATACCAGCATCTGTTTTTATTGCCGCATCAACTCTTTCTCCGGATCTAAATTCGTACTGAAGAAAAAAATTATTCTTGGGAAACATCTGAGAAATGAGATCTTTAAGAACTTGTTCACCAATGTTTCCTCTTAATTTCGGGCTTTTTAAAAAATCCTGCAAGTCCTTCATGCTTCTTCCTATTTCGCTCATCTGTCCAACTTCTTTGCCAACATCCCGCATCGCCATTGCTGTTTTATCCAGCCTTTCGTTTAGTTGCTTGGAATTTTCCTGGAGAGTTTTGATCATACTGGTAGAAGAGCTATCAACGGAATTTTGCATTGCCTTTAACCATTCAAGAAGCGATTTATCTTCCGGCTTGGAAAAGCTGGAGATCTTTTTATTCAAAAAAACTAAAAGAACAATAAATAGTCCAATAATTAATGCGGCAAGGAGCAGGATTTCATTTGACATATCTTTATTCTACACTAATTAAAATATAGCTCAGGGTTTGTTGCTATTTTTCTCCAAGGAGTTTTTTTACCCGTAAAAAAGGCCGCGGCGCCTATCATTGCGGCGTTATCGGTGCAAAGCCACTTTTGCGGAACGAAAAGTGGAATTTCTAATTTTAAATTTCTAATTTCTGATTCAAACTGATCTCTTAGCTTTTGGTTTGCAGCAACTCCGCCTGCCAGTAAGATTGATTTAGTATTATATTTTTGTGCAGCTTTTAATGTTTTTTTAATAAGAACATCAACGATTGCTTTTTGAACAGAAGCTGAAATGTCCTCGACGTCTTTTACGTTTAATTTTCTTTTCTGAATTTCTCTTAAGGCGGCGGTTTTTAAACCTGAAAAACTAAAATCAAAATCATCAGATTTAATAAGCGGTCTGGGAAAATTTATTGCATTTTCATTTCCTTTCAAGGCTGCTATTTCGATATTAGGTCCTCCCGGATAGGGAAGATTTAAAATTCTGCCAATTTTATCAAATGCTTCTCCAGCTGCATCATCCCTAGTCCCGCCAAGCCAAATAATTTTTTCATGATTCTTCATTAAAAGTAGATCCGTATGTCCTCCGGAGACTATAAGCACAGTAGCGGGAAACTCAATATCAGTATCTGGTTTAGAACGTTTAGTGTTTAGTTTTGAATTTCGAGTTTCGAATTTCGAGTTTCCGCGAATAAAATTTGCGTAAATATGTCCTATCAAATGATTTACCTGAATAATTGGTTTATTCCAGACGTAACTAAGGGTTTTGGCTGTTTTCACTCCGACCAAAAGTGATCCGATAAGCCCAGGTCCGATTGTTACCGCAATTGCATCAATTGATTCTTCAATGTTTTGATTATTAATTCTCGGTATTGAATTTAAAGCCTTTTCGATCACCGGTAAAATATATTTAATTTGTTCTCGGGCGGCTGTCTCGGGAATAATTCCACCGGTTTTTGCATGAAGAGAAAGAGAAGAGGCAGTAAAATTTGCTAAGATTTTTACTTTCAAGTCGTCTTTTTTAGCTTCTATAATTGCTGCAGAAGTTTCATCGCACGAGGTCTCAATTGCTAAAATTTTCATAGCTTATCTTATCTCCGGTTTTAATTTTTTGTTCCTTGGCTAAACCGGCATTAATTTCGACAACAGTATCGGATACTTGTGTAGGTTGGTAAACGGGTAAAGTATCATTGACGGACTTTGGCGGTTTTACATTTTCATAAATAGTAACTACTTTCCCTTTTCTAATAAAAATTATGTCAATGGGAAATTTCATATTTTTCATCCAAAATCCGTAATAATTTTCTTTACCAAAAGGGAAAATCATTGCCTGATCTTTTGGTAGTGCAGAATATTTAGATAGTCCAATTTCTTGTTCCTTGCCCGTTTTTGCAACAAGCAAGTTAAATTTGTTGTTGTTAATAGCTATTTTTGGTATTTTATGAAAAAGAGAAATATTTCCAAAAAATAATTTAGAAAAAATTAAAGAAATAATTACCAAAATAAATAAGGCAAATATTATTCCCAATATATTTTTATATTTCATAAGAGATCTGCTAGCTTAGCCAGTCGACTGGTTGATTTGTGTTTTATTGGTTTTACTACGAAAGCAATTTTTGCTCCAACAGTATTTGCTTGTCTTTTCTTATGTTTAATGGCAGGGTCGCCATATGCGACTGCGATAACGTCCGGACCTATTTGGCTTATAAGTTTATCATAATCTTGGTCAGATGCAACTTTTTGTAGTTTTATAACATAATCAACCGAATTAAATGCTGCCAAAACTTCTGCTCTTTCTGCTTGGTTATTTATTGGTCTTTTATCACCCTTAAGTTTTTTAACGGACTTGTCGCTTTCCAGAAGAACAATTAGAACATCCCCTTTTTGTTTTGAATTTTGAAGCAATTTTATATGACCAATATGAATAAGGTCAAAACACCCACCGGTTAAAACAATCTTTTTCCCTTTATTTTTTAACTCTTTAGTTATTCTTCCAATTTGGTTTTCGTTTAAAATCCTGCCCATTTATTCTTTTGTTCCTTTAAGAAATATATCCTGCCAAGCTCTGTAGTTAGAAACAAATTTATCAGAGATAATCTCTTTACCGTTTTTAGTAACCTGTCTGGTAAAGTAAACATTTGCTCCCCAAGCGGCAAAATCGACTTGTTTTATCTCTCCTTTGGTAAGAGTAGGATCGTCCTGGTATATTGCCGGAGGAGGAGGAGTTTGACTTAGAATAATCGGTTTTGTCATATTAACTTGTCTTCCATCGAGTGTTCCGTAAAGAACAAAAGTTAGTCTTAGAATAGAAGGATCGACAAAACTTTGAATTAAAATATTATTTTCCGTATCGTTTTTAAATTTTAAATCGGGAGAGGGACTATAAACAGTTGCATCAAGTCCCGGAGATGAATCTTGTTCGTAATATCCCACTCTATATGCGTGTGCTTGCCGTTCCAGTATTGGAAGCCCTGCATTTAGAATTGCTCTAAAAAGAGTTGTAGAAACTTGACAAACTCCTCCCCCATCTCCCAGAACAGTTCTTCCATCTTTTATAATGTAGGCTTGCTTGTAACCCGTAAATGATGAGACATCACCTAGAGCTTTATTAAAAGAAAATGTTTCGCCTGGGGCTACTAAAATACCGTTAATGCGGGTAGCAGCAAGTGTTACATTAAAAATTCTTCCCGGAATTGAATGTTGAAAGAGTGATGTTCCCGTGCCAATAACTTCCTTAATACCCAACTTATTGGCTTTATCTGTAGTAATAGCGGGTTTAGTTTTTTTAATTGGAATAGGAATAATTATGTTTTTAGTTTTATCCGAAGAAATTAAAGCAATTGTTTTAGAAGAAACGATTTTGTTAAGCTGAATAAAATCCAGCGATTGACCATCTTTTGAAGGACTAAATGCCATTACTCTTTCATTTTCAAATTTAAACAATGCATCGACAGGTTTTTTTTCTATTGCCCTACTAATTGGATCTAAAATATTTTTTAGTTTATCCTCGGAAAAAGTATATGAATTAGGAAAATAAATGCCGTTTAAATATGCTTGAAGAATAAGGCTGACGTTAGAAAAAATATTACTTGATCTTCCCACACTGTACGCTTGATTTGCCAAAAGAGTTCCGTTATATCCAAAATTTATCGTATCGGCGGAAACAGTGGCAATACCATAATCACTTAAAAAAACAAAAGAGGAGCTTTTAAAAAGACTATTTTTTTTATCAAAATAATTTTTTACCCCTGTCTGAGTTCTCCCCCCAAAATTAACTCCGTTTACAATTATTCCGGGATAAACTTTTTGATAATATATTCTCTGAAAAATTAAATAGGTAAAATTTGTAATTATAGCGATTGCTAAAAGTACTCCTATTAGAAACCAAAAGAAAATTTTTGCCACATTTTTAAAATGATCCAGTTTAATCTTTTTTATTTTTTTCATTTGCGCCCAATGCTACCATGGTATTATACTATAGATATGGAAGAAAACACTATTTTTGGGCAGAATCAGAGTAATCAGCAAATTTTCGGTGCTGTTCCTCCCCAACAGCCTCAAGAGAATCAAACAGGGATAATTCAACCTTCTGTGCAAGATACTACTCAAGCAAATACTGTGGGGGCACCTCCCCCTCCTCAACCGCCACTAGAGACTCCTTCGGAAAGTCAGCAGAATAACCAGGGCAATTCCTTTCCTTTTGTTAAAACAATTTTAAAAATATTCTTAGGGTTAATTGTTGTTGGAACATTATTCTTCTTATTCTATATTTTTGTTTTGCCTAGATTTATAAATAATAAAAACGAAAAAGTAACAATTACATATTGGAGTCTTTGGGAAGATCAAAAAGTTATTCAACCAATAATTTCGGATTTCCAAAAACAAAATCCTAACATTACAGTAAATTTTGTAAAACAAGATAGTAAAAAATATAGAGAAAGATTAGATACCAGGATTAGAAATGGAACAGGTCCGGATATTTTTAGATTTCACAATACTTGGTATCCTATGCTTTCTTCGTTTTTAGCACCACTTCCAAGTGACGTCATTACAGCTAAGGATTTCAAAAGCTCATTTTATGCTGTTACCCAAAAGGATTTAGTTAAAAACGGTGCAATATATGGAATACCTCTTGAGATTGATACTTTAGCTCTCTACATTAACACAGACATATTCCAGGCAGCGGGAATAAACCCTCCTGCTACATGGGAGGAGTTTATAAATGATGCCAGAATGATAACGGTAAAAGACGAAAAAGGAAAAATTAAAACTGCCGGAGTTGCTATGGGTGCATATTCAAACGTTGTTCATGCACCGGACATAATTTCCCTTCTTTTTGCTCAAAATGGAGTTAATCCAAATAATATTTCTGCAAATTCGCAAAAAGCAGCAGAAACCTTAGATTTTTATATCGCTTTTGCTCAAGGAGATGGAAATATTTGGGATAAAACGCAAGATTCCTCAACACTTGCATTTAGCAGGGGAAATTTAGGAATGTATTTTGGATATTCCTGGGATTATTTTACCATAAAAGCCATGAATCCCAATCTTAAATTTAAAATTGTTGCGGTTCCACAGCTTCCTGACCAAAGTAAAAATATTGCAAGTTATTGGGTAGAAGGAGTTTCTGGCAAAAGTAAGCATCAAAAAGAAGCAATGCTTTTCCTTAAATTTCTAACAAATAAAGAATCGGCAGAAAAGATATATACCGAAACATCAAAAACCAGAGACTACGGAGAACCATATGCAAGAGTAGATTTGGCAGATAGTCTTAAGGATAATTCCAATATTTCTCCTTTTCTTCTTCAAGCAAGAAGTGCAACTTCGTCTTTTTTTGTAGACGCAACAAATGATGATGGCATAAATTCAAAATGTAATACTTATTTAGAGAATGCAGTTGGTTCAATTTTAGATAACGGTTCTTCGGAAACAGCTGTCCAGACCCTTTCAAAGGGGATCTCTCAGGTCCTAAGTGAGTATGGACAGTAAAAATCAAGCGATTGTCAAAACTTTAATATACAGTGATATTTTTGATTTCCCTTTAACCAAACAGGAGATCTGGAAATATTTAATTTCGAAGAAAAAAATCTCCCAAAAAGATTTCTTAAAACTTTTAAAAAATAAAAAAACCTTATCTAAAAATAATTTCTATTTTTTAAGAGGAAGAGAAAAAATAATTAAAAAAAGAAAAGACAGAGAGCAGATAGGATTTACTAAAATAGAAAAAGCCAAAAAAATAATAAATCTAATTTCTATTATTCCATCAATACATCTTGTGGGAATAACCGGCTCACTTGCTCTATTAAATTCGGAGAAAAAAGAAGACATAGATATATTTCTGATTAGCTCAAGAGGAGCGGTTTGGATTACAAGGTTTTTGGCAGTAATTATTCTTAAATTATCAGGTAATTATAGATCTAGAACAGATAAACTAGTCGAGAATAAGATCTGTTTAAACATGATTATTGGAGAAGATTGCTTAAAAATAAATAATAAAAGACAAGATATTTATACGGCTCATGAAATTATTCAATTGTTGCCAATTTTTGAACGTAATAATACATATCAAAAGTTTTTAAATAATAACTTATGGATTAAGCAGTTTATGCCTAATTCTATGGATAAAGAAAATATTAAAATAAATAGAAAAAAGGAAAGAAAATGGTTAGTTAGTGTGTTAAAAGTTTTTGAGCCATTTGTAAGAAAATTACAATTTTATTCTATGAAAAAATATATCACGCGCGAAACAGTTCTAAATAATTTTTTAGCATTTCACCCAATTGACTACCGGGGCAAAATTATCAAAGAATTTAAGAGACGTATAAAAAATGATTAAAAAATACAAGTTAATCGCAGTCGGTGGGACTTTTGACAACTTTCATAAAGGGCATAGAGGTCTTTTAACGAAAGCATTTTCGTCTTCCGAAAAGATAATTATTGGCATAACGTCAGATGCTTATGTTCTAAAAAATAAAATTAGAAAAATTGAAAATTATAAAAAAAGAAAAGAAACAGTTGAAAATTTCTTATTTGAAAAAGATTTTACAAATCGAACCAAAATAATAAAACTTGATGATGAATTTGGAGAAACAATTAATAGTAAGAAAATTGATTCGATAATTGTTTCGAAATGTACTTTAAAAACTGCAAAGCTAATTAATAAAAAAAGAGACTTAAAAAAAATGTCAAAATTGGCAATCGTTATTTCCGAATATTTTTTTGCAGAAGATGGATTACTAATTTCTTCAAAAAGAATTAGAGAGGGACAGATAGATAAGGAGGGAAAAGTCTATCTTAACAAAGAATGGCTTAATAAAAATTTAATTTTACCTCAGAGTTTACGACCTTTATTAAAAAAACCTTTTGGAGAAATAGTTAAAGGAAAAATGTTAATTAATTCTCAGCTTAACATTGCAACGGTTGGAGATGTAACAACGCAAAAATTTAACAAGCTCTATGGGAATCAAAAAATTTCTATAATAGACTTATTGGTTGGTAGAAAAAAGGTTTTTTCCGACATAAAACAATTAAAATTTAAAAATAATAAGGAATTAATTAAAGTTTCTAATCCACCCGGAATGATAACCCATAAACTATTTATAGCAATACGAAAAAGTTTTAAATCAGATTATGAAAAAATAATTCTAGTGAAAGGAGAAGAGGATTTGGCGGTTTTACCCTTAGCTATCCTAGCGCCTCTTAATTTCCAAATTTATTATGGGCAACCGGGAAAAGGGATTATAAAAGTCGTGGTTAATGAAAGTGTAAAAAAAAGAGCTTATTCGTTGCTCTCTCAGTTCAATTTTGAGACAAGATAGGATCACTACTAGAGGTTATTGACAAAGGTTCTAAATTCTTATATTATGCCTTGAGGTCAAATAACTCCCCCTATATTTAGCTCGGGAGTTTTTATTTATAATTATGGACGTAAAAAAAATCTACTTAACAAAAGAAGGACTGGAAGAGCTTAAAAACGAGCATAACGAGTTGGTTAATGTAAAAAGACCGGATGTGTTGGAAAGAGTCTCACAAGCCCGCAACTTGGGGGATCTTTCCGAGAATGCGGAATATGTTGCTGCGCGGGAGGAACTTTCTTTTATCGACGGAAGAATAGATGAGCTTGAGGAACTTCTAAAACAGGCATCCCTGATAAGTGAGGATAAAAAGAATCTAAGTCATATGGTAGAACTTGGATCAAAAGTAACAGTAAATGTAAAAGGCAAAAACGAATCTTTTATGGTTGTGGGAGAATGGGAAGCAGATCCAATGGACAAGAAAATTTCACATGAATCTCCTTTAGGAAAAGCACTTCTTGGGAAAAAGGTAGGGGAAAAAGTAGAGGTAGAAGCTCCTGCAGGTAAAGTCGATTATACTATTGTTTCGGTTAAATAAACCTAAAAAATCCTCATAGTGAATTTTTAACTCTTTGCTGTATAATATCAATAATGACAGATACTCAATCGGATTTAAGACAAGCAAAAATAGACAAATTGAAAAAACTAAAGGATTTAGGAATAAACCCATATCCATCCTCTTTTGATAAAAAAAACACAGTTGATCAGGCGCTTAACTCTCTGGGAAAAATTGTAAAAATTGCAGGAAGATTATTTTCTTTCAGAGAGCATGGAAACATTGCTTTTGCAAATTTAAAAGACGAAACAGGAAAGATTCAAATATTTTTTAGAAAAGATCTTCTAGAAGATGATTATAAAAATATTAAGCTTCTGGATTTGGGAGATTTTATTGGTATTGAGGGGGAAGTTGTTAAAACAACCTCCGGAGAAATATCGGTAGCCCCAACTTCATTTATTTTGCTCACAAAGTCGATTCTGCCGCTTCCAAATGAATGGTTTGGTCTTAAAGACACAGAGCTTCGATATAGGCAAAGATATTTAGACCTTATGTTAAACCCCGAGGTTAGAGAAAGATTTAATATTAGAACCAAAGTGGTATCGGGTATAAGGGAATATTTGGATAAATTAGGTTTTTGGGAAGTAGAAACCCCGACTCTTCAATCATTGTATGGTGGCGCAAACGCTAAGCCTTTTAAAACACACTTAAATGCATTAGGAGAAGATGTCTATCTTAGAATAGCAGATGAACTTTATTTAAAAAGACTTGTCATCGGAGGATACGAGAAAGTATATGAAATCTGCAAAGATTTTAGAAATGAAGGAATAGACCATACTCATTTTCCGGAATTTACGATGATCGAATGGTATGAAGCATATGCGGACTATAAAAAAGTAATGGATGTTGCAGAAGGATTATTTAAACATCTTGCAAAAAAAATATACGGGAAAACTCAAATTCAAATCGAGGATAAAAAAATTGATATCGGAACAGAATGGCCAAGAATAGAGATGGCACAAATTATTAAAGAAAAACTAGGACTAGATGTAGAGAAAGAAACAAAAGAATCTTTGCTCGGCTATGTTAAGAAAAAAATGTTCGATGTGAAAATAATTGGAGGAGAAACAAAGGGACAATTAATATTTATAGTTTTTGAACATGAAATTCCGCACCTTTTAATTAAGCCTACTTGGATAATTGATTATCCGGAAGACGTAAGTCCTCTGTCTAAAACACACAGATCAAAACCGGGATGGGTTGAAAGATTTGAGGGATATATTGGAGGTAAAGAAATTGCCGATGGATGGTCTGAGCTTACGGACCCTCAAATTCAAAGAGAAAGATTCGTTACGGATTCAGCTGTTGCCAGATTGGATAAAGAAGAAGCTCAGCATATTGATGAAGATTTTTTAACTGCAATGGAGTATGGAATGCCGCCAACCGGTGGAATAGGAATTGGAATAGATAGACTGGTAATGTTTTTTACAAACACATGGATTATAAAAGAAGTAATGCTTTTCCCAACCTTAAAACCTCAAAAAAAAATTCTAAAGGATAAATAAAAGAAATACAAATTTTTCAGTATTAATAAGATTAACTTTTTTTGGAATCAAAAATAGGAGCGTCGATTCCATTTTGAGGGAAAGATCCCTTAATTGCAGTACTTAGTGCAGTAGGATTATCAAATTGTTGAAGAAGTATTTCCTCAATTGCTCTTGTTTTTATACCTAACTCTTTGAGATCAAATAATTGATTTACCGGCGATTGACGAGTTACTCTTTCTGAGGACTGTATCCCACAAGCTTCTTTACTCATATCTTGATATTATCGTACATTTTCTTTTAAATGCAATAGGTATTCTATGGTATACTTTTTGAATGAAAAAGTTGTTAATTGCCACCGGAAATCAGGGGAAATTGCGGGATATAAAAAAATATTTAAGCGATCCGGATTTTGAAATTATTTCCTTAAGTGATCTTGATTTAAAGCAAAACGTTACAGAGGATGGAAAAACCTATAAAGAAAATTCACAAAAAAAGGCTCTATTTTTTGCAAAATTATCGAATCTACCAACTCTTTCAGATGATAGCGGAATAGAAATAGATGCTTTAGAGGGGAAACCAGGAATAGATAGCCACTACTGGGCAGAAGATGAAGATGGGATTATAAAAAAACTTTCGGAGTTATCAAAAAGCTTGCCTAATAATAATCGTGGAGTAACTTTTAAGTCTACTATTTCTCTAGCTTTGCCAAGCGGAAAAATCTGGAGCGTTATGGGTGAGGTTAAAGGAATTATCGCGGAAAAAGAAAATGGGAGAAGAGATCCCGGTTATCCCTATCGTTCATTTTTTTATCTCCCTAAGATTAAGAAATATCATGATGAAGAAGAATTGACCAAAGATGAGTGGCGGTTGTATAATCACAGGTATAAAGCAATTCAAAAAATAAAAAAAATAATTGCAAAAGAATTAAAATTTTAAAACTATGTTAGACATTAAATTCATAAGAGAAAATACAAAGTTTGTTATTGATGGAGCAAGGAATAAGGGTGTAGAAATTGAAGGTGAAAAAATTATTAAAATAGATGAACAAACAAGAGGACTAAATGTTCAGGTGCAAAAATTAAGAGAAGAAAGAAACATCGCTGCAAAAAATAAAGACATAGAAAAAGGGAAGAGGGTAAAGCAAGAGCTGGATGAAAAAGAAAAAAATCTCAATAAACTTAGTCAAGAACTAAATGAATTATTGCTTAAGATACCAAATCCGGCTAAAAAAGATGTAAAACCGGGAAAAAACGATACGGAAAATGATATTTTAAGAAAAGTTGGAATACCTAAGAAATTCAATTTTGTCCCCAAAGATCATTTAGCACTTGGGGAAGCATTGGACATTATTGATGTTGAAAGAGCATCTAAGATATCGGGATCAAGATTTTACTTTCTTAAAAACGAAGCAGTTCTTTTAGAGTTCGCTTTAAAACAGTTTGCTTTCGAAACTTTACTTAAGGAAGGTTTTATTCCGGTTCTTCCTCCGGTGTTAATTAAAACAGAAGTTATGAAAGATCTTGGGTATATGGAAAATGGGGGAGATGAGGATATGTATACTTTTGAAAAAGACGATTTAGTTTTGGTAGGAACTTCGGAACAATCAATTGTCGCTATGCATAGAGATGAAGTGTTAGATGCTAAGGATTTACCAAAAAGATATGTTGGTTTTTCAACTTGTTTCAGAAGAGAAGCAGGTTCTTACGGAAAAGACACTAAGGGAATTTTAAGAGCGCATCAATTTGACAAGATCGAAATGGTTTCTTTTGTAAAGATAGGAGAAGATGACAAAGAACATGAATTTTTCTTGTCTTTAGAGGAAAAATTGCTCAAAGCATTGGAGATTCCCTACCAGGTTATTAAGATGTGTACCGGGGATTTGGGTTTTCCTGCCGCACGCAAATATGATTTAGAAGGGTGGATTCCTTCTCAGAATAAGTACCGCGAGCTTACTTCTGCCTCTACGACAACAGATTTTCAGGCAAGAAGATTGAGTATTCGTTATAAGGATGGGGACAGAACGGAATATGCAAATATTCTAAACGGAACAGCATTTTCTACACGACCAATAATTGCAATTATGGAAAATTATCAACAAGAGGATGGGTCAATTGTTATTCCCGAGATTTTGAGAAAATGGGTTGGTAAAGATAAGATTACGTCAAAAGACTAATTTTTTCTCTTTTCTTAACAAAAAAACAGCATAATTAAGCTTTCTAATTTATGTTGATTTAACAGTCTAATCTATTAGTTCTGAAGCAGGAAAAAAGTCTTGACAAAAAGTTTAAAATATTTCACCATTTAATTAGCTAACTGCCAATTCTCTATTCTGGAGAATGGTTGTAAGGAGGTGATATCCATGCCAGCAAAGAAAAAGAAGAAGAAAGCAAAGAAATAATTGGTGATTTGTTTGGAGATTACCAATTGATCAATTGGTAAAACCCCACTTCGGAATTAAATGTTTCGAGTGGGGTTTTTTGTGGTAAAATGGATAGTATGTTTAAAGCTCTATCTAAATTTTTCGATTCAAATGAAAAAGAAATAAAAAAAATTACCCCAATTGTTTCCGAAATAAACAGTTTTGAAGATAAAATTAAAAAACTCAAAGACAGTGACTTTTCTAAAAAAACAGAAAGTTTTAGACAAAGAATAGTAGATGGAGAGCCATTGGACTTAATCTTACCGGAAGCATTTGCGTTGGTTAGAGAGGCTTCTAGAAGATCAATCGGACAAAGACATTTTGATGTTCAACTTATGGCGTCTGTAACTCTTGCTCGCGGTAAAATTGTAGAGCAAAGAACAGGAGAAGGGAAAACTTTATCTGCCCTTCCTGCTTTATATTTACACTCACTAACCGGTAAAAGTGTCCATTTGGTAACAGTAAATGATTATTTAGCCCGTCGTGACTGTGGTTGGATGGGACCTATTTTTAATTTTTTAGGTCTAAAGGTATCATCAATAATTAGTGAACAATCTTTTCTGTTTGATCCCAAACATACTAATAAAACTGTAAATGATTTTAGACTTTTACATCTTAGACCAATATCCAGAAAAGAAGCATACGAAGCGGATATTGTTTACGGAATAAATTCCGAATTTGGATTTGACTACCTAAGAGATAATATGGCAACAGATGCTTCTCAAATAGTTCAGAGAGGTTATTATTTTGCCGTTGTAGACGAGGTAGACTCGGTTCTAATAGACGAAGCCCGTACTCCGCACATTATTTCCGCACCGGATGAAGCTCCTGCCCAAAAATATTATGAATACGCAAAAATTGTTGATAAATTAAATCCGGAAACAGATTATAAAATAGACGAAAAATTGCGTACTGCTCATTTAACTGACCATGGAATAAGTAAAATTGAAAAAATGTTTGGTGTTCCCGATATTTACGAAAAAGATTTTGACACTGTTTATCATTTGGAGGCGGCGCTTAAAGCAAGAACATTATTTCATAAAGAAAAAGACTATATTGTAAAAGATAATGAAGTTATTTTAGTTGACGAATTTACAGGAAGATTAATGACAGGTAGGAGGCTTTCGGAGGGTCTTCATCAGGCTATTGAAGCAAAGGAAAATGTTACGATTCAACGGGAATCAAAAACTCTAGCTACTGTTTCCCTTCAAAATTACTTTAGAATGTACGAAAGACTTGCCGGAATGACAGGAACGGCAGTTACGGAAGCGGAAGAATTTAACAAAATTTATAAGTTAGACGTAGTGGTAATTCCGACGCATCGCAATATGATTAGGAAAGATGAGCCGGATGCGATTTACAAAACAGGAAGAGCAAAAATTGCGGCAGTTGCCGATTTAATTGAAAAAGCATACAAAAAGGGTCAGCCGGTTTTGGTTGGAACAACCTCGATAGAAAAAAACGAAATAGTTTCTCAGGCTCTAAAAAGAAGAGGAGTAAAACACGAAGTTTTAAACGCTAAAAACCATGAAAGAGAAGCAGAAATTATTGCTAAGGCAGGGGAAAAAGGGGCAGTTACTGTTGCAACAAATATGGCGGGACGTGGAGTAGACATAATTTTAGGAGGAGACACTCCAAAGCTTGAGGACGGTACAGAAAAAAGAGGAACTAAGGAATGGGAGATTTGGGAAAAAAGACATAAAGAAGTGCTTAATTCAGGTGGATTAATGGTTATTGGAACAGAAAGGCATGAATCCAGAAGAATAGATAATCAGCTAAGAGGAAGATCCGGTCGTCAGGGGGATCCGGGTGTTTCACAATTTTTTGTTGGACTGGATGATGAAATAATGAGGCTTTTTGGTGGAGATACTATTTCTAATATTATGACACGCTTTAATATGCCCGAAGATATTCCATTGCAAAATCCGTTGGTCTCAAAAGCTATTGAGCAAGCGCAGGGAAAGGTTGAAGGGTATAACTTTGACATGAGAAAACATTTGGTTGAATATGACGATGTTATAAACAAACAAAGGGAAATAATTTATCAGCGCAGAAGAAAAGTTTTGGAAGGGACGGAAAAAGTGGACTTAAAAACAGACATTAAAGAAATGGTTGCAAATAATATTGCAATTACCGTGGAAATGAGTGCTATAGATTATGAGAATCCGGAAAAATCCGTAAATAGGCAAATCGTAGATAAATTTACAACTATTATTCCTTTTGAAGATGTGTCTGCCGGGCAAATTGAAACTCAATTGGAACAGTTGCATTCTAATCAAGAAAAAATCGAGTTTTTGGTAAAAATAGCAGATGATATGTATGAAGCACGTGAAAAACAAATGGGTAAGGAGTTAATGCACGAAATAGAGAAATTCGTAACACTTTCGGTAGTAGATAATTTATGGATGGATCATTTAGATGCAATTGATAATTTGCGTCAGGGAATTGGCCTCCGTGGCTATGGGCAAAGAGATCCCTTAGTTGAATATAAGAATGAAGCCTTTACAATGTTTGAAAAGCTTTTGGCAGGAATTGACGACGAAGTAGCTCATAGAATTTACCGGGTTCAAGTTCAAAGCCAGTCCCCTGAGATGCACCAGCATCAACACCAGCATGTTGCCGCTAATAATCCAAATGCTTCCTCTGTTCCTTCCTCAACCGGTTTTCAAAATACAACAACTGTAAATACTTCAAGTTCAGTTTCGGATAAAAAAAAACTCGGTCGCAATGACCCCTGTTGGTGCGGATCCGGGAAAAAATATAAAAAATGCCACTTGCCGGATTAAAAGCACACCTTTATTAGAGCAAGATTTTTTGATAGGATAGAGTTGTATGTTGCTGCCCAATGAACAAATAAAGTTTCTCCTATTGCAGACTGGCCAAGTAAGTCAACAAACAATAGACTCCCTAGAGGCTTTTGCGAAAAACTCGCGAGTTCCTCTACAGGAAGCAGCAATAGAAAAAGACGTTGTTTCAGACGAAAACTTAGGAATTCTCATTGCAAATTATCTTAAGTATCCATTTATCTCCCTGGCAAAAATTTCAATACCAGATAATATATTCTCGATTGTTCCCGAAAGACTTGCCAGAAAATATAAAATAGTTTCATTTGCAAAAGACGAAGAAGGAATAAAGCTTGCAATGGAAAATCCGCTTAATAAAGATCTTTCAGACATGATTTCCAAAAAAACAAAACTCAAAATAATACCTTACTTTGCAACAGAAAGAGATATAGAAAATTCGTTACAGTTATATAGAAAAAATTTACAACAGGTTTTTAACGAGCTTTTGCGAGGAGTAATAGGTACAGAAGTTGAAGGAGAAGATTTTCCGATTATAAAAATGGTTGAGATTCTCATAACCTATGCTTATAGAGATAAAGCTTCCGATATACACATAGAGCCGGAAGAAAACGATCTTTTAGTTCGTTTTAGAATAGATGGAATTTTGCACGACATGTTATATCTGGACAAAAAGTTAACAGAAAGAATTTTAATGCGCATTAAAATTCTTTCAAGGCTTAGAACGGATGAGCATTTAAGCGCCCAAGATGGGAAAATAAGAATGGTTATTGATAATGACAACTTGGATCTTCGTGTTTCTATAGTCCCGATCGCCGAAGGAGAAAAAGCCGTACTTCGTCTTTTGCCTTCGCACTTTAGACAGTTTTCCCTTCTTGATTTGGGAATGAGAGAAGAAGATCTTAAGAAAGTTAACGCAGCAATTAATAAAACTTTCGGTATGATTTTATCAACGGGACCAACAGGATCTGGGAAAACAACGTCTATTTATTCGATTCTTAAGATTCTTAACACAAGAGAAAAAAATATTACAACGATTGAAGATCCTATAGAATACAGAATTAAAGGAGTTAATCAAATTCAAGTAAATGTTAAAAGCAACCTCACCTTTGCACAAGGACTAAGAAGTATTCTTCGTCAGGATCCAAACGTAATTTTTGTAGGAGAAATAAGAGATGATGAAACTGCGGAAATTGCTGTAAATGCAGCTTTAACAGGGCATTTAGTCGTTTCCACCCTTCATACAAATGATGCTGCGACCGCTTTGCCTCGTCTTGTCGATATGAAAATTGAGCCTTTTTTGGTTGCCTCAACAGTAAATGTTATTATTGCCCAAAGATTGGTTAGAAAAATATGTGAATCTTGTAAGGTTCAGGGTGTTTTAAAAAGGAGTGATCTTGCTAAAAATATAGCGGAAGAACTTATTGCAAAATATTTTCCTCCGCAAGAGGATCTTAAAGTTTATCAGGGAAAAGGATGTAAGGTTTGTCATAATACGGGATTCTTGGGAAGAATAGGAGTTTTTGAAGTACTGGAAATGACAAACACGATAAAAAAACTCATTACTGACAAAAATGACTCAGATGTTATCGCTAAAAAAGCAATAGAAGAGGGCATGACCACTATGCAGGAAGACGGAATGGATAAAATCGTAAAAGGAATGACTACTCTTGAAGAAGTACTGAGGGTTACAAAGGTGGAAAAAGTATGAACGCAAAAAACATAACTATCTCCGATAATGAAAAAGTAAGCCTATTTAGTACATTATCTACTATGATTAATGCGGGAATTCCAATTCTCGAAACCGTAGATTCAATAGCGGATGGTTCTAAAGGGAATACAAAAAAAGTTATAGAGTCAATAAGGGAAGATATTACACAAGGTAAATCTTTATCCGTTGCGTTTTCTAAATTTCCCTCTGTTTTTAACAAGGTAACCATAAATGTAATTAAAGCTTCGGAAGAAGCGGGGACATTAGATGTTGTTTTAAAAGATTTAAAGTCTCAACTGCAAAAAGACATGGAATTTATAAATAATGTTAAATCAGCAGTTACTTATCCGCTAGTAATTCTCGTATTATTTATGGCAGTTTTAATGATAATACTTGTGGTTGTAGTTCCCAAGATAGCCACGGTGTTTATTCAGCTTAGAGTTAAATTGCCGCTTCCTACAAAAATTCTCATATTTATGTCTGATGCTGTTTTGCATTATCCAATTCCACTTTTAATTGGCCTGGCTCTAATCGTCGGGGGCTTTATGCTTTTATTCAGGTATAAAAAATCAATTATATTAGGTTTTATTTTTTCTCTTCCGCTTGTTTCGAGATTAATTAAAGAGATTGATTTGGTTCGTTTTTCCCGAAGCATGTATCTTTTATTAAATTCCGGTATTACTATTACATCGGCTTTGGCATTAGTTGAAGGAACAGTTATGCGAAAAGATATTGCAAAAGCCATTGCAATTGGCCAGGAAACCGTTCTCTCAGGGAAAAAAATTTCCGATGCATTTAAAGATAAAAAAACCATTTTTCCGGTAATTGTAGTAAAAATTATTGAAGCAGGAGAAAAAACGGGAACTTTGGAAAAATCAATGCAAGAAATTGCAGAATATATGGATTACCAAGTAAATTCAACTCTAAAAACAGTAATTTCGCTACTTGAACCGCTGATGCTGGTTTTTGTTGGGATTTTGGTTGGAGCAATGATGATGTCTATTATTACTCCTATTTATGGATTAATCGGTCAATTTAATGGTGGGAGATGAAAAACAATCAATCTGGTTTTACCTTGATAGAGTTAATTATCGTACTGGGAATTCTTCTGATGCTTTTTGGATTTATAAGTTTTAACTTAGTTGGTGTGCAGAGAACTGCATCGGTAAGCTCAACGGTTGACATTTTACTTTCGGACATAGCATCGCAGCAAACTAAAGCTATGCTCGGAGTCGGTTCAGCAAGTGGAAATAGTTACGGAATTTATTTCCAACCCGGTGAATATACATTATTTAAGGGGATTACATATCCTCCATCTGACCCTAATAATTTTGTCGTTTCTCTTGATCCGGGAATTACATTAACAAATATTACTTTTCCATCAAGCTCTATAGTTTTTTCTACAGGAACAGGAGAGATAAATGGATTTTTAGATGGTCAAAACACAATCAGCATAAAGGATGCACAAGGAACAAAAATAGAAACCATCACTATAAATAGGTATGGCGTGATAATTTCGAAAAATTAAAATGAAAAACAAAGGTCAGTCCTTAATTGAGCTTTTAATTGTAATAGCCTTGTCGGCAATTTTAATCCCGGCTTTACTTGTAGGCTTTGCTGTAACAAGAAATGGAAGAGCACAGCAAGAACAAAGACTTCAGGCAACAAATTATCTAAAAGAAGCTCAGGAGGCAATAAGAATAATTTATTTTAATAATTGGGATAATCTTATAAATGGAACATACCATCCTGTTGTTTCTAGTTCAACTTGGGTTCTTTCTCCAGGCTCCGAAGCAATAGACAATAACTTTGTACGGCAAGTTACAATAAGCGATGTTTTTAGAGATACAAATGGTAATATTGTTACAATCGGTGGAGTCCTTGATCCGTCCACGAAAGAAATTACAGTTTCAGTTTCCTGGATAAATCCAATGTCCTCGTCGGTTACGGCAAGTTCATATTTAACGAGAAATAAAAATCTAACACATCTGGAGACAGTTGTTGCCGATTTTACTCCTGGAGTTTCTAATCCTGTAACAACAGGTGTAGTAATAACAGATACAAGCGGAGGAGAAATTATGCTAGGGGCAGGCGGAGGCGGAGGAGATTGGTGTAATCCAAGTCAATCAATTACAACGGTTAATCTATCGCGTCAAGGGATTCCGACGTCAGTATGGGCATTTGAAGCGGGGGACGGAAACGATGGTAATAGAGTATTTGCGGGAACAGGATTAAATGCATCCGGACCAACGTTTACCAATACAAAAGTTATTGGCAATAGTCCGCCAACTGCTACATTTCTTGGTCAATTTAACAATACGAAAACAAACGGTATGTTTGGAAGCGCTAACTATGCATATTTGGCTACAGATCAAAATTCAGCTGAAGTTACAATTCTTGACTTGAATCAATTTACAGATCCGCCCACTAATCAAAATTACAAAACAGTAGGAACGTTTGATACACCCGGGCCTACAGATGCAAATGGCGTCTTTGTGTCTGGGGATACAGGATATGTAATAACAGGAAGTACTTTGTACAACTTTAATATAACAGACAAGACGAATCCTACTGCTCTTGATTCAGACGGAGTTACTCTTGCAGGGACAGGGAATAAGATTGTTGCTGTCGGGAATTACGCATATGTGGTAACTTCAAGTACGTCGAAACAGTTACAAATTGTTGATATCAGTATCCCAACGAATTTAAGTGTCATTGGAAATTTATCTTCAGGGCTTAATGATAAAGGTGCTGTAGATTTGTTTGTGAACTCATCGGCAACAATTGCGTATGTCGTAACGTCGGTATCAGATACCAATGGAGAATTTTTTATTATCGATATGACCAATAAAACTAATCCTGCTCCGGTTGTTGACGGAGCTTATGAATTAGGCGGTATGAATCCAAAAGGTGTAACAGCCGTAACCGGCAACAAAGTAATTATAGTTGGAACTGGAGGGTTAAAACAGTACCAAATTATTGACGTTTCAGAAAATCCTCCTAAAACATGTGGTGGTGGTCTTACAGTAACTGGTGGAGTAAATGCAATTTCGTCTGTTTTGCAATCAGACGGCTATTCATATTCATACATTATTACGGGAGATACTTATGCGGAATTAAAAATAATCTTAGGGGGAGGAGGAGCAGGTAGTAGGTATACATCTTCGGGGGTTTTTGAGTCTGAGACATTTGATGCCGAAAAAGAAGTTGCCTGGAACATGCTTTCTGCCACAATTTCTGCGCCTTTAAACACAACACTTCAATTTAAAGTTGCTTTAAAAGATGCGCTAAACAATAGCTGTAGCGGCGTAAGTTTTAACAATTCAGATTTTGTCGGGAGCGATGGACAGTCAAGTTCTTTTTTTCCATCAACAGGAGGAATTTTGGCATTTAATAGTGACGGGAATGGTTATGAAAATCCCGCTCAATGCGCACGCTATCGAGCATACTTAACAACTTCAGACATAACACAGTCGCCTGTTGTTCACGATGTTAATCTTAATTATTCGCCGTAAATGATAAACAAAAAACTAATTAAAAATTTAAATTTAAAAATTAAAGATTATGAAAAAGGCTTTACTCTTATAGAAATCATAATTTATATGGGCATTTTTTCCATACTAATTGTTGCGATGCTCCAGTTGTTAACTGCTGTTTTTGACGTCCAATTGGAATCTCAGAGTACGGCAAGTGTTTCTCAAGATGGACGTTTTATTTTAAATAAATTAACCAACGATATTAAAAAAGCAAAAATTATTACATCCCCAAATATAGGAAATCAGGGTCAAAGTCTTGTAATATCCGATGGAACCACAATTTATACATACAATCTGTTAAGTGAAAATTTAACCTTAACTAATAGCACTACGGGAACAACAGATCAGCTAAACAGTGTTGATACAACGGTTTCTAATTTAAATATTTTAAGGCTCGCGGATACAAGCGGTCAGAATAACACTCTCACAGTTTCATTTATTATTAACAGTAAGGTGTTAAGAAGAAATGGAGTCAATACGGAAAACTTTAGAATAACAGTAGGGACTCGTTAAATAAAAATGAGAAAATCGCTTTTTTTACAACAGTCTGGTCAGGCGTTAATTAGTATTTTATTTATTACCATTATTGGGATGACCATTATTTCTTCAGCGGCTTTTTTGGTTTATGGTAACATTCAGTCTGTAAGTATCACCGAACAGGGCTCTTATGCTTATTATGTTGCGGAAAGTGGTGTAGAAGAAGGACTTCTTAGGCTGGTTAGAAATCCATATTATTCAGGAACGCCTATTGGTCAGCCTTTTATAGTAGGATTGGGTAGTGCTGTGATAGAAGTTGATACGGCGAGTGGATTAATAACCTCAACGGGAACGTATAACAATACAACGAGAAAAATTCAGGCCCAGACAGTGTACAATAATGGTATAAGAACAATTACTTCTTGGAAGGAGGTTTGGTAATGGTAAAAAAACAAACAATAGCAGTATTTTTAGAAAGCAGTAGGATCTCATTGTGCTTAAAAGATACAAATAATATTCTTCAGCTCGATTTACCGCCGGATACGGTTTCGGATTTAGAAGTAATAGACAGAGATAAATTTGAGCAACTTGTTAATTCGTTTTTCCAAACAGATGCGTTTAAGGGAATAGAATTTGACGTTGCTCTTGTCTTCTCTCGGGATGTCACTTTTGAAAAAGATTTTACGGATAATGCTACAAAAGTAAACTATGAAGAAATACAAAAGTTTTTAGATATTGTTCCTTTTGAGGATATATTAAGTAAAACATACAAAATCAACAGAAAAGCAAAAATTGTAGCAGTTAACAGAAGCTTATATGACGTTATATGTTTGGCTTTAGAAAAAAACAAAGCTTATATATCCCTGGTAGTGCCAATGGCAATTTTAGCAGAGACAACTCCGGAGCTTTCTACTAATGTTGATTTAGCATTTATTGCAGCAAGATCGGATTCGTTTAGACAGTACAGCTTTATCGAGGTAAAAGAAGCAAACCTTAAAAGTGAGCAAAAGAATTCAATAGGGATTAAGAAAAAAGACGTAAGGTTATATGCCCTTTTAGGTATTTTTGCATTGCTTTTTTTAATTCTTTTAATGTTAATATATACAACCTTTTTCTCTTCTCCCAAAAAGAATAAGAAACCGGTTGTTTTACCAAAAGCTTCAGTTTCAACAACCATTCCGGTGGAGATGATTCCTTCAGCCAGTCAGTCGGGAAACATATCTTCGCCAAGTTCTTCATTGCGGCCAACACACTAGCATAGATCTTTAAAGAATAGTACTAAAATTTAAATCAGATGGTTTTGGCTTCAAATTGCCCTATTGACAAACTAATTTTTATTATGCTACGCTAATTATGAGACATGAAATCACTGCCCAACTTGGTAAGAAAAGAAAAAGGTTTTACCCTCATAGAACTACTCGTTGTAATTGGAATTTTAGCAATCTTACTTTCGATTGTTTTAATCGCAATTAATCCGGCAAGACAATTTGGTCAAGCAAACGATACGAGAAGAAGAAGTGAAGTAACACAAATCCTAAATGCAGTTGGAGCATACGCAGCGGATCACAAAGGAGTATTGCCGGCTGCAATTAGTGGTTTAGCCGATGATACAGCTACACAAATTAGCAATACAGGCGCAGATATATGTGCAGATTTAGTTCCTAATTATATTCCTGCACTTCCACAGGATCCACAGCAGGGAACAGGGACAGCGATTACGGCTTGCGGGGTGGCATACGATACAGGTTATCAAATTGCTCATGATGTTGCAGGAAGAGTTACAGTTTCAGCACCTCAATACGAAGGCGATACAGCAATATCAAATACACGCTAGTCTTCTAATTCATGGCAAAAAAGAAAGTTAAATCAGATAGTAATAAACTTAGCCGTCATGAGAGCAATATCAAAGCAATATTGTCATTGTTGGTATTGCTTCTTGCTTTTGCAGTGCTATTAATTTTCAATACTTACCAAGAAAATATAATATATGCCTCTTTTAAGTGGTTTATATCGCTGGCAGTTGTCTTGTTTGCATTTTTACTAGCTCTGCTTTTTCTCATTAATCCACAAAAAAAACATTAGTTTAATTTTTGCTTAGGAAGTCTTTTTATTAAAGTAGTTGATTATTTTTTTCTTTCTATCCACAACCGGTAATGTGCTTATGATTCCGGGACCGTTTACACAGCCGCCTTCACAAAATAAAACATCCATAAAACGAATTTTGGGATTACTTTGAAATTCTATAAGCGCCTCTTCTACATTTCTCCAACCAGAGACAATTCTAAATTCTTCATCTTTTAAAATTCTATTTACGCCGCTGGTTAAAGTTAATCCCCCATCCATAGGATAAATTCGGGTATCTTTAGCTTCCAGATCAAATTTATCATTCCCGGTCGGCATATTAACACTGATATTAAAATTTGTAAAAACCTCATCCAGCTCTTTATATGTTAAAACTAAAATATTTAATTCCGGGCGATCTTCCGATGATTCAAGCTTTTTGGCAATACAAGGGCCGATAAAAACAGGTTGGTGGTCAGGATATCTTTCCTTAACTAATTTAGCGGTTGCAGACATAGGTGAGTCGGCAGAAAGAGCGAGATATTTTAAAAGACTTGGATATTTTGTTCTAACCATTCTTACAAAGCTTGGGCAGGGACTAGTAATAATTCTGGACTTAGGATTTCTTTGCAAAAGACTTAAAACCTGTTCGTTAGTTTTTTTTGCTCCGACGGATACTTCAACAACATAAGCAAATCCCAATTTTTTTAGTTTGGTAATTATTTGCGGATATTCGTAAACAATCGGAAAAGAAGGAGCAAGTATTACCGCTAATCTTGCCTTTTTATTAAGAAGATCAATGAGACGGATAGTTTCATTCATTCCTGTTTATAGCTTTGAGTAAACCAAAAGCAAGAATTCCTCCTGCGATTGCAGTTGCGAATTGGAAAATACTCATTGCAGTAAGAAATATTTGGGGTACTAAATTAAGTTTAAAATAAGCAAAGGCAAAAACAAAAAGTAAAGCCGCTTTTAATAGAGAAGATAGAAATAGCGCGAGCGGAAAAGAAGTATTTTTTTTAATTTCGATAAAAGATTTTACCAAAATAAAATTTCCCAGCCAGATAAAAGGCAAAAAGTAAGTTAGAAATGGGGTATATGGTCCAAATAAAATTCCGTTTCCTAATGCGCCGATGCTTGGAAAAACAATTACCGGCCAAGCCTTTCTTAAAGGAAGTTTAATGGCAGTTAGAATTAAAAAAGAGTTTACCAAAGTCCCTGTTAAAAGTTGCGGGCCGGAAGCAAAGAATGGAATCGTAAAAGCAACAACCGGTAAAACTATTCCGTAGTTTAAAACTTCTTCTTTGTTTAGAATTAAAGATTTCACCTGCATAAAAAACCTATCGTAAGAACAAATTTTATTGATCGGTGGTTGTTTCTGTTTTTTCTTTCTTATGTCTTTCTTCTATTGTTTTGAGTTTATCGTTAATTGCTCTTTCCAAATCGACTCCTGCTGCTAAAGCAAGCTGTGTGGTAACAATAATTACGTCTGCAAATTCCTGATAAACATTTCTTTTGTCAAATTTATCTAATTTTGATTTTCTTTGTAGCTTTAATATTCCTAAAATATCATTACAAAGTTCTCCAACTTCTTCATTAAGCTTTACGGTTTTTGCAAGAATTTCTCTCTCTTTTGGAGATTCAACAACATATTTAGTTTTTGTTTTGTCTTCCAAATTGGAAACTCTTTCTTGAAGATTTTTTAAATTCATGCTTCTATTCTATCACGAACTACCTTATTATAAAAAACCAAAAGAGAATAGCGATAATAATTCTATAAACTCCAAAAGGAATAAAAGTGTGATTTTTAATAAAATTTAAAAAGAATTTAATTGCCAGTATTGCCACGATAAAAGCTCCGATAAATCCTACAGTCATAGTTAAATATTCATTAGTATCGTAGGCAGAAAAGTCACTTTTTAAAATATCAAATGCAGATGCCGCAAACATTGTAGGGACTGCGAGTAAAAAGGAAAATTCAACCGCGGTTTTTCTTTTCGTTCCCAAGAAAAGTCCTCCAACAATAGTAGCAGCGGAACGGGAGACTCCCGGAATTATTGCAAGGGATTGAAATACTCCTATTAAAAATGCATTTTTTAAAGTCATTTTTTCAATTTTATCGATATGATGTTTTTTTTCTTTATAAATAAGCTCTAATATAATCAATAAAATACCACCAATCAGAAGAGCATATAATGTTACGATAGTATTTCCCAAGAGGACGGTTTTTATAAATTTGTATAAAGGGTATGCGATAATAGCTGTTGGAATAAATGCAACAATGATTCTTTTCCAAATTTTTTTACTTGCAATTACAGTTTTCCAATATAAAACTATTACTGCCAGAATTGCTCCCAATTGAATAATAATTTCAAAATCTTTTACAAAGTTTGTTTGATAAATTTTTAGTAAATCCGCCGTAAGAACTAAATGTCCAGTGGAAGAAATAGGTAAAAATTCCGTTATTCCCTCCACGATTGCTAGAATTATCGAGTTAATGATGGTCATTGGTTAGTTATCTGTATTAAGTATAAAATATAAAGTATTTAGTATAAAGCAGTAAAAACTTAGATAAGCTCGATTGCAAAAGAGTTTATTATTACCTAGAATAAGTAATATGAAAGAAACAATGACGGGCAAAAATAAAGAGTGGGATTTAAAAAAACTTATCCTTGCCCTCTTTATTTTAGTAGGTATTTTAATTTTGGTTTTATTTTTTAAATTTTATTTTTTTGCAAATGAGGACAACATTACTCAAGTTGCTAAGGTTCAGGAGAAAAGAGTTAAGGGAATAAGTACGGAAAATATACAAAAAGTGGTTCAGGAAAAAGTTGATTTAATAAAAGAACAGGCGGATCAAATTAATGTCACGGATATTGCAACATCTTCTCCTCAAATGCAAAAATTAATCAAAGACATTAAGTCATTAGAAGGCTATCCAAGTAGTCAAGCAAGAAGCATGTGTGAGAATCTTTGCAAAAGTTTATAAAATGACAAAAGAGAAAATCCATCAGCCGGCGGACAAAAAACCAAATAGATTTAGTAGATTTCTAAAAATTCTTGGTCCGGGACTTATTACGGGGGCTGCCGATGATGACCCTTCGGGAATAGCTACTTATTCACAAACCGGTGCTCAATTTGGCTATGGTCAGCTCTGGACGGTAATTCTTATGTACCCTTTAATGACTGCCGTTCAGGAAGCTTGCGCAAGAGTAGGGGCGGTAACGGGAAAGGGTTTAGCAGCCGTAGTAAGGGATTATTACAGCAAGAAAATACTTTATTTTGTTGTTGCTCTTGTTGTAATTGCCAACATTATAAATATTGGAGCAGACATTGGGGCAATGGCAGAATCAATGAGGCTAATAATTCCAATTTCGTTTACCTACTGGGCTCTAATTTTTACCTTTGTAATGCTTGCTCTGGAAGTTTTTACTTCTTATTCTGCCTACGCAAAAATTCTCAAATGGCTTTCCTTAGTTCTTCTTGCTTATCCGATAACGGCAATAATTGCAGGGCAAAATTGGCCGGTTGTTTTAAGGGCAACATTTGTTCCGCATATTCAATTGGATTTTGGATTCTTCTTTCTCCTTACAGGCGTCTTAGGAACAACGATTTCTCCCTATATGTTTTTTTGGCAAGCATCGGAAGAAATAGAAGAAGAAATAGAAGAGAAAAGGGTTGGTCAAAACGGAGGAATTCCGAAAATTAGTAAGCTCTTTCTAAGAAATCTTAGAATTGACACTTTTTTAGGAATGCTTTTTTCGGAATTAATGACCTTTTTTATAATCATTACAGCTGCTTCAGTTTTAAATGCAAACGGAGTTACCAATATTAGTACAGCCGCTGATGCGGCAAAAGCTCTGGAACCGCTTGTTTCTACTTTTCCTAATTCGGGGTTAATTGCCAAAACTATTTTTGCGGCAGGAGTTGTCGGAATTGGTCTTCTGGCAGTTCCGGTTCTTGCAGGGTCTGCCTCCTATGCATTGTCCGAAGCTTTCCATTGGAGAGAGGGATTATCTCTTAAATTTAAAAAAGCACACGGATTTTACGGAGTAATAATTGCATCAACTTTAATTGGACTTTTAATTAATTTTATTGGTATTGATCCAATTAAAGCTTTAGTTTTTACCGCCGTATTTAATGGAGTTACTTCGGTTCCATTAATTTTCGTTATCGCAAGAGTTTCCAACAACGAAAAAATTATGGGTGGACATAAAAATACTCTGATCTCCACGGTTTTATTGTGGCTTACTTTTGCCACCATGGGGGGATCGGCTATAATAATGTTGGCTTCGCTGCTAATAAGGTAGAAAAAAATGGAAGAACTTAAAGAGAGAGTTGCTAATCTTATCGAAAAATTAGATATAGATAATAAAAGACAAAAAATTAGAAAATTAGAAGCAGATGCTACTAGTCCTTCTTTTTGGCAAGATCATCAGTCGGCTGCTGTAAAAATGAAAGAGCTTTACGCTCTTCAAAAAGAAATTTTAGATTCGGAAAAATTACAGGAATTAATAAAGGAAGGCAAAAAAGAAGAAGCAGAAAAACTGTTAAAAGAAACAGAAATTTTTCTTTATCTTTCCGGACCATATGACAGCGGGGATGCAATTCTTTATTTACATTCAGGACAAGGAGGAGTAGAGGCAATGGATTGGACGCAAATGCTTTATAGAATGTATACGCGATATTTTGAAAGAAAAGGTTTTAGTTTTGAAACAATTGAAGAGAACATTGGAGAAGAAGCCGGTTTAAAAAGTGTGGTCGTAACCGTTTCGGGGCAATATGTATACGGTTTTTTAAAACATGAAGCAGGAGTGCACCGTTTAGTTAGACAATCACCATTTAATGCCGATAATTTAAGGCAGACTTCGTTTGCTTTGGTTGAGGTCCTTCCCGATATCGGTGAAGATGGTAAATTAGAAATAAAAGAGGATGATTTAAATTGGGAATTCTACAGAGCAAGTTCTCATGGGGGTCAAAATGTTCAAAAGGTTTCTTCGGCTGTTCGTTTAAAACATATTCCATCAGGAATTGTAGTTACGGCACAATCGGAGAGATATCAAGGCAAAAACAGAGAATATGCTCTTAAAATTCTTAAGGCAAAACTTTGGATAAAGCAAGATGAAGAGAGGAGAAAACAAGAAATGGAATTAAAAGGTGGATATAAAACACCCGGTTGGGGAAATCAAATCCGTTCATACGTATTACATCCATACCAAATGGTTAAAGATTTACGCACGGAATACGAAACGGGAAATACGGGCGCGGTTTTGGACGGAGACCTTGATTCTTTTATAGACGCAGAGCTTAGAAAGCTTTAGGGTTGCCAAATTGTTCAATATATGGTTAACTAAGTATAATCGTATTATGGATTCAGAAGAAGAAAAAGAGAAATCTTTAGTTCATAACTTTGATCCTACAAGCATTAGTTTTATGAATGGAAAATTAATAATTATATTGGTTGTGGCTGCATTTTTAGGTGTTACAACAGGTTACCTCTTAACCATAAATAACGGATCAATAACAAATGTTAAAAATTCAATTAGTGCCTCTACTATTGCAAAAGGTACAACAGAAGGTTCAGGCGATGAAAAGGTTTTTAAAGATGTTACAGAAGGTTCGCTCAAACAAGGCGGAATAGAAGGGGAAGGAGCATTTCATCTGGTAAGACCCGGTGGAGATAGTCAGAATGTTTACCTTACGTCTTCAACAGTTGATCTTACCAAATACCTCAACAGAAAAATTAAGGTTTGGGGTCAAACTCAAAAAGCCCAACATGCGGGCTGGCTAATGGACGTTGGAAAAATAGAAGTCGTCGAATAAGCCCTTCAAGACAATGATAAAACTAAATAGGGTTTCGAAAAAATTTGGAACAGGTGTTTTTGGTCTTTCCAATGTATCTTTTAATGTGGATAAGGGAGAATTTGTTTTTCTTGTTGGTCCAAGCGGATCGGGAAAAACTACGATATTTAAGCTCTTAACACGGGAAATTCTTCCAACAGAGGGAACGATAATAATTAATGATTGGGATATTGTAAGACTCTCAAAAGCAAAAATTCCCCATTTAAGAAAAAAAGTTGGGGTTATTTTTCAAGATCTAAAAATATTAATGGATAGGACAATTTTTGAAAACGTTATGCTCCCGCTTGAAGTAGCAGGAATTGAGCCCGAAGAATCAAAAAAGAGAGTAAACGATGTCCTTGCTCAAGTTGGGCTTTCCGGGCATAAAGAAAAATTTCCGATTCAACTTGCAGGTGGAGAATTACAAAGAGCAGCGATTGCAAGAGCATTGGTCTTATCTCCGGACATAATTCTAGCAGATGAAGCAACGGGCAATCTGGATACCGCTAATTCCTGGGACATAATAAAAATTCTAACGGATATAAACGAGAAAGGTACGACTATAATAATGGCAACTCATAATTTGGATATTGTTAAAAATCTTCCTAAAAGAATTATTGAAATGAATAAAGGAAATATTGTAAAGGATAGTAAAATTTCAAAAGAAAAAAAAGATAGTTTGCATCATTCCCATAATTCCAAATCACATGATATCCATGATCAAAAATCAAGCACAATGGAAGGGGAACAAAAATGAAGTTTATAAAAACAACTTGGAAAAATATCAGAAGGTCTCCTTATCAGGCCGTTGCTGCTATTATGATAATGTCTTTGACATTTTTGACAATTTCGTTTTTTACAATTCTTTTATTCGGATCATCAAAAATTATTAATTTTTTCGAATCAAAACCCCAAGCAACTGCTTTTTTTAAAAACGAGGCAAAACAAAGTGACATGGACGGATTAAAATCAAGTCTTGAGTCAAGTGGAAAAATAGCTTCTGCTAAATTTGTTTCCAAACAGGAAGCTTTAAAAATTTATAGAGAACAAAACAAGAATGATCCTTTACTTCTAGATCTTGTCACTGCAGATATTCTTCCTTCGTCTTTAGAAATATCAACGGTTAAGATAGATGATTTAGTTGGAGTATCGGAAACTCTTAAGGCATCTCCGATTGTTCAGGAAGTAATATTTCAAAAAGATGTTGTGGCGACTTTAACTTCTTGGACAAATGCTCTTCGCACAATAGGGGTTGTGTTAATTATAGTTTTATCATTAGTATCGATTTTTATAATGGTTACGATTATTGGAATAAAAATATCGCAAAAAAAAGAAGATATAGAAATAATGAAGCTAATTGGAGCAACAAGTTGGCATATTAGATGGCCCTTTATTTATGAGGGAATTTTTTATGGAATTTTTGGGGCTATAATCGGCTGGATTATTTCGTCTGCAGTGCTTTTATATTCAACACCTTTCCTCTCATCATTCCTCAAAGGAATTCCGATTTTCCCGGTTCCGCTTATTTTCTTCGTAGGGTTATTGGGACTGGAAATATTACTAGCGGTTATTTTAGGTGCGGTTTCCAGCTTTATGGCGGTTTTAAGATACTTAAAGTAATATGATTTATGATTTTAGTAAAGAAAACATTTTTATTTTTAATCCTAGCGACAATTTTACTTTTTTGCACTAAATCTATCTGGGCGCAGACGGTTACTCCCACTCCAACTCCTGCCCAAGACAAATTACAACAGTCAAAAGAACTTCAGGACAAAATTAACGAACTACAGAAAAAAGTTTCGGATTTGCAAGGACAGACAAAGACACTTTCTTCACAAATTGCAGTTATGGATAATCAAATAAAATTGTCGGAGTATAGGATTGATAGCACAAAAACCGAATTGTTAAGCCTATCTGCGGATATAGATACTGCAGATAAAAAAATTGGTGTTTTGGAAAAAAATCTTAGTGGGTTGACAAAGGTTTTAATAAATAGAATTGTAGCAACTTACGAAGTTGGCGGCACTCAATCTTTTGAAGCATTAGTTGCATCAAACAACATTTCCAATTTCTTTACCAGATTTAATTATTTAAAAATAGCACAAATTCATGATAAAAAACTTATTTATGATACTCAGCAGGCAAAAATGGATTACGCAAACCAGAAAAATATTTTTGAAAATGAAAAGAAAAAAGTAGAATCTTTAAAAAAACAACTCGAAGATTATACAATTCAACTGGACAGGGAAAAACAAGGAAAACAGCG
>Ga0210057_1001564_pt1 | contig 34394 bp, 52 predicted proteins | sample CryGeyCG2114_010_2_FD_183968 | JGI IMG/M metagenome (GOLD analysis project Ga0210057, IMG submission 183968) | Groundwater microbial communities from aquifer - Crystal Geyser CG10_big_fil_rev_8/21/14_0.10 (SPAdes) (version 2) | ecosystem: Environmental > Aquatic > Deep subsurface > Groundwater ... | reverse complement strand
CATCTTTTTCTTTTTTATAAGCTTCCTTAAGAAATTCTATTTGTTTATTGTTCATGTTTATACCTCCCAATAAACAAAGATAATTGGATATATAAATCTTGGGGAATAATTAATGTCTTAGGCTATAAGATAGCATATTGAATTTTATAGCATAGAAAATACAATCTTTTTTCACCAAATCTCTTCTCTCGAAAAAATGGAACTTGAAGTGGCTTTCCGATCGTCTCACCTTGTTCATTTAATTGTTCTATTATCTTTCTCACTCTTTGCTTATCAGATTCATCAAGTTTTTCATAATCTCTATCAAATTCGTCAGTCGTAAAGATTCTATACCTCTCCATATTCTAACTAAGATAGAACTATTTATAAATAATAGTTTACTTTCCAAAATATAAAAAAGAGTCATCATGTCAACCGTAATAAAAAAATCACGCGCGCCAGTTCGGATCGATTTTGGAGGTGGAACAACCGACATAAAGCCATTCACAGATACGCATGGCGGAGCCGTCCTTAACGCTACAATTAATCATTACGTTTATGGAACTTTGATTGCTTCACCAACTTCAACAAAAGTCGAGTATCATGCTGACATTCCAACATCAAGCGGTCTTGGAACATCTTCAGCTATGAACGTCGTATGGACTTCTCTTATAACTCCATTAAAAGATAAAAAAGAAATTTGCGAATCAGTTTATAAAATTGAACAAGCGACTTCGTCTTCAGCAGTAAACGGCAAACAAGATTTTTATGCAGCAGCCTTCGGCGGAATAAATTATATGGAATTCAAAGGTGACAAAACAACGGTCGAAAGATTAAATCTCGACAAAAAAACCCTGTACGCTCTAGAAAATAATTTAGTTTTAGTTTATTCTGGAATCACGCACCTTTCAGGTTCGTCAAATAAAGCTGCAATTGATAATCTGCTTAAAGGAAAAAACACAAATGAATTAATCGCTTTAAGAGAAATCGCAAAATCAATGAAATCTGCATTACTAAAAAATAATCTTGATAAATTTGCAGAACTTATGAATCAAGAAACTCGGTTCCGGTCGTTGGTTTCAAAACAAACCGTCTCGCAGCCTCTACAAAAAATAATAGAATCTGGAAAAAAGAACGGGGCTATTTCGGCTAAAGTTTGCGGGAGTGGAGGCGGGGGAAGTATTTTATTTTATACAAACGATCCAGTTAAGTTAAAAAAATTCTTTAGAAAAAAAGTTATTAATTTTAAGTTTGATTTTGAAGGTTTGACTTGGATTAAATGAATTTTAATATAATTATAATAGACGTAAATAAGGGGGTCCAAGATATTTTTTTCTAGCTTCATCGTAAGTTATTCCTTCGCTTTCAGCTAATTCCGTGATCTTCTCATGAAGTTCGTTATAAAAATTATGTTGCGTCCTTCCAATAATTGAAACTAAAGAAACTAATCCACCCATGAGCAAATAATCGCTATCATGAGCTATGGCTCCTAACCCTGCAATAGTTCCTCCAGCAACTAATAACCCATCATAAAACGAATAATAACAAAGTTTATTCATTCGTATTTTAAAAATAATTTGATCCTAAATAAATTCCTAATCCCATTAAATAAGCGCTAGCTTTCATCCCTTCAAGCGGGTAAGCTAATATTTTTCTTTTAATATCAGAAACTCCTATAGGAGGTAAATCAAGTTCAGGAAATAATTTTTTAACAATATCCGTTCGAGTAGTATGCCTAAATGTTGATCCGGGTACAAGTAATATAGACAAAATTTGCTTAAAACTACCTTCGGAATCTAAGTATTCTTGAAGTAAATCCTTTTCTTCTTGAGTATGTCTTGCATCAATAGAATCTGAATTAATTGCCTCATAGAAAAGTCTACCAAAATATGGCATACGCGATGTATCTATTTTTGTTTCTATATCATTTTCTCAAAATCCGCAATATTTAAAAATGAGTGTCCCTCTAAGGGACTACCATGAATGAGATATATAAGATATTTGGACTCAATGAAAACGAAATAAAAGTCTACAAAGCATTGCTGAAATTAAAGAAAGGAACCAAAACTCCAATAGTTAAAGAATCTGGAGTTTTGTCTTCAAAAGTCTATGAAATTCTCGATAGATTAATCCGAAAAGGTCTTGTTTCCACATTCACTGAAAACTCTGTAAAGAATTACGTTCCAGTGCCCGCTTCAAGTATTAAAATTCTTCTTGATGAAAAAATTGAATATATGAATGAACAAAAGAAATCATTTGAAAAAAATATAAATAATCTTTTCCCTCAAAATGTAGATTATTTAACAGACGTTCAATTATACAGAGGATGGAACGGACTTAAAAACGTCTTTCACATTCTGGCTGGAGATTTGAAAAAAGGTGACACCTATCACATTTTAGGAGTAAATCCTGGAGAAGATATTGACAAATCAATTGAATTCTTTTCTAAAACAGATCAATTATTTTTTAGTAAAGACATTAAAATAAAAGCTATCGGTCACAACAAAAGAAAAAAAGAATCAGAATCATTCCTAAAAACGTTCGGCAGAAAAAACTTTGAAATAAGATATTGTGACCTTGTGGGACCATTCGAAATCGGAATAACCAATAATTTAGTCGTATTATTGTTGCTCGAAAAAAATCCTACAGCGTTTCTTATAAACAATAAAAAGATAAGAGATTCATTTTACGATTACTTTAATACAATATGGAAAATTTCGAAGAAATGATTTCTCTAAAATATAATCATATTTAAAAATAAGCTTTTAACTAAATTTTTATGACATGTAAACTCATTGATAAAGCCCAAATTTTTGAACATGAACGATTAACGATGATAGGAATTGCAGGAACAACTTCAACTCCATTAAATGATATTGAAGAGCTAATCAGGAAAAGATATGATTCTGCCGAAATTGCAGAAGTCCAAAATCACGAAAAAAGAGATTTTTTAGCTACATTCTTTACAGATCCGGTTATAGATTTAACTTTTGATCAATCCAATAAAACCGATACTGGAATTATTGCATATAGTTTAAATAAACAAACCCTTTCAAAAATTATTGATGATATTGCCTCTTCTATCTCATTTGTTCCTTATGAAAATCAACCCCCATACTGGGAATCCGGATTTGAAATTGAAAAATTGACATACGGAAAATCTGAGTTGATTTCACAAGTTTTACATCAACCATTGGAAAAAATATTTGGAATAATCAGATATGCAAACTTTCTTTCAATGTATAATGGATTTCCCCGAGAAAGAGCGCAAACATTAGCATTCAAAAAATTTGATGTTGGTCTTATATAAAAATTCAAACTCTTCGTCTTTCAAGCACCTTTCGAGAAAACCATGTCACAAAATCTCGCGGAGCAAATCGAATTAAAAAAATAGCAAATTTATTTCTCACACCATTTATCGCAACAGATTTCTTTTTTATCATTGATTTATATCCATACTCCGCAACTTCTTTAGCAGAAACAAGTTTTATTCCTTTTACAAGCTTTGATTGATTCATATTCGCATGATATTGAAAACCTGATTGCGTCGGTCCAGGGCATAAAACTGTAACACTCACTCCAGTTCCTTTTAGTTCATTGTTAACCGCCTGTGAAAACGATACAACATATGCTTTGGTCGAATAATATATTGTCATTAGAGGTCCAGGCAAAAAACCCGCCATCGACGCGACATTCAGTATCATTCCGTTTTTTCTTGAAACCATATCTTTAGAGAATAACTTCGTTAAATGCGTCAACGCCACAACATTAAGTTCAATCATCTCTTTTTCTTTTTGCCAATCAGTTTTTATAAATTCTCCATAATCTCCAAAACCCGCATTATTTATCAAAACATCAATCTCAATTTTATCATCTTTAATTTTTTTATAAAGTTTAAAAGCAGAATTTTCTCCACTTAAATCAATTTCAAAATAAATTACTTTGACTTTATACTTATTTTCAAATTCATCTTTTATTTCTTTTAATTTCTTTTTATTTCTAGACACAAGAACAAGATTGTAACCTTCTCTTCCAAGAATATTAGAAAATTCATATCCTATCCCTCTCGACGCGCCAGTGACTAATGCTGTTTTCATGTTTATAGTCTCACTTCTTCAAAAGTTTAAACGCGTGATTCCAATTATTATTCTTAAAACCATATTCAATCCAAAGTAAAGCAAAAGCTTCAAGTAAAAAAGATTTTGAAAGATCGCCTAAATCAATTACTGATTTCCATCCAAGTTGTTTTGCTATTTCATCAACTTTTTTCTTTGCTTTCTCATCGTTACCGCAAATCCAAAGATCGGGTTCACCCTCTTCTCTTTTAGGAGAGATCATAATATTCGCGCTTATTGTATTAAACGCTTTAACAACCCGACTTCTAGGTAGAATTTTTTGAATTTGTTCTCCTAGAGAATTTCCCTGCGTTGAGAAAAGTTTTGGCGGTACTCCCTTAGAAGAATCAAGTGCATTAGTGACATCGATTAAAGTTTTTCCTTCAAACTTTTCTTTATCACATTGATTTATAACTTCTAAAACAACATCACCCTTCGTCGCCAAAAAAATCATCTCTCCATATTTCACAGCTTCATTTGCGGTCCCTATAAATGACCGTTGTGGATTTTTCTTTATCCATTCAACAAGTTTTGATGCATCCCGTGTTCCTATCATAACTTCATGCCCACAACTTATCAAACCACTTCCTAATTGTTGCCCCACAACACCACTCCCAAGAATCCCAATTTTCATAATAAATGTTAGAAAACGTATTTTATATATTTATTGTAAACTATTTTTAAAAAATTAATTAACTTTTTTGGCTAAAATAACAAAATGTGATGCAAGAGTTGGTCGTTTTGAAAAGATTTTATCTATTTTCAGAACACTCGATGGAAATCCAGATTCATATACCGCACCTTTTACCTCAAGAATCTTAAATCCGTGCATTTCTAAAATATCTTTTAATGCTTCAAGTGTAAATATCCTGACATGCCCTACCGGAACGCTGTCTTTCTTGAATTTCTTTAAAGGTCCGGCCCCAACCAGTTTAGATTTTGTCGACGGTTCCACAAATAATGGTTGAACTCCCATAGGCACCAGAATTCTATTGAACCAAGCGAGTAAGTTTGGAGTTGAAATAATTAAGTGACCGTCCTTTTTCAAAATCCTTCCCGCTTCCTCCAAAAAATGATCCGGATTAAAAAGATGTTCAATCACTTCTCCAGCATAAACTACATTAAATTTGTTTGAATTAAACGGAAATTTTTCTTCAATATTTCCTTGTTTAACATTCAATCCTCGTTTATTCGCTAAATCAACTTCTTCTTGAGAAAAATCAAGCCCATTACATTTTTGAGACGGAAAAACTTTCATTACTTTAGATAAAAAAAGTCCATCTCCACACCCAACATCCAAAAACTCTCCATCCCTAAAAACTTTTACTAAAAATCTCATTGATTCAATTTCCCTATGTTGAAGCGATCTTTTCTGATCTCTTATTTTACTCCAGTGAGCATAATGATCTATAGTTTTTGACATTCTAATACAAATCTACTTTTAATTTTTAAAGATATATGTGGGCTTCATCCCATATTACAAAAATTAATTTATTTATAATAGAGATTTTGTTTGGTATTATGGTGGGACTCGATTTGGGCGAGCAACTTCGTGTTAAGGGGTAAGGTCTTGGTTGGTGGTCGAAGTTGTGTGTTTGGCAAGTTAATTACAAACAAAATCTCACAAAAAAATTTAATTTGGGATGAGGCCATATATGTGCAAAAGTTTATAATCAATAAGTTATTATAAAACAAAAGAGAAAATGAAAAAGAGAGTTAAAAAAAATATGAACTTGATCATAGGAACTGTACTTCTGATCATAGTATTTATTGTTATCATAATCTTATTTATTTTAAATTTGAAAAATACCTTTTTTGATAATTATGGATATATCAGATATGGAAAGGGAGATTTGTATAATTTTTGTCCCAATGAGGATAATCAAATGAATTGTTATATAACTTCTTTTGATAATATGAATATAGATAAGGAAAATTTAAAATATTATATTGATAATAAAATCCCTATAAGATTAAAGGGTGAATTTAAAACTATAAATAATAATGAACACTATTGTGAAATATCCCAAACTGGATGTGGTAAATTAGAAATTATTTATGCTAAAAAAATTGAGAAACTTTATGATTAAAATGAAACCAATCAACCTCTCGTCAATAACAAAAAACGGAAAAGCGATTTATCTCGCGTACGATCAGGGAATTGAACACGGTCCGGAAGATTTTAACGATAAAAATGTTGATCCTCTTTACATAATAAGCATAGCAAAAAAAGGAAAATTTAACGGAATTGTTTTCCAGAAGGGAATTGCAGAAAAATATAACCCTGAAATCCTTAAATCAAAAGTTCCCCTAATTGTAAAATTAAACGGAAAAACAAAATTGCAAGGCAGCGATCCGATTTCTGAACCAATTTGCACAGTAGACGAAGCCATAAAACTTGGAGCAAAGGCAGTCGGTTTCACAATTTACATCGGAAGTAAACACGAATCGCATATGTTTAAACACTTTGCAGAAATAGAAAAACAAGCTCACGCTAAAGGTCTTCCAGTAATTTTATGGTGTTATCCAAAAGGACAAAGCGTAAAAGACGATTCGTCCAAAGAGATGATGGCTTATGCGGCTCGAACGGGCCTCGAACTCGGCGCAGACATAGTCAAAATAAAATATAATGGTAATCCTTCTGATTTAAAATGGGCAGTAAAATCTGCCGGAAGATGTAAAGTCGTTATCGCGGGTGGAGTAAAAAAAGAAGGAAATGATTTTATTGAATATACAAAGGGGCTTATGTCCGCTGGCGCAATTGGTCTAGCAGTTGGAAGAAATGTCTGGCAATCTGACAATCCGTATAAACTTGTAGATGAAATTAAAAATATAATTTTTTAATTTTAATATCTTTTAGAGTATAATTATCTTTAAATAAGACCAAGATTTGCAACATTATGAAAAAGGGGCAAATTATTCTTCTGTGCAGTATTTTATTGATTTCATTATTTGCAATAAATATCTCGGCATCAAGGGATTTTTATTATAGAAACAACTTTGAATCTTACTCATATGGTAATGTAATAAATTATTTTGACATATTTTCGCAGTATCCTCAAAGAGTTAATATCGTTCCAAGAGATAGAGATAAATCATTGTCAATAAATAGTTTATCCCCTTACAACAACGACGGAGATATACATATAACATATAATAAATTATTTACCCCGGCTAAAAATGAAAAGTATATAGTCTCTTGGGAATTTGAAGTTGAATCGTGCAACAGCAGCTGGGTTAAAATAAAAAAAGTTACTCCTCAAGCTTCTTCATTATACTTATATTTCAATAACATTAAAGATTTTTTATCTGTAGAATTCAAAGTTTTCGCCAATAAAGATTCGTGTGGAAACGGTAAAGGACAGATATCTGCGTTCAAAAGGACAAATGGAAAAACAACATCGATCATCCCTTACACCTCTTATGATTTTGAACTGAATAAAAAATTCAAACCTCAAGTTGTTTTAGAAAGGATTAATGAGACAGATTATATCATGACGATATATCTTAAAAATAGAGAGATTGTTTCATCTTCATATATTAATATTAAAGAAATAAAACCGGGAAACATTCTTCTTGAAAACGGCGGTGCGAAAACCTACTTTGACGACTTTACAATTAAGAGATATATCTAATGATTTATATTTACAATTTCCAATGCGTATTGACATAACTGCCGAAAATCCTTAATGTTTCATTATATTCTCCATCAGGATCAAGATATTTTCTCAATCTATCTACTGCATTCTTCACATTAGCATCATCTTGATGTCCAATTAGTTCAATATAAAAATGATAACCATCGGTCCCATCCGGACGAGATTGAATAGATTCTAAATTAATATCATTTTCAGAAAATATTTCTAAACAACTTTTTAAAACTCCAGGTTTATCCTTTACTATTGGATGAATTGCAATAAATGTTTTATCTTCTCCACTCGAAGTTTGTATTTGTTTCCCAAGCACAATAAATCTAGTTTTATTATGCGGACAAATATTTTCGGCTATGATTTCAAGCCCATTTGATTCAAGCGCACTTTTCGACGCTATAACTCCTGCATCATAAATTTTTCCATATATTATATCTTCAATCGCTTGAGCGATACTACTCGTAGCAATAGTTTCAACTTTTGGATAAAATTGACAAAGATATCTACTGCATTGTTCAAGAGCTTGATCTTTAGATAATATCTTTTCAATTGTTTTATGCTCTTTCAAAGCGCCTAAACAATGGACTATCTCCATACTCCTTTCGGCAATTATTTTAGTATTTGTATTCTCAAGCAAAGAATCAAGAGTTTCTCTTACTTCACCATTATAATAATTATCTAAAGATACAACCCTGTAATCCAAAGATACCGTCTCAACGCCTATAACAACTTTTCTTATTGGAATTATTGGAAAATACTGAACTTCTCCTAAAATCTCTTTTGTCGCTTTCTCCGTAAACGTCTTAGACGATCCAAGATAGCCAACTTTCAAATTATTTAATAGAATATGTTCATTAAAAAAAGAAAAGACTACCAACGCTTTTATTCGACGTTTCCTCTACATGATTGTTGTTTATACTATGATAATTTTCTTCAATTAAATTAGATATTCTCGAATTATTTAAACGTTTGTATAATAATGACCTCTTGAAAAAGTGATAAGTTTTCCGTTTTTCCGGTTACAAGTTTTTGGCACGTTCAGCTTAGAAAAAAGTAGGAGATATCCTTACACTAACCTCTAAAAATGATACCAAAAATAAAATTTGAATTTTATCTTTATTAAAAGAATTTGGATTAATTTTTTCGTTCGAAAAAATCTCGTTCTCCGTGTCTCATAATTTGTGAGCATTAATCTGCGAAGTCGAGCATTTACGTCTTGGCAAATTTTTATATATATCAAGACGTGGATGGGAGTAGAGAGTTTATGACTTGAACAAAATTTCAAATCAATAACAAGTCGTGGGCTCGAGCAACAAATAACAGAATAAAAAAAGATTTTCAACAGAGCCTATAAAACTGTTGTAAATTTTATTCCCTAAACATTGAACAATCTCGTAGGTGAATTATCTAAAGAAACAGATAAATTTGTATTAAGATCACTTCTTTCTCTTAAAAGATTTCCAAAAGTATTCATAGCAACATCTGGAGAATTATTCGTTTTGCTTATATGAGAAAGGACAATATGTTTTAATCTTCTATGTCCATGCTCGAGAACAGCAAGCGCCGCTTGATTATTTGACAAATGTCCCAAATCACTCTTCACCCACTTCTTCAGAAATGCGGGATAACCTCCATTTTCAAGCATCTTGATGTCATGATTAGATTCAATGAACAAAAAATCGGATTTTGAGATTTTGTCGTGAATATTCTCGCAAGCATAACCAGCATCGGTGATCACACAAGCTACTTTATTTTTATCTGAGATTGAATACGATACAGGGTCCGCAGCTTTATGCGATTTTTTGAATGCTTCAATTTCAAATTCTCCTATATCGACTATATCATTATTTTTTATTGGATTTATCAAATTTCTATTAGAGCATAAATGTCCATTAGTAATTGTTCCCTTCGTTGCAAATATTGGAATATTATATCTTCTTGAGAAGACATCCACTCCGATGATATGATCTGTATGTTCATGCGTTATAAAAATTCCTTTTATTTTTTCAACTTGACAATTAAGCAAATTAAGTCTTTCCTCAACTCTTTTCGCACTTATTCCAATATCTACCAAAATTGCAGAATCATTTTTCTCAATATAAAAACAATTACCACTAGATCCAGACGATAACGCAGATACTTTCATTTAAACCTCTTTTTCTTATGACAATGACGAAAAATAAGTATTTAACTTTTGTGATTAAGATTAGGCTATCACATATTACAAAATTTAATTTAATCGTTATACCCCGCAGCTCTGCTGCGACTGGGTCGTTGATTTATTTAATATAGAGGTTTTGTTTGGTAATCGGGAGGTATTCAATTTGGATGAGATACTCCTAGCCCTAAATTGAGGGGTATCCTTACACAAATCTCTAAAGATCATAACAAAAATAATATTTGAATTTTATCTCTATTAAAAATTTTTGGATTAATTTTTCTGTACGATCAAATTCTGACGAAGTCAAATTTGAGAGCATTAATCTGCGAAGCAGCAAAATATTAATCAATTTTTCTTTTCCCCTCCCAGATTAGGGGGAATCGGATTCAAAAAACAAAAATTAAAAAGATTTTCAACAGAGTCTTTAGAACAAAAAATTTTAAATACTCATCCGAAATATCTTTTTCATGTCAAAATATGTCATGAAGTTTGGAGGAACCTCTCTCAAAGACGCCACTGCCATAGAAAGGGCGCACAAGATTGTAAAAGATTTTTACGGAAAAAATAATCCAGATCAGCTCATCATCGTTGTTTCTGCTGCAGGCAAACTTGGAGATGGACCATTAGAAGACAAAGTCACAGATCTTCTTGAAAATATTTACAGAAACGAAAATCCGATCGCATCAAAAAACGAGGTCATAAGAAGATACAAAGATATTGCAGAGACTTTTGACGTTTTCTCTCCAGATGATTTGCTCCAAGAATTGAGCGAAGAGAACTCATCTGGATCAGACAAAGATTATTCAAGGATCGTTTCATATGGTGAAAGACTTTCATCGCAGATTGTAAATGCGGTATTCTCAAAAGATTTAGAATCGATTGTTTTAGATTATGATCAATTTGGTATGGTAACATTAGGGGACAGAGACGCTGTTGCATCGTATGATTCCACCTATGAAATAGAAAGACAGCTGAAAAGAAAAGGTCCGATAGTGGTTCTTCCGGGATTTTTAGGATATAACTCTAATGGTGAAGTCACAACTTTAGGAAGAGATGGGAGCAATTATACTGCAACAAAGGTTGGGGAGGCGATTTTAACTCAAGGTGTTTTCATATTCAGCGATGAACCTGGAGTCCGAAGAGCAAATCCTAAAATAGTTTCAGACGCTGAAGTCCTTAAAGAGATGAGTTACAATGAAGCGATTGAATTTGCTGAACTCGGCGCAAAAATAATTAATGCAAAATCCATAGAACCTGCAAAAAATCAAAACATACCGATTCATATTGTTGACGAAAGATACAAAGGAACAACGATATCCGGAAATGTCAGTCTTGAACACCAAGGTGCAAAGATAATCGCTTCTTCTCCCAACCACTCAATTTTAAGTATTCATTATGATACAGACAAACCTGGAGTCCTAGCAGACGTCGCAAAAAAATTCGCAGATTCTAAAATAAATATTGAATGTATAGCCGACGAAAGACATGCATTAAGTGTCGCCTACCTTTCATCATCTAAGGGCGACCTCTCAAAATTATTGAGACATTTTGATTCTAGTTACAAATTAAGTTTAGAAAACTCGTTTGCTAGGATATCTATAATCGGTGAGGAGATGCGAAATCAAGTCGGAGTTTTAGCAAAAATTGCACAATCATTCCAAGACGGCGGAATATCAATAGAGATGATAAGTCAGGCATTGACGCAACTGAACGTCACAACTTTTGTTCCTCAAGAATATGAACGGATCGCTGTTAAAAGATTATATGACGATTTGTTCAGGAATAATGGTAATTCATCAGATGAATAATCTTCTAAAGATAGATATAATTGAGTTCTTTATTGTTTTTATTCTTCAAAACAACTTTTTATAAATTTTATAGACATTCTTAATCACAAATAAACTTAAAAACGCCAATTTGTTATGAAATAAATGGGATTTGATGATTTTAAATTACCTCCATTAAAAGAGTTGAAAGATGAGAGAAGAGAAAATTCTATTTGTAAGAAATGCAATGATACTGGAATAGTCAAAGAATCTAACGGCAGCGTCCATGTATGTTTCGACTGTTTAAACGCAGGAAGACTTGATGTACATACCAAAGACCTAAAAAAATCCGGTGTAAAGATATAAATTAATGTTTTTTGAAATCTTATTTTCTGATTAATTTCAAAGCTAAATCATAAACTTCTTCGGCAATATCTTGAGGTGTTCTAAGTGAATTCATAGTCCCATCTGGAGCGCAATCTATTTTAGCCCATTTCCACCAAAAATGTTTTGATAAATGAAGATAAGATTCTTCTGCTCGTTTTAGATGTTCAGAATTAATTTCATGTCCATCAGGTTCCTCTCCCCGTCGTTTTCTTAGTTCAAATGCAACATTACATGGCATATATAGAAAAATGACTCCTTTCTCTTCTGGAATCTTTAAAGTATCAACTTCAAGCATTTTAATAAAATCAAATATGAGCATTCTCTTTGATTCATCAATTATTTTTCCACCTTGATGGGCCATATTAGATTGGTAGTATCGGTCAAGAACTAAATGAGTTCCACTCTCAAGAATCTGCTCCATTTCATGCGCCGCTGCCATCCTATCCGCAGCATAATATAAAGATGCAATATGAGGATCAACTTTGTCAGCATCCCCAAACCATGCTTTATCTTCATTCCATTTTGGATTTGATTTTCCAAGATAAGCTTGCGCAATCACTCTTCCCGTCGGCGTTTCATATCTCGGAAAAGAAATATGTTTTGTAGTATTGCCTTCTTTATTTAATCTATCGACGAGCATCTTGGTTTGAGTCTCTTTTCCTGATGCATCTGTCCCTTCAATTACAATTAATGATCCATATTTTGTCATATTACCCTCTCCGCCATAACTTTTTCAATTGAATATCTTTCTTCCCCATCTTTCGCCCGCCAAACTGGAACACCGCAGTATCTATCCTTTTCAGGACAATAAGGTTTATCGCCAGAATCATGTCTTAAATAACAAGGAGGTCCGAACATTCCCTTAAGTTCCGGATGAACACTCTCGACATCTTGTCTTTGCTGAAGAGTAATTCTTCCAATTTCTTCTTGCGCATTCAAACATTCTCTTTTTGTATCTTTTTGAGCAAAATTGAGGAGATCAACATTTTCCCTATATCTTATAGCTACTGCATTAGGGAGTATATAATTCGCCATCTCAGGACTAACATTCATATCGATGAGTTTATTTCTATATCCCCAAATTCTTTGCATTCCTTCACAGTATTCAACAACAGCTTGATCTCCAGAAGCTTTTACAAGCGACGGAATAATATAATCTGGTTGCCGTCCAACAACGTTTTCTAAAATAGGTCTTGTTGCAGGACTCATTCTTTGTCTTTGAGCTTGAGAATCTGCGGTATGACTTAATTTGACAGCAAATGTAAAATGGGGAATATTTCCTGCACGAGAAAGTTTTGTAGTATGATCGAGCGTCAAAGTCATTCCTCTTAGAGTATTATAAGACGGATCAATCACAATTCTAATTGCTTCTTTGTCAGATAAAGAACTTCTAGGAAGTCCAAGTATGTCTCTTACAGAATTTGCCATTTCTTGTACAGCATGAGGTTTATAATCAACTAATCTTGAACGTCTATCTTCACCAAGTGTTCTATCAAATCCAAGAACATTATCAAATTCGGCCCTCCATTGAGCGAGTTCATTCTCTCTATTACTTCCCAAATATGATTTGGATTTATGTTCTATAAATCTCTCTTTTTCTATTGAAGGTTTAATGAGTCCAAGATCTTTGTATTCAGGATTTCTTTCTAAAACTAAATCTACCATTTTCTTGACAATGTAACGAATTTCTGTTGGTACATCGGATGAATTAAGTGCACTTTGATACCGTGCAAGGGTAATAAAATTTATTGAATGATAAAGATTTGCATGCATTGCGATAGGAGAAAAATATCTCGCGACTTCTTGAGTCTTTTTATGGATCTCGGAATCATATTTTTTTATTTTCTTTTGATCTGTAAGTTTTTCTCTCGATGGAAATCTTTCAAAGTAAGCTTCTTTAGCCGCAGGTAAAAGAGTTTCATTCCTAAATTTTTCATACATACTCATTTGAAATTCAATACATTCTTCATACACTTCTCGAGCTTTATCTTCAAGATTTGGAATAATAACTCCAGCCTTACTCATCGGAACATATCTTTGTGACACTTGTTCAGAATTATAAAAAGGATGTGTGTGAAAAAAACTCCAAAGCGCCTGCCTGCTCACTCCGCTTATTCCAAAATTGAAATTCGTATGCTGATATACAGTATGATGTCCTGCTTGCCAAGTGCCGCTCGAAATATTTCTTGCTAGTTCAATCTTTTCTTCAATCTCGTCCGGATCAACTAATTTAGAAGAATAACAGGATCTCGCTGCTGCAATAGCCAGATTAAAATCCGCATTAGGAGGATAATCTACCCTGATTAATTTAACTTTTGGGACTAAAGAATCAAAATTTTCGTACCACTCTTTTTCATCCATAAAATCACAATAAATTTTTATCTTTTTAAAGAAATATCTTATTGAGAATATATTTAGTCATGCAACTTATTAATTTAAATCTTTATTTTCAAGTAACAACAACAAAATGCAATTTTTATATAGTTAACAATAGTTAATAAATTATGAAACAATGGCACGAGTTGCTTCAAGAGCATCTCTTGATTCGTGGTTTGTTGGATCAGCTTGAGGTATTTATAATTGAGCAAGATGAAATCGACCTAGATAAACTTTCCCGTACCCTTTCAAATATTGACACGTTATGGAATGCCCACGAAGAAAAAGAGGAAAAATTTCTTAAAAAAATAAGTGATTGGGGTGTTAATCTTCCAAATGAAAAGATGATCATTGAAGAACACAGAGAAATAAGGGGGCACTGGAAAATTCTTCAGAAATCTTTGAAAAGTAAAAATAAACAAGAAGTTTTGGTGACTCTAGACACAGACGGTAAAATGGTCATAGAAAAATTTAGAAGCCATATGGCAAGAGAAGAAGGGTCTATTCAAAAAGCTTTGATGACCTCAAATCCTTTGCCTAATCAACTCGAGGGTAATTTTTAGAAATTAATTTTAAATTGTATTTATTAAGAATTCAGTTTATTCTATTCTGTACTGCTCTAATACTTCTCTACTCCTACTACTGCTAAACCTACTTAGATCGTTGACCTGTCCAACTACGAGATTTCCATCAGTATAGATTTCGTTTCCTTGAGCTGAAATATAATCTCCAACTCTCAATGCTGTTGAACCCTGATATTTAACACTATTGATTTTAACATCTGAGGAATTATTAAGGATAAATAAAGTCGAGTCACCAGTAGAAGTCGTTCTTTGTACTAGACCACTTATTTTTCCTCTTATATGAAAAGTTTTTTTCTCAGCCATTTTATTCCAAGAAATAAATCCTTTTTAAATATTATACCGATGAATATATATGATGACATTTCAAACCTTCCTTCATCTCAATTTTCTAGAAACGTAGCTTGCCATTCAAATTTCAATCCAATTCATTCGGTGGAAAAATTAGTATCTTACCTAAAATTTCGTTAGAAATTTTACCTAGTCTTTCTGTTAATTTTAATTAGAATGGCTAATCTTTGATTAGTCTTTCATCTCAATTTTGATATTGACAGATTTAGGAATTCTAAGTCTCATGATATGATGCAGAACCTTTTCGTTGGCTGGAAGATCAATCAGTCTTTTATGTATCCTCATCTCAAATCTATCAAAAGTAGCAGTCCCATCACCACAAGGCGATTTTCTTGTTGTTATCTTGAGTTTCTTTGTTGGCAGTGGAACAGGCCCTCTAGGAATAATTCCGGATTTTTTTGCAATATCAATTATAGAATTACAAATATCATTAAGCATATTGATATCAATACTATTTAACCGAATTCTTACTGTTGGCATGGATTATGAATAAAAAATTAGTTTAAAAACCTTATGATTACCTTCTTCCGCTTCTTAGATTATCAAGCTCTCTTCTGTCCCTCTCAAGCCTATCTTCCGCTTCTTTTATTCTATCTTGATTTTTAACGATGTTGAGTTGTTCCTGTGCTTTCCTGAGGCGCATTTCAGCATCTTCAATTTCCTTTTTTATCGATCCAGTATTCTTAGTTTCTTTCTGGATATCCGACAATTTTCTTACTTTAATTTGCGATTGAGGAGGTTCATAATCATCATATACCGACTTTCTTTTTGAAACCCTTTTAGATATGAGAAATATTGCAATAGCTAATAATAAAACTCCTCCAATAATATAATAAGTCATATTAGACATCAAAAATGAAGATTTATTTTGCCCAGTTATTAAACCAGTTCCACCAACTTTTTCTAAATTTATATCATTGTTCGGTTTCTGACTATCATCAATGACGACAGAGGGATCAACAACAACAGTATCATTATCTTCTATAGTTAATTCAGTATTATTACTGACTATTATAATCGAGGAATTCGTATCAGTTGTTGAATTAGAGACTACTTCTGTAGGAACATAATTATCAGGAAATACTTCCAAATTTATATCTGAACTTGTTGATAAATCCTTAAAGACTTTACTCGTCACTTTTTTCCCAAATATTGAAACAAAAACAATAACTCTTAATGTACTCGCACTGCCTGCATATTGATAGGTGATTGTATCGGAGTTGGAAGTATTTGTTTTATAAATATCAAAAACTTCAGATGAATCTCCTTGATAAACAGTTATTGTTACATCATGATCAGGAATTGTTTTAACAGTTATAGGAACTTCAGCCGACACAACTCCAACGAGAAACACTACCAATAAAATTAATGAAACATTCAACACACTCTTTTTCATAACTAAAACAAATAAACGATGTTTTTAAATTTTATTGTATAGAAAAATAACATAAATAATCAACGACCCAACCGCAGCAGAGCTGCGGGGTATAACGATTAAATCAAATCTCAAAAATTTCAATCCGATTTACTCGGTTGAAATTTTGCTATAGTTCGTCCTAAAAAATCACCTTGCGATTTTTTATTTAAACTTACTTGCATTAAGAATCGTTAAACCGACGACCTCGCCATTTCTTTTATGAACTAGAATATTATCCTGCATTACGCTATCGTCGGCATTCTGTGGTTTTTCAAAACTAATATAAAGAACATCTGTTTCACTATCAAAATCTATCCATAATGGCTTAGCTATCTTCACAAATTCCGGAATCATCTTCTCGACTTTATTTATCAATTGTTTTTCCATAATATTTTCCTATCTTTCCTGACTCTATCTATCTCACTTGTAATAAATGAGGTTATGACAAATCCATCTCGGTCATTTACTTCTCTATATATAACTACAATGTGCTTCTTATTAAGCTTTTTGATGGCGATCCTTTCAACCTCATCCCCCTCAATAATCTCTTCTGGAGATTTGATTGTTTCAAGAACTACGTCGCTAAGCCCAGACATATAATCATGAGATTCGGTGATATGAAACTATCTTTCCTCTGTTAATCTTATCATTACTTTATTTTTTGAAAGAGTATAGCCGATCATTTGTATAAAATAATTTAAAACTATCTAAATGTTTCTATAAATTAGATTTTTTATTTCCAAACGCCCCCACCGGGATTCGAACCCGGGTCACGGCCGATCTTCTCAACCTTTCTTATAATTCGCGTTAGCGATCTCTTTAGGAGAGGTTTTGTCGAGCGACTTCACGAAGGACTTTTATTATCAATCCCAAGTGGGGTCGCAAGTAGGAGAACCTTAGGTTCTCCAGCGTTGAAAGGGCCGCATTCTTGGCCTCTAAACTATAGGGGCATGCGTGATTTATATTTGCTCCTTAAATCTAGGCTAAGAATGTTTGCATTCTTGGTCTCTCGTTTGGATTTATACGAACGAGGTATCAGTTTACTGATGCCTAAACTATAGGGGCATAAAATAAGTTACAAAAAATAGTTTTTAAAAGCTTCTGTATTGTTGAGGCAACTTCCCAATTGCACATAAATTTCCTTTGGAAGGTTTTTATTTATTTGAAAAGTTATCATCTTAATACTATCGTAACAAAGAAATCCAAGCGTAAGCCGAGCAAGTTCACGAAGATGAAATATAGATATCCATTCCGAGTGGGCTTGGGAGTTGAATTTCTGAGCATTTAATCTGCGAAGCAGCTAATGCCCCAGTTAAAGGGCGTACTTTAGATGTATTCAAATTATCCAAGAGCATAAATAAAGGGGCTCAACACCGAGCTCTGTCCGAATATTATCAAAACCCCGACTAAAACTAACATTAAAATAATCGGAAGCAACCACCATTTCTTTCTGATTCTAAGATAACTCCAAAGTTCACTTATCATCCCTTTATTCTCTGACATATTATCATAAAAAAATGCCTCTTTATTAATTTTTCTCTAATCTTTCGCCAGTTTCTCACTATCCCAAAAATCAACTGGATTGTCATCTCTCTTTATCAAATACGATCCAATAACTAAATAATCAATTCCAGTTCCCATCATGCATCTATACGCATCAAAAGGAGTGCAGACAATCGGTTCTCCTCGAATATTAAAAGAAGTATTTATCAAAATTGGAATCCCAGAAAGATTCCCAAATTTTTTAATTAGATCGTAATACAATTTATTCTGATTTCTTCGAACGGTTTGTAATCTCCCGCTCCCATCGACATGCGTTACCGCCGGAATTTTTGACCGCCACTTTTTTTTAACAGGATATACCATCAACATATAATCGGTTGAGTATGGCAAAGGCAGATCAATATTAAAATATCTTTCAGCATCATCGTCACAAACAACTGGTGCAAAAGGTCTAAACTTTTCTCTGTGTTTAACTTTAAGATTCAATACTTCTTGCATATTTTTATTACAAGGATTTGATAAAATACTTCTTGCTCCAAGTGCACGAGGACCCCACTCCATTCCAAGCTGAAACCATCCCACAACATTATTTTTGTAAATTAATTCGGAAACATTATCTAATAATTCTTTATCATTTTCAAAGGCAGTATAATTAATTTTATTGTTATCTAAAAATATTTTTATTTCAGCATCACTAAATTGTGGTCCTAAATAAGCATCTGTTAACTTGTATTTTCTTTTATTTTTTAATATACCATAATACACAAATAATGCGGCACCCATAGATGTGCCCCCATCACCTGGATCAGGATTTATCCATATGTTCTTAAATGGAGTATTATTCAGTATTTTACCATTAGCGACGCTGTTTAAAGCGACCCCTCCAGATAAAACGACACTCTTGCACTTTTTTTCTTTATGCAAATGATTTAAAATTTTAAGAATTACATCTTCAGTTATTAATTGAACTGCAGCCGCAATATTTTGGTGTCGCTCATCAATCTCTTCATTTCCTTTTCTGATATGACCATCCAAAAGATCGCATAGCTTTTTGGAAGGCATTCTATTTAAATAACTATAAGTAAAATATTTTTGATCGAGCCGATAACTGCCATCTTCTTTAATATCAATGACATTCAACAACTTTTTATAATAAGGATTTTTTTCTCTATCCATAGATCCATAAGCTGCCAGCCCCATAACTTTATACTCTGAATTATTTACACTAAACCCAAGATAAGCGGTTATCGTAGAATAAAGTAATCCTAAAGAATGAGGAAAAATTATTTCTTTATCCAATTTAATTTCATTTTTATCTCCCATCCCATATGCTGTTGTTGTCCACTCTCCAACCCCGTCCATTGTCAAAATCGCAGATTTATTGAATGGAGAAGCAAAAAACGAGGAAGAGGCATGAGCCATATGATGCTCAACAAAAAGAGTTGTTCCTTTATATCCAAGTTCTTTTTTAACTTTATTTGTAATCCGTAGTTTTTCATTGAACCACGATGGCATATTAGACAAAAATACTTTATAACTTTTAGGGAAATAATCTATATGTTGATATAATAATCTTTCAAACTTTAAAAGTGGTTTTTCATAAAATGCGATATAATCTACTTGATCAATGGTTATTCCCGCTTTTTCCAGACAAAATTCAGCTGAATTTTTTGGAAATGAAGTGTCATGTTTCTTTCTTGTAAATCTTTCTTCCTGCGCAGCTGCAATAACCTCTCCATCTTTCAGTATGGTTGCCGACGAATCATGATAAAAACAACTTAGTCCAAGAATATACATTTTAAAACTGTCTATAATATTCCTCCTTTTCCTTAACACCTAAATTAAATTCTTCCCAATATGAAGTTTTTTCTTTGTCAATCTTTTCGTTCAAGAATTTTTTACCGGTAATTTTTGCAAATAAAGACGTAGCTCCAACACCAAGAATATAAACAATTGAAAGTAGTATTGAATTTATGATTACAGCAATATCATCTCCAAACATTTTCTGACCTTGTTTAAATTTATCGAATTTTTCATTTCTCTTTTTATTTATTGATTGTTTTATCATTTTATTTTCCCAGCCACGTTTTTATAAATCTGCCAAATATGACGATGAAGCATGATATAGATAATATATGCAAATAGGTCCAAGAGACAGGAAGTTTTTTAGTCATGGTCAAGATAATAAACAATCCAATTGAAAATATAAAAAGCATCGACAAATAACCTAAAACAACAAAGCTAGTATATCTCTTTTTATTATGCATATCCATGATTATCATAAAAAATCCCATTTTATAAGAATTTATATTGTTAAAATAAATACCACTTATAAAGATAAATCTAACAAATTTTTGCAATACTCCGCATCATTTAAATAGTACTGCAATTTTATTTCAGTACTAAAACATAAATTCAAAAACTTAAAATGACCGTATTAAACTTAACAGACAAAAATTTCAAAGAAGAAGTTATAGATTCGCTAGTTCCAGTAGTCATAGACTTCTATGCAGATTGGTGCGGACCATGTCGAGCGATGAAACCAGTTTTTCATTCAGCAAGCGATGAACTTAGTGGAAAAATAAAATTCATGACTCTAGATACTATGCAAGAACAATCTTTAGCCCATCATTTTAACGTAAGAGGAATCCCCACTTTTTCCGTCATTAAAAACGGAAAAGAGATTGGACGATTTTCAGGTTTCATGCCAGAGGACATGTTTATTGAAAGACTTCAGGAAATATTATAGACAAAAATTTAACATGCTCGACTTTGGATGTAAAAAACTTAATATTGAAGATATCATTAGATGCAGCTTCGCACTTTCAAAATCAGACTATAAAATCCTTTTATTCTTTTTAAAAAATAAAGATTTCGTTTCGACTACAGAAGTCAAAGAAAAACTTAAAATGGATTTAAGCACAGTTTAAAGAGCCACAAAAAAACTTCACGAAAAAGATTTACTTGCGCGTCAGCAAAAAAATTTAAGTTCTGGTGGTTACGTTTTTTGTTATAAAATAAAAAGTAAAGACGTGGTTAAAAATAAAATTAAAGATATACTTACCGTTTGGACAAAAAATGTTGAATCTTCTTTAGATTTATGGTGAAGGACTTACGAGATTCCAAAGTTTTCGTCTTCCCATGACTTCTCCTCTATCATCTCTCAATTCACCATCGTAAACAACTTTATAGACTCTCAAAACTTCAGTTCGAGATAATTCATTAAAACTTAGAATTGGTAATTCTTTTCCCTCTTCATAATCTTGAGCCATACACAGTCCATCAAATGCATATAGACTCTCTTTTTGATGCATAATCATAGAAATAAAACAAGGTTATAAATCTATTCCTAATTCTTAGATTGAAATTATTTTGATATTCCAAATAAAAAATAGTATATATTTCATAGTATAAAATCTTTTAAAGAAATCTAGTCTAGTTTTAATATGAGAAAGAGTATTTCAAGAAGAAATTTTATCCTTACGGGGCTAGCAGGACTTGTTTCTACTTCTTTACCAAATTTAGTTTTGGCGTCAACTCATGAAAATGGTGCATTAAAAGATGTGGAAATTAGTTCGCAAGAATGGAATCCTCAAGATATAACAAGTTTAATCGAATTACCTTTTTATGTTGATGGCAAGGAGGAAAATCAAGCTAAGGGAGAGAAATTTATAAGTACAGACATGTATCAAACGGCTTTGTGCTCTGATGGAGCATTTTCAAGAAACAGACGATGGGTAGTATCACCTCCTGTTAAAGAATTTTATGGAGATAAATTCAATGGGAGTTTTATATATGATACCGTTTCTGGAAGAGTTTTCAGCCTTGATATAGATCCAAGTTCTAAAGCATCTCCAAATATTGTCTGTAACGACGGTAGTTTTATAGTAAAATTAAGAGCTAATGAATTTATTTATGGCGACATCAAAAATGGAAGAAAAATAAAACTTCGAGGTAAATCTGAAAATAATCCGGATTCAATAAAACCTGCACTACTTCAATATTGTAATTTAAGTGACGATGGAAAAGTTATGGCGCTAAATCTAAAAGAAAGATCTCTCGTTCCACGCGAGTCATGGGAGCTGTTATATTCTCAAGGCAGCACTCGGGCAGTTTATTCTCCTCACTTTTATTTAGTTGATACTCAATCATTTACTTTGATTGACCATAACCAGGGAAATTTACTTGTCATGGACGAAGATGCTTCAGTCTTGATCACAAGATCTCAAGGTCTTACGACAAGAGTGGATCGAGATCAAGTAAAATCAACACTTATCGGAAACCGAAACGGAAATTATTTTCCAATGATTATAAGTCCAAACGGAAACTTTTGCGCCTATGTTCAAAGAGATAAATCACCATACTCAACAAGAATTGAGGTCAACTCTACAGGTGCTTTGTATGATATAGAGGGCTTCGTTCCCGATGTTCGAACTATCCAAGACGACGGAGGTTTTGAATCAATTCAGGGCAAATTCGATTACAAAGACGGAAATTACGTTTCAATTGACTCCTCAGAAAGAACTCACCAAAACATGAAAATCACAAAATTAAGATAATTTCTTGACCATATATTCACCATCTAATTCATAACCCATTTTTTTATAATACTCTCGAACTCCAACCCCCGAAATCACCGCAATTTTTTTGAATCCATTTTTAGAAGAAATTTCTTCCGCTTCTTTCATGAGTTGTTTTCCTAAACCTTGATGCTGAGCAACATTCTCATGTGAAATTGCGGTTTCATTTTTATTTTTCTTACTATCCGGGGGGGAGAGGGCGAGCGACTTCGTGGTAAGGGGTAAGGAAGTGGAGGTGTGCGAGGTCGCGAGTTGGGGGAAAGTGGAGGGTTTTGCGAAATCGTTTTTAATCTTTTCAAGTTCCAATGCCTGTCCATAAACATGAAGTTCTCTTACAATCGCGCAATCTTTTAATTCATGAATAAAATTTCCATTCTTCGACGGAAAACGCAATCGCAAAAGTCCATATAAAATATCTTTATCATCGACAATTTCAAGAAATAATTCTTTACCCCCGCTTGAATCATATTCTATAATTTTCAATTTAATATTTTTTCCAAGAATTTTTTGAAAACCAACTTCTCTCATCCTTATTTCTCTCAAATGAATATTATCTTTTTTAAGATCGTCTTCAATATCTTTTCTCAAATCAAGTTTTTCTATGCCTTGAACGACAAGTTCTTTAGGGATCTCTCTCATTATCCTCATTATCCTGCAATACTCTGGAATAAGTTTCATCATCTCTTCAACGACTTTCTTCGTCGTTTTTTCGTCATAAGGTTTGTATCCAGAAACTTTTGCAATTTTTTCTAATGGTGCTCCGGCAACAATTTGACAAGGATAAATCTTCAATTGATCGGGTCTGAATCTCTCATCATCAAAAATCATCTTGAATAATTTTATATCTTTTTTTGGATCGCTTCCAGGAAGACCAGGCATAATATGATACCCCACTTTAAATCCAGCATCTTTTAATCGCTTTGATGCTTCAATAACATCTTGTAAAGTATGTCCTCGATTAATATTCTTGTAGATTTCATTATCAGGCATTTGAATTCCGATTTCAACTCTCGTCGTCCCGAAACGCAACATCTGTTTTATTTCTTCTTCACTGCAATTATCCGGCCGATTTTCTATACAAAGTGCAACAACTCTATGTTGAGCTTTTTCATTAAGTTTTTTCGCCGCTTCAAGTGTTTTAGATCTGACACGTTTTTCAGTGTCTCGCGATGCGTATGCGTAATCGCCATTTAAAACGTCATAAGTAGATTTGATCACGTATTCTTGATACTCTTTTTCATACTGCAAAAATGTTCCGCCAAGAATTATAACTTCAATCTTATCCGTCGGATGATTCATTTTTACAAGTGCATCAAGTCGAGCAGAAACTTGTTTTACAATATCATAATCAAAAGCCATGGCTCGCATTATCGCTGGTGATTTATCTGTATAACTCTGTGGAGTTGTTTCGCCCCCTGGACAATAAACACACGTTCCATGATTGCATTTTCGAGGTTTGAGTACAACAGTCAAAACTGTAACTCCCGCTTTGCTTCTAACAGGTTTCTTGACGGTCCCTTCTTTGACTTCTTTCTGATAAGTTTGTTGATTTGCGATTTCCATATAAAAGACTACAAATTTGATTTTAAAAGAGTTTGCAAAATTAGGGCTTTGTTGAAAAAATCAAAATAAATGAGCAAGTTCGTTTATTCAATTCACTCTTTCGGGAGGGCGTGGGAGGGGGAAGGTGGTCGGATTTACGAACTTGCTAGAAATAGAAAAAGATTTTCAACAAAGCAAATAATTAATTCGCACAATTTAAAAATGATCATTTCCGTCTATTATAATGCGTAAAGCAAAAAAAGAGAGTGGACTTTCAGATGTTTACAAATTTATATTAATCATATTCCTAATATTTTTTATCGGATTTTTCTTAAATGAATCTTACAATATTGGCCTGATCGCACCGGCAGCAATATCAATTTTTGCAGGAATCTCATTTTTTTATCAATGGAAAAAAAGTTTTTTTAATTTTATTTTATTTTTCTTGACTGCAGTTTTTATTTTCATAGCAATTGAGATTAGTTTCAACTTCTTGATTTATATTCCATTAATAAGTTCTATAGTCTGTGCATATGCAGTTTCATACATCTATGACAAATCACCTAAGGACAAAACATACAATCTTCTCTTGCTTGTTGTTTTCATTGTTCTATGGATAATTCTAGCATTTAACGTCAGCTACAGGGACGATTGGGTTATGGAAAACGTTATCAATGTTCCTTTTGTTATTTTATTGATCGTCATAAGTAGATGGTTCAAATTCTCTAAACTTTCATACAGCTTAATTTTTCTTTTTATGTTATTGAATATCATCGGAAGTCACTACACTTACGCCGAAGTTCCATTCGGTTTCTGGCTTCAAGATTATTTTAATCAAAGTAGAAATCATTACGATAGGATCGTTCATTTCTCTTTTGGACTTTTGTTCGCTTATCCTATTAGAGAAATTTTTATGCGTATAGGAAAATCAAAAGGATTCTGGGCGCTTTGGACGCCTATAGAATTAGTTTTAGGTCTAAGCGCAATTTATGAAATACTAGAATGGTGGATTGCGGTAATGTTTGGAGGAGACTTAGGAATTGCTTATCTCGGTACTCAAGGAGACATCTGGGACGCGCAATGGGACATGTTTTTAGCAGGTTTAGGAAGTATGATTACTATTTTTATTGTCCTCGCAGTTTTATTAATATTCAAATACAAAGACTATCTTAAAGAATTGAAAGAGAGTTTCAAAGTAAATAAAAAACCACTTGGTGAAAAAGCTTTAGAAAAAATTCAAAGAAGAAAAAGATAATTTTATACTATACATATTCTTTTAAATAATTATATCTATAGGTTATTATGCAAACCAACTTTTATCACTCACCATTAAGCTTAGAAGATATGTTCAAAGATTTAGCGGAAAAAAATAAAATTAGTTGTTTTTCTCTTCCAGTCTTCAAGCAAAGCCCAGACCCGATCTTCTACGAAAATCCTGCACTTCTCAATGTTCATGATTTTGAAAGGATTTCAACTCTTCCAGTAAATCAATTAAAAGACGGATTCAAATTCTCTAGAATGGGAAGAAAATCTGAAAACGTAGTCGGAATTTCATCTCTTGTTGAATACGATCGCCCAGGAAATGAGGGTCATATGAGACAATTAGATCTTGATTTTAGCGGAGATATTGAAAACGGTTTGAGATGATGCGAATTGTATTTGACGATCTCTTTCCAAAAAAAGAAAAGGAAGGTTATGTAGTATTTTCAGGTCGTGGTTATCATTTTTACGGAAATGGTTTGATGGATCAAAACCAGTGGCATGATTGGATCCAAAGAGCCAGAGAACAGGGAGATGTAGAAAAGAAATGGTGCGACATCCAAATGAAAAGAGGATATTCTATTTTGAGATTGACAAATTCATCTCAGAAAATATTTGAACCAAAAGTTCTTTATCGTGTTAATAGATATTAATATATTGTAAAATTTTAAAAACCTCTAGTTTAATTATTTTCATGATAAACCCCCAAGATTATCCCATACTTCTCGCAGAAGACGATTCTCATTTAAGAAAAAAATTCGTTTCACTCTTGAAGAACAGAGGTTTTAGACGAATAATTCAAGCGTGTGATGGATCCGAACTCTACAAAGCAGAAATTAATCTACGAGGAATTCAAAATCTTGTCATCGTCTCAGACACATTGATGGAGAATGAAAAAGAATGGAAGATAAGAGATAATCTCCCCGAACATCTTCTAACATATCGAGCAGGTTGGAAAACTCAAGAATCTGTGAGAGTTAAGACTTACAAGATGCTAGGACATATGATAAACTATCTTTTGATTGGAGGAGAAAATGAAAAGTAAAGGAACTGTTCTCATTGCCGGAACAAACGAGAAGTCCATTGGAAGAATGATTGCCAAAAGATTACATGATGAAGGATATGAAATCTGGCTTTACGGAAGAAGTGCTAAAAAGATAGAGGGGAATAATTGACATGAAAGAGCTTATGATATTACAAGCAACTCTTTGAATTCCCTTTCTCTAGAAATCCAAACTCCAGATATAATAATTTTCTCTGCAGATTCTGGAACGGGGAAGGGAAATCTTGAAAATATTTCAAAAGAAGATATAAGAAAATTTATAGAAAGTAAGATTATCGGAAGTTTAAATTTATTAAAAATGATTCTCGATAAAGATCCAGAACGAAAAATAATTGCTATTTGGTTGAGTCGATCGATCACTAGTAAACCAAAACATTTAATTTTATATTCGTTAGTGAATGCTGGACTTAAATCTTTAGTTACAGAATTAAATACATTTTATGGAAATATTCTCAATGCTTATTATCTTGAAACGCCATTAGTATTGCCATCAACCCTCGGGGATTCTTACATCAATAAATACGGAAATACGTCTAAAGTTGCACAAAGACCAGAAGAGGTTGCTAAAAGAGCGATAGAACTTATTAATAAAAAAGTTTCTCCAGGATTTATTCAATTAAAAAATAAAGAAATGAGGTTGTAAAAAATGAAAAATTCGGAAAATATCACAAGAAAAAAGTTTAATTCATTAAAGAAATATTATGATAAAACTTGGGATGAAAAAAATCATACTTTGCATGTAGGTTATTTTGAGAATGGAGCAAAATCTCTCCAGAAAGCATATAAGGATGCCACATTAAATTTAATTGAAAAAATAAATAGAGTGTCAGAGATAAAAGAGAGTTCAATTGTTTTAGATATAGGTTGCGGAACAGGAAGAACTCTTGCAGACATATGTAAAAAGTATGGTTGCAGAGGAGTAGGAATTGATTTGAGTGACGAAATGATTAAAGACGCTAAACAGCACCTTAATGTTTTAAATAGAAATACTGGGAACAAAATAAATATCAAATTTATTAGGGCTAGTGGAAGTGACTTAAAAAAGACATTCAAACAAAAAGAAATCTTTACTCATATAATAAGCCAAGATGCGCTTTTTCTAGTAAACGATAAAAAATCTTTGTATGAAGGAATTGGAAAACTTCTTGTAAAGGACGGTGCTTTTGCAATTGATGATTTCTTATCAGAAAAAAATAAAGAAACGCTTAAAGAAAATGATAAAAAATTAGTTTACAATCTTGTTAATTGGTCCGAAGGATTATCGTTTGAAATATATAAGAAAGTGTTAAACTCCAACAATCTTGAAGTGACCTACTCGGAGAATATGAAAAAAGATATAATAATTACCTATAAGCTACTTTCAAAAAAGATGGAAAAGTATCTAGCCTCTAAAGATGTTCATTATATAACTCTCTATGAAAGATATATGGCGATTGTCAAACAAGTTAAGAATAATGAGATGGGCTGGGGAATTTTTATAGGAATTAAAAGATAGTTAATTAAGTGAAAAGAGCACTTGACCGTCAAATTTTGGGAAGTAATTTTTAGTAGAAAATTTAATACAAAACATTTATTCCGTTAATATCGCCAACTTCTAAAGTTTGTTTATTAGTCTCACCGAAATCTGCATAACCATACATTGTCTGATCTGAGCATGAAGTATCATAAAGATCATCCATTCCAAAACTATGTCCTAATTCATGCGTTGCAATATTATCGTAATCCATTCTTCCAGCCTGACCACTTAAAGACCAAGAATAATCGTTTTGATCAAACACTTGATCGTATTCAACTATCTGTCCGAGATTATTGACGTCAAAACGTGTTGCCCAAACTATCGTGACCGCAATTGCGCCAGGCGATTTAACATTCCCAAAATAAACTTCATTTTTACCATCTGGTCTTCTAGAATCTGCTGTTAATCTTTTAGTTGTTGATGTTCCAACACCAATGATCTCAAGCGGAGTCGTTAAAACGTTTTCCCATTTTGAGACGTCAGCATTATGATGTGAAACTATAGATGCTTTATCAAGCCCCCAATTATTATTAGGATTAACCAAATAGTTTTCTTTAGTTGTCCATTTTGCTCCCATAAGCCCATAACACTCACTTGAATTTATAGAACTCGTTGACGAAACTAAGCCATTAGGATTTGAATATTTAACAAAAGCGTAACCTTTAACATCATTCCCGTTCACATCTTTAGAATGTCCTAAATAAAATACTCCTGAAGCAACTTCAATAGCATTTTCAGGTAAAGAGACACCATCAGGAACATTTGATTGTGTTGGAAGGGCTGTGACAAAAACAACACTTACAAATAAGATAGTAATCATCATGCCAATCATTATTTTCTTCATAATAATTAACGATTATTAAAGTTTATATATTTTTCGAGCATTCAATATTCTATATATTTATTACTATTGAGTTACACTAATACGTAAGTTTTATATACCTTAAAAATTATAATCAAATATGGTAAAAAATAAGCCAGTAACCAAAAAAACACAGATTCAGAAAAAAGATGTAATTTTAGATGTTGCTCTAATTGTAATGTATAAAGGTCGGGTTTTACTTGGTGAAAAAATGGCTTCTCGACACGACGGAATTGTTTGGGACTTGCCAGGAGGAAAAAGAGAAGGTTATGAATCACCAATGGAATGTGGAATTAGAGAAACTTTAGAAGAAACGGGACTTGATGTTAAACTAATTGACCGACATTCCTGTGCAGAGACGTATGATGAATATGCTACTGGAAAAACAGAATCCACTCTAATTTATAGATCTAAACCAATTATTAATTACGAACCAAGCACAATGGAAAAAAATAAATTTCTTCAATGGGCTTATTTCCCATGGAACGCTCTCCCAAAGAATAAATCATTATGTTTAAGAAATCTTAAAAAACAAAGATACGATCCATTTAAGAAATAATTCTTTAAAATTTATGTTAAATACTTTTTTAAACAGACTATTTTATTATTTATCTATGGATATAAATCAATCTCAAGTTGAAGTCTGGAATTCAATCGCACCAGAATGGCACGGCTTCAAAGTCCATCCTTCCCAGCATGTAAAACAATTTTTGGAAGATTTTAAGGGAAAAGAATTTAAAATATTGGATCACGGAAGCGGTTCAGGTAGACATATTCTTGACCTCCCAAAAAAATTTGAATCTGAATTATATTTCGTAGATTTTTCTAGTGAAATGATAAAACTTGCAAAAAAAAGAGCAAAAGAATCAAAACTAAAAAACATAAATTTCGATGTTGCAGATATTGCATCTCTCCCTTATGAAGACAATTTTTTCGATGCTCTATTTTCTATAGCATCGATCCACTGTCAAAAAAAAGAACTTCAGGAAAAAACCGTTCAAGAGATTTATAGGATCCTTAAACCAGGCGGTAAGGCTTTAATTGAAGTGTGGAACAAACACTCAAATCGTTTCGAAAAACACAAAGGCCAAGAAAAAATGGTTAGATGGAGAGATAAAGGAAAACGATATTACTATTTATTTGAAGAAAACGAAATCCATTCTATATTCGAAAAAAACAATTTAAAAATCATAAAAAAGTTAGAACATGGAGTTAATATCTCATTCATTGTTGAAAAATCTAGTTAAACATTGTCCTCATCAACTTCAAATTCAATCTCTTCACAATTATAAGGAAGTAATTCTTCTTCAATATCAAAATCTCCGCAACAATAATTTTTTGGGACTCCACCCCTTACCATCCAGCTTTTTGAAGTTACATAGTTAACCTTTTTTCTTGATTCTTCACATAAAGGAATAACAAAACCCATCTCTGGTGATAAAGTTGTTTCATGCTGAATAAAAGAAAATAAATCTTTCATAAAGTAATTTACTTCATTAAGATTATAAAGTTTATTGTTCTTCAATCATCAACAGTTCCTCTAAAAAAATCCACTCCCGGATCCCCATAAAAATCTTCTCCGATATATTTTTGTAATCCACCAATATAAGCACTTAAATTAAATTTATCAGGAAATTTTCTCTTTGGATCATCTACATGCTCGACATTATGTTCAATATACCGCCTCTGATTTATTGGATAAGTCGGTCGTCTATACTTTTTTTCAGTTTCATGCCTTCTATCCATAAATGAATATAACCTATTTATTTATAAAAATATCTTTTTATTACTACTTTGATTTTCTGAGCATATCAAAAAAACTTTTCTTCTCAAAAAACAAAACTTTCCCGCCACCATCATTCGCATCTTCAATGATAACTTTCAAAATTCCAAGCCCGGATATGAACACAGTGCAGATATATTTCTCAACTTCGCCAGAACCTGTCTGTCTTTGCAAAACCATTAGAATTTTTTGAATTTTATTTGTAATATTCTTTTTATCCATTTCTTCTTGGATCAATCTTTGAATTTCGTCAAACTCAATTGTAGATTTTGCAGTAATCTTTGGCGGATTTTTTATGAAATCTGGAATTTCTTCAAATTTTACGTCTTTCATATCCATTTTTTGAAGTTGCTCAAGTTCAATTCCATTTTCAAGTTTAAAACTCCACCACGTTCCGAGTTCATCTTTCGTTTTCAGTGTCGTAGGCACAAAAAAATCAAGATGATATTGATTGTTCTTCTCTTTTCCTTCTATATCAACAGTGATGAAACAAGACGTCAAATATGATTTAGGATTTTCTTTCTTGAATTTTTTGAATTCATCACTTCCTTTTAACTTTTCCAAAAAAAATTGTATGTTCATGATTCAACTAGAAAAATGAAGTTTATAAGAATTTGTGATATATTTGAAAAATTAGTTTTTTATTTTGAATGCAAATCCAAATTATACTCGTTTGCAGATAAATAAATTCTTTTAATTCGTGATACAATCTCATCTTTAAATTGTCTATAATTCATAGAGGACATTCCATCCACCTCAACAAATTCATTGTTTGACAAACCACATAATTGTTCTAAAGCACCAATATCATTCATAACAACATTAAATTTAGTTGAATCCTCATCACTATAGGAATGAATCCAAGCTAAAGTACTTCCGTTGAATCTAAGAGCATAACTCATAATTTGATGAACACTATAAATTATTTAATCTATCTCAAGAAAAATCATTTCGTTCTCATCGTCCCGTCGAACATAAAGCCATGACGGATGTCTGGCTTGAAGCTCCATTAATAAGCTCACGACTTTGGAGTAAGCATGATATTTAATCTCACCAATTATATAGAAACAGTAATGGGTAGCCTAAGATTAATTTTCTCAAGAACTTTCTTTAATATAACTGCTCTTTTCTTGAAATCTAAAATACCAACATTTTTTATATCTTTAGTTTCTATATCTCGTGTTATAAAAATTCCAGATTCAATTTCTTCAGTTATACCTTCTTGAGCAGATAATCCAAAGGAAACTTCTAAGAAATCCCCTTCTTCATCATAATACACCTCATAAGTATTAAATTCTTCTTTCATTTCCTCTCTGTCACTTCCTTCTTAATCATTTCTTCTAAGAAGTTATATTAACATTTGCAGGAAGATGGATTTTTATTTTATTCATGTCTTCAAACCCGCCTCTCTTTAGAAAATTAAAAATCTTGTAACCCTTGAGTTCATTTGTTTTTTCATCTCTTGCTTCGTATAAATCATCATCAACTTCATCAAAAATACAGGATGAAGATTCTCCAATAGTTATCTCTAAAATATCCGCTTCAATATCATAATATATATCTAATTTCTTATTATTCATCGTTTTTTTATCCTTCGAGTTATAAATGATGTAGTAATAAAACCATCGCCATTTAAATATTTAACTGCAACGAGCAAATATTGTTTCCTTTCCTTGAGAAACTTATAATAATTTGCTTTCATATCATCATACTTATTACATACTATAACCTCAGGTTTTTCTAAAGTTTGTTTAACTTCTTCTAGATAATTTGTAATATAAGGATGTAATGATTCTGGGGAAGTTATATGACCCCATCTTTCTTTCGTCAATCTTATTTTTCTCCCAGTTTTATCAAGAATCTCAAAAACATTTTCAGACATGTTAGAAAAAGATGAAAGGAGTTTATAAAAATTTGGGGAAGAAAAGAAATAAAAAGTTAAAAAACCTAAGTTCTTTATGAAAAAGATTAAAATATATTCCCCGATTAAAACAAAGGAAACGAGAAAATATGCCTACTTTATTCTATTAGATATTCTTTTTCTATTTACATCTCTTTTATTCATAGGGACAATAATTCCCTTTTTTATTCTTGGAATGTTTTTTATCATTTATGGGTACTTGGAATTTAAAATAAGTACAGAATTTTATAAGAAAGGTGTCATATATGGAAGCTTTATTGCTGTGCCAAGAAAGATTTATAAAAATAATGAGGAATTTAAAATGGCGCATAATAGAAGCTTATCCTATAGTTTTTTAATTATATTATTTGGTTTAATTATAATCTCTTTTACTGTATGGAAATATATTGTGTGAGAAACCTCTACTTCCTCTCTGTCACTTCCTTCTTAATTAAATCAATAAACTTTCACGCGCTCACATCCTAAATATATTTTTGTAGGATATTTTCGTCGAACATAAAGCCATGACGGATGTCTGGCTTGAAGCTGCAGAAATGAGCGAGCTTGCGAGCCAATCTTATTTAAACGATATTTATAAAACCTAATTTCTTTAACAAGTCATGTTTAGAGTATTCCGTTCAGATTGGTATACAAAAAAACTAGAAAAACTTGACACTTCAGAAAGGAGGAGAGTTGAAAAATTTGAACAGCAACTTAAAATTGAGCCCTATTCTTGAAAACCACTGGGTTACAAATTTTTTCGAGAAAAGAAATTCAATGGCAAAAGAGCTTTATTTCTAGTGTATGAAGAACACAGTTCGGTATTTTTAATAACAATCACCGACAAAAAAGCCCAGCAACATGAAATTGATTTGATAAAAGCAAATCTTGATATTTACAAAGAAACTATTCAAAAACTCGTTGACGATCTGGATTAAATCTCTTTGATTCTACCTTCAAGGATATCTTTTATTCCCCTAGCTATATCTTGAAGAAGTTCTTTATCAACACTTGATTGTCTGATTAACTCCTCATATCTTTCTCTTGAGATTATAATTTTATCTTCAGATTGCATGATAAATATTAAACTTAGATTTATTCAAAGTTTTCTACTACAGAAAATTCGTTTCAATCTCATCGTCCCGCCGAGCGTAGAAATCTGCCGCAAGGCGATTTTGAAGCGGCATGAATGAGCGAGCTTGCGAGCGTATTTCTTCTAATAAATAAAATCTTTAATTCTCATGATACTTAACAACTGGAGAATTTATTTTTATTTCATACTTTTTTATTGAATATTCAATAAAAATAAATAAGAATGGAAACCAAAGATAATAATAACCAAAAGGCAGCAAAATAACAAAATGGGTCATTCTATAAATATACATTAAAATCGGGAGACCCCAATATAAAGCACCGAGTACAAAATAATATGGATAAGACTTCATCAAAAGTTTAACTTTAACCTTATCTGACTTAGAGCCTATCCACATAGACAGGCTCTCCAAGTAATAATTCCACAAGCCAAATGAAGCATCGCAAGATAATTTTCAGCCTTTTTGCACCAACGAATTAATAATCCTCTAAATCTGTTCAGCCAACTAT
>Ga0210057_1001563_pt1 | contig 34402 bp, 23 predicted proteins | sample CryGeyCG2114_010_2_FD_183968 | JGI IMG/M metagenome (GOLD analysis project Ga0210057, IMG submission 183968) | Groundwater microbial communities from aquifer - Crystal Geyser CG10_big_fil_rev_8/21/14_0.10 (SPAdes) (version 2) | ecosystem: Environmental > Aquatic > Deep subsurface > Groundwater ... | reverse complement strand
GAATTGATATATAGATTAATGTCTTTCTTTGGATCTTCTTTCTCTAGGAAAAGAAGCTGTGCAATAACAGTATTTGCTACATGGTCATCAATAGGACCACCTAGAAATATAATTCTATCTTTAAGTAGGCGAGAGTATATATCGTATGCTCGCTCTCCGTAGTTTGTTTTTTCTATAACAGTAGGAATCAACATATATAAGTCTAAAGTTAAAAGTTTATAAAGTCTGTAAAGCTTGAATTACCAATTCTCGCCCCGTACTCAAAAATTATAACGCATTATAATTTTTGTAGTACTAGGGTTACTGTAGGAATCAACATAATATTAGTTTATTAGTCCGCCAGCTGACGGATTAGCTTATAGCTTATAGATTAATAAAGGATAAATTAATTTTCAATTTTCAATTTTCAATCAATTTTCAATGTCTCAATTTTTAAATGTTTTTTTGGAATTTAGATATTTGTTCGCCGGCTGGCGAATTTGATATTATTTAGGATTTCGTGCTTCGGATTTCGAATTTCATTGATATCCCTAATTCTATATTTAGAACACGCTATTTCTGATTTTCTAGGAACCCTAACACTAAATCATTAGTCATTATTGTATCAACATATATCTCTACGCGCTCGCGTTTTGCATCTTTGTAATTTTTTAGAATTTCTTTCACTTCAACATCCCTTTTTTCTTTATCTGGCTCAATTTTTTCTTCAATAGCAATTTTGTTGAGAATCATTTGATTTTTTGCATAGTTTTCGGCGTCTGGTCTCCATTCAACCCTTAGGTCTTCAATCTTTTTTTCAGTTTGCTTTAGGTAGTCTTCAAACTTCATACCAAGTCTCTCTACATCTGACTTAAATTGTGCCTCCATTCTATCTAGCTCAGAGTTTATTATTATTTCTGGCAGTTTTAGTTTTATTTCTTTGCGTATTTTTTCAAGAAGCATAGCTCTTTTTTTGTCTTGTTCTCTGCGCTTCTTTTCATTAAGAATATTTTCCGTTAGTTTTTCCGTAAAATCTTTCAAATCTTTGAAGGGACCAATTTTTTGTGCAAATTCATCATTTAATTCTGGCAAATCCTCATCTTTTATCTCAATGCTTTTCGGATCAATTTCATTTATTTTCTTACCCTCTACTGTTGCTCTAGCGTGCATTTTTTCTGATTTTGCCCATTCTTTCCTGATGTGTTCTTTTGCATCTTCAACTTCTTTATCTTCCACTTTTACTTCTTTTGCTTCAGAATTTACTTCACTCGCAATCTTTTTGTAGTCCGGGAGCTCAAGTTTTGGTAATTCAGACACATGGGCTGTAAATTCCAGAGGATTTTTTTCTGCAAGTTTTGTAATAGATATGTGTGGATGTCCTATTGTTTGAAGATTTTTGTCTTTTATAACCATAGGATATATTTCTTGGATCGTTCTTTCTGCCATTTCTTCAAGTATTACTGATGAAGATATGTTTTGAAGTACAACCGCTTCTGGCACATGACCTTGTCTAAAACCATCAACTTTGATATTTGAGCTGAACTTTTTTATTACCGAAGATCGGTGTTTTTCAACATTTTCCCAAGGAACACTAACTTCTATGTGGATTTCACAATCCTCATGTGTGTGTATTTTTGCTGTATATTTTGCTATTTCTTTATTATTTTCCATCCCGTTAGAGATAGGACGCGGATTGAATCAGTATTTGTCCTATTAATTAGTATACTTGTAAAATTCGACTATGTTTTTAAAAATATTGTATTTGTCCGCTATCTCTAACGGGATACAACGTTAGAAAATAGTCGCTTAAAAAGCTGTTGTGATGTCATTTTATATCGATTTCTGATTGGACAAGTGAGTCGACATAATACTTATTTTGGGCACAAAAGTCAATCCGGCAGTAGACAATCAAGTTGTCTTAAAAGTTGGGGCTTTTAAGACAACTTCGTAACCTTGATTGGCCACTGACCGGACAGGCCTCGCTACATATTTTTGATTAAAAAAAGCAAAAACCACCAATATTTGGTGGTTTTTTGAGACTTTGATTTGGAAACAATATCCAGTTTAGAAATCAAGATCTATATTTTCGAGTTCTTTGTCTAAATTATCCAAATCAGTGTTCGTTAGGTCTGCTTCTATGTCGGTAAGTTCATCAGAATTACTCTGTGATTGTAAGGCGGCAAGCTCCGCATCATCCTGTTGCATTATTTCATCAGCACTAGGCCCGTTTAGTGTTGGGTCATTGTTTGAGAGTCTTTTGCCCCAGAAGTATAGGCCTCCTAGTATGATAATCACTATTATTATAATTGAACCTACAACTGGACCAGCTGACTTTTGCTCTGGTGAGCTACTTGTTGTGCTCATTTCTGGTGCTGGTGCCGGGGTTTCTACTACAGGGGCTTGTGTTTCCATTGCTGGAGCCTCTGCCGGCTGTGTTTCTTGAGGCATGCCTATTGATTCTCCACCAACTGGCATATTTTCATTGTTTGGATCCATATTTTACTTTAATTAATTTATAATAATTTTCTATTAATTTTCTTCTGATGAATTATCGTCATCATTTGCTGGTTCTTCTGGTCGTGAATTTTCTATAGAGGCCTTAAGTGATGACACAGAATCTACCACAGAACTATGAGCGCTCTTTACATATGTTTTTGTTTCTTCAAATACAGATTTTACTGTTGACTCAAATGAGTCTTTTGGGTTTTCTGAAGCAAGAGCTGTTTCTACGGCTGTGTTTACGCTAGAAAGTGATACTTGCGCTTGAGACAGTTGTGATTTTGCTGTCTCTAGAAAAGATGAAGCTTCTGTCGTGTCTATTTCGCTGTGCTCGTCTTGTATTTTTGCAATTCTAGATTCAACTCTTGTTATTGCAACATTAATTCTTTCTATTGCAGCCTCAAATCTTTTAACAGTACGATCTATATATGCACGGGCTCTTTTTGCCATTTCTTCTTTAATAGCTGTTCGTCTTTCTTCTTTTTTTGCTTCAAGCTCTGCTCGTCTTTCTGTCATATTTGCTTCTAATTCAGCTTTCTTTGCTTCCATCTCGGCTCTTCTTTCTTCCACATTTCCTTGAACTTCAGCTCTTTTTGCTTCCATTTCAGACTGTGTTTCAGATCTTTTTTCTTGGAAAGTAGCTCTTACAGCATTTACATCATCTCTTAATTTTTGTGCTCGGTTTTGCACAACGCCACCAATTGCATCTAATACGCCAGTTTCTGTGTTTTCTACAGCTTCCTCCTCGTATTGTTCTGTGGTTGCTTCGTCTGCGGTAGAGTCGTCCTCTGCTTGCGCATATGAAGAGAGACCGATAAACAAAGCCAATATCAAAAGTGTTGGCAGTGTTATTTTTAGTATATTTTTAAACATATCTTTTAATTATCTATTAATTTTCCATTAAAATAATAACCCCAATATACACCACTAAATGTGGCGTTACTTATAGTTAAAGTATACACGCCATAAAAATATATAACAAACTGCACAATGTTGATAATGATTAGGGTATGGGGTATAGGATTTTACGAATTTTCAACTCGTCTGCCACCTACCTGACGGTAGGCATGGACAGTTGGGTTTACAATTAAATAGATTTCAGGTTACAGTTTTCGGGTTTCAGGATAGGGGTTCGAAAGACTAATTTATAACCAATTTCTAAATGTTCTAATTTTTCTGTCTGCCGACAGGCAGGCAAAATCCAAAAACCTTAATAACAAAAAAGGCCGTCAGCCAAAGGCTGACGGCCTTCCGTCTATTGTTTACTGATGACTACGAACTACTGACTTTATAGTAATAGCGCAACCACGAGTAGTGCAACAATGTTAAGAATCTTAATCATTGGGTTTATTGCTGGGCCCGCAGTATCTTTGTATGGGTCTCCAACAGTATCTCCAGTAACGGCAGCTTTGTGTGGCTCTGATCCTTTTCCACCAAAGTTACCTTCTTCAATATATTTTTTAGCATTGTCCCAGGCACCACCACCTGAAGTCATTGATACTGCGACGAATATACCTGTGATTATTGAACCAACAAGTAGACCTCCTAGAGCCTCAACACCAAGAAGTAGTCCAACCAATATTGGTGCTACGACAGGTATAAGTGCTGGGAATATCATTTTTCTTATTGCTGTTTTTGTTACTATATCTACTGTTCTTGCGTAGTCTGGTTTTTCGGTGCCTTTCATTATTCCTGGTTTTGATTTGAACTGTGCTCGCACATCTTCTACTACAGATCCAGCAGCTTCTCCGACGGCTTGCATTGATAGTGCGCCGAAGTAGTAGGGAAGTAATCCGCCTATAAATAGTCCAGCGAGAACGTATGGAGAATCAATTGTAAACACAACCTCTTTACCACTTGCTAGAACTGAGTGAGTAAAATCTGCGAACAATACAAGTGCTGCAAGTGCGGCAGAACCTATTGCATAGCCCTTTGTAACAGCTTTTGTTGTATTTCCAACAGCGTCTAGCGGATCTGTTACGTCTCTTACATCAGACCCCATTTCTGCCATTTCTGCGATACCACCAGCGTTGTCTGTGATTGGCCCATATGAATCTATCGCAACGATAATTCCTGCCATTGAAAGCATTGCCATTGCGGCGATTGCGACCCCAAAGATTCCAGCAAGACTATATGATCCAAGAATTGCAGCAACGATAACAAGAATAGGGGCCGCTGTTGATTTCATAGACATTGCAAGACCCGCAATAATGTTTGTTCCGTGTCCTGTAACTGATGCTTTAGCTATGTCTTGAACAGGTTTAAATTTTGTAGATGTATAATATTCTGTAATAACTACAAGTAGCCCTGTTACAGCAAGTCCAATTAAAGCTGATAGATAAAGACTTTCCGTGCTGTATAGCCCGTTCCCGCCCATCAAAAATGATGTTAATGGATAAAATGCAGTAGCAGCTAATACGCCAGCGGCAATAAGACCTTTATAAAGAGCTTTCATTATATTTTCGCTCTTTCCTAGTTTTATAAAGAAAGATCCAAGGATTGATGCAAGTATTGATACACCACCGATTGCTAGAGGGTAAATTAATGCATTACCAAATGACTCAAACATAAGTGAGGCAAGCAACATAACAGCTATTAGTGTTACCGCATATGTTTCAAATAAGTCTGCTGCCATACCAGCACAGTCTCCAACGTTGTCACCAACATTGTCTGCGATTACTGCTGGGTTTCTTGGGTCGTCTTCTGGAATACCAGCTTCCACCTTTCCCACAAGGTCTGCTCCAACGTCTGCAGCCTTTGTGAAGATTCCTCCACCAAGTCTTGCAAATATTGAGATTAGAGATCCACCAAACCCAAGACCTATTAATGCTGTAACATCTTTTGTTATGAAATAAAATCCAGCCGTACCAAGAAGTCCAAGACCAACAACAAGCATCCCTGTTACTGTTCCGCCTTTTACAGCCACATCAAGGGCTTTTTTTAGGCCACCTCTTGCGGCTTCAGCCGTTCGAACATTTGCCCTTACTGATATATTCATTCCTATATATCCAGTCAATCCAGATAGAAATGCACCAACAAGGAATGCTATCGCTGTTGTCCAGCCAAGTGCTGGTGTAAATCCTATAATTAGAAATATAACAACAGCAACCATTGCTATGGTTTTGTATTGTCTATTTAGATATGCAGACGCGCCTTCTTGAATCGCTTTTGCGATTTCTTGCATTTTGTCGTTACCTGCTGGAAGTTTTAAAATCGATGATGCCAAAAGTAGTCCGTAAAGAATGGCGATACCTGCACTTCCTAAAATAAATAATGTCATGTTTATTAGCTTATAAGTGTTAGGTTTTAGCTTATAGAACGCTAATGACCAAACACGATTAATAATTACCTTTAATGTGTAATATCTTACTTAGATTCTTGGCTCTTGTCATCTTCTGATGCTGGTGTTTCTGTTTCCTCGACAGCTTCTTCCTTCTCGTCTTTTGTTATTTCATCATTTTCAGCCAAGGGCTGATCAGCCTCGGGCTGAGGACTTTCATCTTCTTCAGGCAACCCTTCTGATTTTATATCTATTTTCCATCCAGTTAGCTTTGCTGCAAGGCGCGCATTTTGTCCGCCCTTTCCAATTGCGAGTGACTGTTGGTCGGATTCTACGGTAACTGTAGCCCTATTCTCGTCCTCGTCTATTTCAACTGAATTTATTCTGGCTGGTGAAAGAGCCTCTTCTACGAATGTAGTAGGGTCTTCAGACCACTCTATTATATCTATTTTTTCACCGCCTAATTCACTCATTACAGTAGATACTCGTACTCCACGCTGACCAACAAGAGAACCAACAGGATCAACATATTCGTCATTAGACACAACAGCTATTTTTGATCTTGATCCGGCCTCTCTTGCTATTGCTTTTATTTCAACAACGCCATTAGCCACCTCTGGTGCTTCTGTTTCAAAGAGTTTGTATAGAAATTCTGGTTTAGAACGGCTAATTCTAAGGAATACTCCTCTAGGGGTTTCTTCTACGGAATATAAGTATCCTCTCACATGCTCTCCTTGCTTGAATCTTTCACCAGGGATTTGTTCTTCATATGGAAGAATTGCATTTGCTCTTCCAACATCCACAAAAATATTACCCCTTTCTACTCTTTGCACTGTTCCGGTTATAATATCACCTTGTTTTTGACCAAATTCTTTGTGGACAGATATTTTTTCTGCTTCACGAATTTTTTGTATTATTACTTGTTTTGCTGTTTGTGCTGAAATACGGCCATAATCATCCTTTTCTTCTAGGGGGAAGACTAATTCTTCATCAGCCTTTACATCTTTTTTCATTTTTTGAGCATCTTCTATAAGAATGTGTTGTTCTGGATTGAAACGAACACGAGTTTCTTCTTCATCGTCACCTTTTTCATCAGAATCTAGGCTTTCTTTTGTTGTTTTTTGTGTTTCTTCAAATTCCTCTTCATCATCTTCTGGCATAATCAGGTCTTTTGGGTCTTTTACTATCTTTATTTGTTCAAAACGAGTCTCTCCTGTGTCCAAATCAAAATGAGCCCGGACAATTTGCCCTCTTTTCCCGTATTCTTTCTTGTATGCTGTTGCCATCGCGTCTTCAATGGCTTCTACTACTTTTTCTCGTGGAATTCCACGCTCTTCTTCTAGCTGATCTAGAACTGAGTGTATTACTTTTAGGTCTAACATAGTTTTAGCTTATAGGTGTTAGCTATTAGCTTATAGCACACACCAGTTATTAATTTTTCTTAAAAATAAAGGCCCGTTTTCAAACGGACACTCATCAACTCTTATTAATCTGTAACATCTAGAATTATATCAAAACACTTGATGAAGTCAAGTGTTCAGAATAGCGAATTAGGAATTAAGAATTACGAATACTTATAAAGACAGGAAATTATTCTTAATTCCTAATTCTGTATTCATAATTCGTAATATTTATACACATATCTCGTTTCACCTAAAGCTTATTGACATATATAATATATGTAAGTGAATTCTAGTAACAATACATAGAATTTCTTTTTTATATGGAGAAAACGAGTCAAATAATCACACTGTCGGTAATCATTATAATACTTATAGGATTTGGTCTTTTTAAGCTTTTTCCAGAGAATCCATATATGGTTGACACAAAATCTGACCTAGCATCCGTAATACAAGTACTTCCGGAAGGTTTCCCAGAGGATATACCAGTACGAGTGAGTGGTATAAAAGAAAGTTTTTCTTCTTATTATAAAGACGTAGATATGCAAACATTTTTCGTCTCGTATGTGACGACAGAAAATAGAGCAGATTTATATGATGAATATAAAGAATATCTAGCATCAAATGATTTTGAAGTTTTAGAGGAGACGGATACACCAATATATATTTATGCCAAAAATGTTTATGGTGATATTAAGATTAAAATAGAAGAACAAAAAAGTGAAATATTGGTAAAAATAAATTATTCAAAAAAATAAAAGTCTAAAAAATTTAAAAATAATTATTAATTTTAATTAAAAAACATGGAAGAGCACAACAACAAAAATTTATTTATCGCGGTAGGAGTATTGCTACTAATCGTATTAGTATACTTTCTATTTTTTAGTGGAGGGTTGAAATCTAACAGTAATATTTCAATGAACAAAATTGATATTGCTGGGGCCAAAACAGATGCAGACAAACTTCCTGGGGCTTTTCCAACAAATACACCAGTAGAGCTTTCAAATATTACAGAAAGTTATTCCACAGAATATAAAGATGACGGTTTTATTCAAAACTCGCTCTCATATACAAGCCAAAAGTCATTGGGAGATATTTACAGTGAGTATGAGAAATTTATGGAAGAGAATGGATATGAAATTTCAAACTCCATTCTTGATGTTGATTTTGCTTCTCTAGAAGGAACCATAGACGGAGATGATTTGTCGATTGTTGTGGAGGATTCAAATGGGACAAGAACAGTTAGTGCTTCATACTTAGATAGATAATTATGAGAGAATTTATGAAAAATAAAAAAAATATTTTTTTAACATCAGTATTTGTTTTAGTATTTATTCTCGGACTTTTTTTTGTAAACAACTATGTAAGCGCTAGGACAGTTCCGTGTTATGATCAGTTTGCGAATGGCGTTCCTGTATGCCCACCTGATACAGCTATCCCTCCACAAGATGGGCCCGGAGAAGTGCCAAGATCCCCATCTGCGTGGTTTGATGTAGGTGGTAATCCTCAAACACTTAGTGTTAATCCTGGTGCGAACGTTAGGTTTAAAATAGGAGATCAATTTTCAAGACCCACATTTAAATATCAATATCCGCACTTTACCGAGCCTGTAACAGGTGTATATAACGGCAATACTTACACAATGACTGCTGATTGGGCAAATAGTATTGTTCGATACTGTGGTCTTGCATATATTACAGATGCTATATTTTCTTATAATACTAGCTGGGGATCAGGAAGTGGCTGGGGTTATGGTAAACGTTGGTGGGAATATTCTCAAGGAGATACAATTCAGCAATCTTATACAATCACAGCACCTACAACCCCGGGATCTTATACAATAACGGGCAAGACCGCTTATTATAGGTTTGGAGATTTCACTACTGAGCCACAAAATTGTTTTGAAGATAGTCATATTTGGCTTTTTATAATGCCACCGTCTTTGAATAGACAGGCAGAAATGTCTGCATCTAACATTAACCTTAATGTTAGACCATTTGCACCCACAAATCCCACAGCAACCGCTGGAACTTGTGGTGCTGAGCCCAATAAAATAAATCTTTCTTGGTCTGCATCAAGCGGTGCTGATAGTTATAGTGTTTTAAGGAGTACATCTTCAGGGGGTGATTATAATCAAATAGCTTCAGGCATTAACACGAATACATATCAGGACACAGGCCTTACTGCAAATAGTACTTATTACTATAAGATTGTTGCAGTTGATGCTACAGGAGGGTCATCACAAGGTTCTATAGAAGTTCACGCTACGGCTCTGGGTTCTTGTGCGTCATTACCAGTTCCAGTATGTGTAAACGACACGGTTGCTGATATTAATGAGGGGTCTGGCCAACAAACACATTATGTTTTATCTAACGATACAGGCTACCCTGATGCCAGTGATAAATGGGTTCAGACGCACGATACTTCTGGAAACGTTTTGGGCTGTAGAAATCTATCGCCATCTAATGCGGGTGCTGTAACTTATTTAAACGACGGTGCTAGTTGTGGATTTACGCCATCTTCAAGTGTTTCTTCCGACACACCCTATACATATGAATATACAATAGGTGGTCCTAATGGGGTTGGTAACGTGTGTACAGTAAGTGGTATTGTAAAAGATGTACCTGATGATGTACCCGTTGTTGTACCACCAACTCCGTCAGGAACTATTCTAGTAAAAAATATTACCCCGAGCACACCATCCGTTCCTTCTATTAATTTTACTTTAACTGGTCCAGACTCATCTTCTCCTATAACTGCGACAAGAAGGTCTGGTGGTACTGCAACTTACTCTGGTCTTGCGGTGGGGGATTACACAATATCTCTCGCTGATCCAGGGTCCTTGTTCACATATACTCTAACACCGTCATACACACAAACTCTTACGGATGGGGGTACGATAACATATAATTTGTTGCGCTCGCTTATACCGAATTGTTCTATTCGAATAGATGCAGAAAGGTGGGTTGGTGATACCTCTACAGAGGTTACAAGTAATCCCGGAAGTATTGTGGACGTAAATTGGAGCTCAAGTGACGTTATAGGAAATCTTACAAGAAGCTGGAATACTAGCGGAACAGTATCTTCAAATTATTCAGAGAGGTTGAGTGCGCCAGCTACTGTTGGTACTTACACATATACTTTATCTGGTGTTGGTGCCAATGGTAATACTTGTACATCAAATGAATTTAAGATAATTATTCCTACGCAGACGTGTGACATGGTTGTTACCTCAAATAAGACAACTACATTCACAATAGATGGTATAAGTGGAACAAAAGATATTACAGCAAATACTCCAACCACAATTACTATTCCTGGAGATGGTTTAGCAACTAGGGGAATAACACCAGGGAGTGTTTTTGGATATTCTGGTTCTGCATATAAAACAAGCGATGGTGACCCAACACCAACTTGTCCCAAGGGGGGATCTGTCTTGATGACAATAAAATATCAAGTCCTATCACCAACGTGTAATTTCACAGGGACGACAAGCTCTGTTCAGGCAGGGGGGGCTATGACAGTTAAATGGGATTCCTCAAACATATCGAGCTCCCTTAGTGCATCAACAATTCCATCTTGGACTGGTTGGTCTGGAGGAAAACTTGCTAGTGGTGAAAGTACAATAAATGCACCAAGAACTACTGGTACGTATAAACTTCAATTGAGTGGAACTCATCCAGATGGCACCACAGGATCTTGTAGTATAGATGTTGTTGTTACACCAACTCCACCAACCACGGCCGTTGCACAAGTAATATCAAATATGCCAAATACGACATATCGTTTTGAAGATTCATATTACCCATCAAAACCAGCAATATCTTCTGGCACAACGGGAGAGGCTGGCGTTGCTACAGATATTACATTTACACCCGATAATTTTGTAGAACCTTTCTTTGTTGTTCCTGGAACAAAAACTGACTATGAGGTTTCCGTTTCTCCGGATGGTCAGGATATTGAAATCGGTGAAACCAAATCATACTCGGTTACCTATTCCACAATTCTTGGTGAATTAAAAGTCACATCAAATTTGGCTAATACAGATTTTACTATAAATAATTACAATACAATAAGAAATTTTGACGGCAACGGAAGGATTACTAGTGCAAACGGCACAAATACATATACCACCGTTCCTGGAGTTAGTGGTACCACATATACAGTTACGCCAGTGGCAAAGGGCGGATATACGGTATCTGTTACTGGTCCGACAAAAGTAAACAGGGGTGAAAGCAAGACGTTTGCTATTACTTATACTGCTTTAAATTCACCAACAGTAAATATCACATCGCCTTCTGATGGTGCGACATATACGACCGGAAATAATATAACAATCACGGCTACAGCAAGTGATTCAGATGGCACCGTCTCGAATGTTAAATTCTACAGAGGCGGCACAACACTGATAGGTACAGGCGTTCTGTCTGGTGGAGTGTATTCATATACATGGGATAATGTTCCATCTGGAAACTATTCAATTACTGCGGTTGCAACTGATAATGATTCAAGGACAGGCACATCTGGCGCGATTGGTGTGGTTGTTAGTAGTTTACCAACAGCGACAATATCTGTAACTTCAAATGAAGATACTACATATAGAATTGCAAAAATTGCTAATAGTGACGTGTCCATTTCAGCAGATGACACTGATTCTTATAATGTGACGTTGCCAGTATCTGGTTCTGATATATATAGTATTAGTAACGTCCCAAATATTCTCGGATATACTAGAAGTATAGTAGCAAAAGAGGATGGAACTGTTGTTGGAAGTACTGACACATCAGGGACTTTACAAGTGACAGTAAGAGCTGGGAAAACAGTTAGTTTTGAGATAGTTTATACACAGGGCTTTGCAATTAATCCAGATACTGCAACAGTAGAAGAGGGGGCCACAGTAGATATAGATGTGTTAGCAAACGATAGTCCAGCTCCTGGTGGCACACTTGTGTTGGATAATAGAAATTCTCCGCCTGATCCGAACGCTTGTAATAAACTTAATCCGTCATACGGGACAGTTACATCTGTAGGTAACCAATGTAGATATACAGCAAATACTAATACTGGAGGTAACACAGATACGATCAGATATAGAGCAACTGATGGTACTTATGCTAATGAAGCTAATGTTGTTATCGATATTGTTAATTCTGGTAACAACTCACCAGTCATTACACTTGTTGGTCCAAATCCTATGACACTAACAGTCGGTGATACTTATACAGAACCAGGTTACACTGCGAACGACGCAGAAGACGGAGTTATAACAGGATCAGTTGTTGTTGATAGTGGTGGTTTGAACACATCTGTCTCGGGATCATATACAATCACATATACTGTTGCTGACTCATCGGGGCTAACTGACACAAAAACAAGGTCTGTTGTTGTTAATGAACCAGGAGTTTATACTGCAAATATAGAAGTGACTTCAAATATGGATGCTACAGAATTTAGAATTAGTAACTATAACTACATTACAGGACTTGGTGATCTGGGTAGGGGTACTGTTGTGAATAAAGGAGACGTTAATTCTTATATCGCAGAGGTTCCAGAAACTGGCGGAAGATCTTTTATGATTTTTGGTGTTTCGTCAGCCCCATCTGGTTTTACAAGAGATATAGTTGCAAAAGTAAATGGTTCTCCTGTGTCCGGGAATGCTGGGACTCTAACACCCGGTGACACTCTTAGATTTGAGATAACCTATACCGCTATTAGTGGCGCAAGAGCAGACTTAAATGCTGATCCTATATCTGTTTCATCTGGCGATTCTTCTACACTCACATGGTCTTCTTCAGGTGCGGCTGTGTGTGTGGGTACAGGATTTGACACAGAAAACAAGACATCTGGAAGTGTGTCGACAGGGTCAATAACCGCGGACACAACATATTCAATCAATTGTAGTGGGGCTACAGACTCAGTAATAGTTACTGTCTCCGGTGACGGTGGAGGAGGGGGCTCAGGTGCTGTTGCGATAAATGAATTTAGAGTTAACCCAAATACTGTTAATACTGGAGAGAAAACAAATATAAGTTGGAGTGCAACAAATGCAGATGAGTGTCATTCAACATCTGGCCCATGGAATCTTTCTGGGGGAACTTCTTCTGGATCAAAAAAGAGCAAAATAATAAATAGAGATAGTACTCTAGGTATAGAATGTTCTGGGACGGGTGGGTCTGCTAGCGCAACAGCTGATGTATATATTTATGAGCCTACGTTTCGACTGATAAGAACAGGTAAAGAACTATATTTTAGTGGCATCACAGGTCTTTCTAGTACAACAACCATAAAGATTATTCCAGAGCATGGCTTCTTGGGCGACATATCGCTCAGCGTGGTTAGCGCAAGTCCAGAATTAAATGGCTCAAAATATTTATTCTCCACAAGTACTGTAAGATCGCTTAGTGATTATAGTGTTGGTACAGAATTACAGGTTAATATACTTAAATCAATAAAAACAAGACTATATACAGTAACAGTTCAGGCTGTTGGCGGCGGTTTGACAAGAGAGATAAATATTCCTTTCAATCTAGATAATCTAGAAGACAGAAGTATTGAAGAATTCTAAAAACTTATAAAAAATAAAAACATCCCCGACCTATGTCGGGGTGTTTTTTAAAAACTAATACACACGCTCCTGTGTTTGTTTACATAGAATTTGTTATTATTAAAGTAATACAAATATAAGAAATTTGTTTCTACAAATAGTATTAATAGTTTTAATTTTAAAAACATGGAAGAACATAACAACAAGACGATTTTTATAACTTTGGGTGTAGTCGTGGCATTAATTGTCTTTTATTTTTTTATTGCAAAAAATACCCAAATAGATACAACACAAGAAGACCAACAACAAGAACAGCAAGATGTTAATGATGTGGAGATATCATTAAATCAGGTTGATGTTGAAAACGTAGAAAATGAAGCAGACAAACTACCAGAAGGATTTCCAACAGATATTCCGGTTGAGCTTTCAAATATAACGGAAAGTTATTCAACAGATTATAAAGATGCTGGATTTGTGCAAAAATCCTTGGTATATACGAGCGAAAAGGGTGTTGCATGGCTATTTTCTGAGTATGAGAAATTTATGAAAGATAATGGGTATGAGATTACTGATTCTACAACAGATGATGGATATGCTTATTTATATGGATCAAAAGAAGGTGATGACTTATCTCTTGTATTTGAAGGGGCAGACGGATCAACCATTGTGAGTGTGACTTATTTAGATAGGTAATTATTTTTAGATGAGAGGAAAATACCGAATATTTATAATTTTATTTACATTGCTTGTTGCGGGAGCTGGTTTTTTCTTTGTAAACACAAATATCGCCAATGCTTTAACACCAGGAACTGTAGGTAACTACTCTTGTCCCGGTGCTGATTATTGTACAACAAGCTACGAAACTGGTGCACCCCAGAGTCCACAGTTAAGAGTTGCTGTTAGTTGTTCTGGTTCTTCTCTTGAAGCAACCCTTGAATTTGGTTTATATGCTTCATATACATCAAGATATTATATATATAAAGATGGAGGTTACCTTTCCCAAGGTAACCTAAGTTACTATAATTCAGCGACTTTTGGTCCCACCGGTATATCTTTTGGTTCGCCTCACACATTTAATTATAGAGCATATTGTGATGGTTCTAGTACAGACCCCCCGATTTGTTATTGGGCGACCAGACAACTTGCGAGCCTTTCACTTACAGTTCCGGCCTTTTCGTCGTCTGTTTGTTCTACAGCGTCTGTGCCAACCGTTACAACAAACTCAATATCATCTATTTTACAAAATACATCAACAGGGGGCGGTAATGTGACATCTGCTGGAGGAGCGTCTGTTACAGCAAGGGGATTGGTTTGGAATACGACACAAAATCCAACACTAGCTGACCCATATGGTTCAACATCAAATGGATCTGGAACTGGTGCATTTACTGGGTATTTAACAGGACTGTCTCCAGGCACAACTTATTATGTTCGTGCTTATGCAACCAATTCTGCAGGAACAGGATATGGTAGCCAAGTATCATTTACAACACTTTCAGCGCCTGTTTGTGTGAACGACAGCACAGGTGATGTTTTAGAAGGATCAACTCAACAGGTACACTATGTCTTAAACAATGATACTGGGGCGCCAAATTCTTGGGATAAGTGGGTGGATGTAAATGCTGGTGGTTGTTATGGTCTGTCCCCTTCATCTGCTGGAACAGTAACGGTTTTAAACGCTGGGGCTCGTTGTGGTTTTACACCTTCTTCTAATGTTTCATCTGACACACCTTTTTCATATCAATATCGGATAGGAAGTCCAAATGGACTCGGGAATATCTGTACTGTAAGTGGTACCGTCAAAAATAAAGTGCCTCCCAGCGATGTATACTCAGCTGGCAATGTTTCTTGTGTAAATTATTCTCCACAAGCAAGTTTGTCTTGGAACCCATCGACAACGGGTACATCACCAATTAGTTATAGGGTTTATGAAGCAACTGGAGCAGAACATAATTCAAATAGCTATAGATTGGTTCAGGATAGTACATCAACAAGCTTTACAAGTGGAAGTCTGAATTCTGGAGGGTTATATTATTATAGGGTTCAATCGTACAACTCTGTAGGATCAGGTAATGCGATACAGACAAGGAATACAGCCACTAATGCTTATGAATTTTATGCCCCAAATTGTGGAATTACAGTCTCAACAAGTGCGGGAGCAGGAGGATCTATTAGCCCGACTTCCGCAAGTGTTAATTACAACAGCACAGCTTCGTTCACAGTTTCACCAAACTATTATCATATAATCAGCTCAGTCTCTGGTTGTGGAGGAACTCTTTCTGGGACAACGTATACAACAGGAGCAATTACTGGAGCTTGTACTGTCTCTGCGACGTTTACACCAACAGCAACAGTAAGTGTCACTTCTAATAGAAATATTACATATACAATATCACCTAGCGTAGGATCAAGCTCAGTAACCGCAAACCAAACCAGCTCTCATCAAGTAACAATACCAGCAGGAAGTGGCTCATACACAATTAGCAATCTTCCAGCTGCTGGTGCAGGAGAAACAAGGACGGTAACAGCGACAATTGGAGGATCTACAGTAGGAAGCACATCCGGAACAGTCACAACAGGCCAGACACTATTGTTTACTGTAAATTACTCTACAAACTCTTACACTTACTCATTCAACTCCAACGGAGGAACTCCAAACTACCCATCAGTAACTCAAGCATACAATTCACAAGTAAATAATCCCGGAACTCCATCAAGAACTTGTTACAACTTTACCGGTTGGTCACCTTCACTTCCAAGATCAATGCCAGTTGGCGGAGGAAGCTCTACAGCAGGGTGGAGTATCTATTCAACCACAATCACATTTAATTCAAATGGAGGCTCGGCAGTATCACCAATAACTCAAAATTGTGGTTCTGCTCTTACTCCACCTACAAACCCAACACGAACTGGTTACACGTTTACTGGTTGGTCTCCATCTCTACCGTCAACAATGCCAACAAGTAACATGAGTGTGACAGCTGGATGGAGCAATAACGCATACACACTAACCATAAATCCAGGTTCTTGTACGATATCAGGAACACCAAGAACAACAACAGGTTCTGTTGCTTATGGTTCTTCTATATCTCTATCAGCATCCGCACCAACAGGCTATACATTCACGGGTTGGTCTGGAGGTTCTTGTAGTGGTACAGGAACATGTAGTTTCACAATGCCAGCAGCAAATGCAACGGTAACGGCCACATGTATACCAAACAACTATACCTATTACTTTAACTCAAATGGTGGATCACCAGTACCATCAAAAACTCAAGCATACGGCTCTGCACTAACAAACCCTACACCACCAACAAAAACAGGCTATACATTCACAGGTTGGTCTCCTGCTGTTCCATCGACGATGCCACTTAATGGAGGAAGCTCTACAGCTGGATGGAGTATTAATTCGTATACCGTAACACCTAGCACAGGAACAGGAGGAACAGTAACACCAAATACAGCACAATCTGTAACATATGGCTCAACTAAAGCATTCACAGTGTCTGCAAACACCGGTTATACAAAATCAAATACAGTGGGTGGTACGTGTCCATCTGGATCATGGAGCGGTAATACATATACCACAGGAGCAATTACATCAAACTGCACAGTGTCATTTGCGTTTACACTAAACTCCTATACAGTCTCAACAAGTGCCGGCCCTGGAGGATCAATAAGTCCATCATCAAGAACGGTAAACCACGGAAGTTCAACAACATTTACAGTAACACCAAATACAAACTACATAATCAGCTCAGTCTCTGGTTGTGGAGGAACTCTTTCTGGGACAACGTATACAACAGGAGCAATTACTGGAGCTTGTACTGTCTCTGCGACGTTTACACCAACAGCAACAGTAAGTGTCACTTCTAATAGAAATATTACATATACAATATCACCTAGCGTAGGATCAAGCTCAGTAACCGCAAACCAAACCAGCTCTCATCAAGTAACAATACCAGCAGGAAGTGGCTCATACACAATTAGCAATCTTCCAGCTGCTGGTGCAGGAGAAACAAGGACGGTAACAGCGACAATTGGAGGATCTACAGTAGGAAGCACATCCGGAACAGTCACAACAGGCCAGACACTATTGTTTACTGTAAATTACTCTACAAACTCTTACACTTACTCATTCAACTCCAACGGAGGAACTCCAAACTACCCATCAGTAACTCAAGCATACAATTCACAAGTAAATAATCCCGGAACTCCATCAAGAACTTGTTACAACTTTACCGGTTGGTCACCTTCACTTCCAAGATCAATGCCAGTTGGCGGAGGAAGCTCTACAGCAGGGTGGAGTATCTATTCAACCACAATCACATTTAATTCAAATGGAGGCTCGGCAGTATCACCAATAACTCAAAATTGTGGTTCTGCTCTTACTCCACCTACAAACCCAACACGAACTGGTTACACGTTTACTGGTTGGTCTCCATCTCTACCGTCAACAATGCCAACAAGTAACATGAGTGTGACAGCTGGATGGAGCAATAACGCATACACACTAACCATAAATCCAGGTTCTTGTACGATATCAGGAACACCAAGAACAACAACAGGTTCTGTTGCTTATGGTTCTTCTATATCTCTATCAGCATCCGCACCAACAGGCTATACATTCACGGGTTGGTCTGGAGGTTCTTGTAGTGGTACAGGAACATGTAGTTTCACAATGCCAGCAGCAAATGCAACGGTAACGGCCACATGTATACCAAACAACTATACCTATTACTTTAACTCAAATGGTGGATCACCAGTACCATCAAAAACTCAAGCATACGGCTCTGCACTAACAAACCCTACACCACCAACAAAAACAGGCTATACATTCACAGGTTGGTCTCCTGCTGTTCCATCGACGATGCCACTTAATGGAGGAAGCTCTACAGCTGGATGGAGTATTAATTCGTATACCGTAACACCTAGCACAGGAACAGGAGGAACAGTAACACCAAATACAGCACAATCTGTAACATATGGCTCAACTAAAGCATTCACAGTGTCTGCAAACACCGGTTATACAAAATCAAATACAGTGGGTGGTACGTGTCCATCTGGATCATGGAGCGGTAATACATATACCACAGGAGCAATTACATCAAACTGCACAGTGTCATTTGCGTTTACACTAAACTCCTATACAGTCTCAACAAGTGCCGGCCCTGGAGGATCAATAAGTCCATCATCAAGAACGGTAAACCACGGAAGTTCAACAACATTTACAGTAACACCAAATACAAACTACATAATCAGCTCAGTCTCTGGTTGTGGAGGAACTCTTTCTGGGACAACGTATACAACAGGAGCAATTACTGGAGCTTGTACTGTCTCTGCGACGTTTTTGCCTACTGCTACAATCCAGGTTACATCAAACCTTGCGACGACCTATAGTGTTGCGGGTGTTACAAATGATTCTCTAACAGCGAATCAAACAAAGTCATATACAGTTATACTTCCGGCATCAGGGAGTCAGAATTATACAATACTTAATGTTCCTAATAAGTCTGGATATTCTAAATCTATAACAGCAAAAATAGGCGGGACGACTGTAGGAAGTACGTCTGGTGTTGTTTCAACTGGTCAAACTTTATTGTTTACTATCAAATACACGGCATTGATTTCACCGACTGTGTCCATAACAAATCCTGTTAATAATTCTGTATATGCAAATGGAGATAATATTCGTGTGGAGGCAACAGCATCAGATTCAGATGGCACGGTTTCGAAGGTTGAGTTTTATAATGGAGCAACAAAATTAGGGGAGGATAATAACTCTCCTTATAGATATAATTGGAACAATATTCCGGCTGGCACATATAGTTTTAGAGCAAGGGCTATAGACAATGATGGTTTGTCTACATATTCAAGTACGATAAGTGTTGTTGTAAAAGTAGATCCAACAATTACATTTTGGGCTTCTCCATCTTTGGTCGCTCCAGGCGAAAAGACCAAGCTATATTGGAGCAATACAGATGTTACAGAGTGTCATGCGGTTTCTGGTCCTTGGAGTGGGTCTTGGACCGGCAGTTCTGCTATTTCTGGTAATATAGATAGTGGTGTATTGAGTACACCTGGAATGACTTATACATTTACAATTGGTTGCTCAAACGGCGGTTCTGTATTTACAAAGAGTGATAATGTATCTGTTCAGCCACAGACATTTGATATTGAGGTTTCTGGGGCAATGAAATTTAATGGATTGGGAGCTCAAGGAACATCTACTCCAGTAACAATAACAATTGTTCCAAAATATGGCTTTGATAAAACTATCACATTTAGTGTTGCTGCTGTTGGTTCTAATAGAAACAAATTAAATGGCTCAAAGTTTGTTTTGTCTCAAAACACCCTCACATCAGATAGGTATAATTCTAGTGATGTGACACTCGAAGCTTTTATAAAAGCTCTCACTGAGCCAGGGAAATATACAATCAGAGTTACTGGGTCAAGCTCTGACTTTACAAACACCCTAGATGTAGAACTTATTATAGGGAATGTAGATGGTGTAATAATTCAGGAAATTTAAATAATAAAATACAACCAAAACAAAAAACGCACCATGTGCGTTTTTTAATAAATTTTTTTTAAATATACACAAAACACTTGAGTATGTGTGTCTCATATTTGGTACAATAGGAGTAGTTCAGAATATGGAATCATGAATTATGAATTAAGAATCGAACAATAAGTGTTCCGTTTGTTTAGTTTATCTCATTCTTAATTCTTAATTTATTATTCCATGTCTGCCGGCAGGCAGGTTAATTCCTTAATTAGATGCACATAGAAGAAGAACAACTAAAAGAATTTATACTTGATGCGGGTATTGTTAGTAAGAAGGATTTTGTTGATGTTCTAAAGGAAGCAAAAGAAAAAGACACCAAAATAGGTGAGGTTTTGTTAAACAAGGGAAAAATCAAAGAAGATGATTTGAGGCGTGTATATGCTCATATTTTGGGGATACCATTCATTTCTCTAGCAAATCAGAAAATAGATTTTGATGTGCTTTCATTAATCCCAGAGCCAATTGCCAGAAATAACAATATTGTGGCATTTGCAAAAGATTCAAAAAATCTGGAGGTGGCAATGCTTGATGTCGACGATTTAAACGCTATTGATTTCGTAAAAAAGAAAGTTGGTCTAAAAATACTACCAAGACTTACAGACTCGGAATCTATAAAAAGTGCTCTATTACAGTATCAAAAATCTCTAAAGGCAGAATTTGGAGACATAATAGAAAAAGCTACAAATGATATACATACCGTAGAGACAAAAGAAGGAGAGGTTGAGTCTGAAGAAGAGTTGAAAAAAATGGCAGAAGGTCTTCCTGTTGTAAAAATAGTAGATACTCTTTTAAGGCATGCAATTTTACAAAACGCTTCTGATATTCATGTGGAGCCAATGGAGAAAGAGCTTTTGGTGAGATATAGGATTGATGGAATTTTACACGACGCGATGGTACTCCCCAAAGGTGTTTCTGCAAGCATTAGCGCTAGAATAAAGATACTTTCAAAGTTGAAACTTGATGAAAAACGATTGCCACAAGATGGGCGATTCAAAATAGAAACAGATGGTCAAAAAGTTTCTTTTCGTGTTTCTATTTTGCCAATATATTATGGCGAAAAGATAGTTATGCGACTCTTAAAAGAAAATGCGTCAGGATTTACCCTTGAATCGCTTGGTTTTCATGGAGAAGGGCTTGAGAGAATACACAAAGCGATAAATCAAAAAACCGGAACAATTCTTACCACAGGACCAACTGGTTCAGGTAAAACAACAACACTGTATACACTGCTTGATCTTTTGAATACTCCGGAGGTTAATATTTCCACAATTGAAGACCCTGTTGAATATCAGATGCAGAGAATTAATCAAACTCAAGTGAGACCAGACATCGGTTTTACATTTAGTAATGGACTTAGATCTCTTATAAGGCAAGACCCAGACATCATTATGGTTGGTGAAATACGAGACAATGAAACAGCATCGCTTGCTACAAACGCGGCGCTTACAGGCCACTTGGTACTTTCTACGCTTCATACAAACTCTGCTGCTGGCGCTATACCTCGTCTAATGGATATGAAAATAGAGCCATTTCTACTCGTTTCTACCGTGAGGGTGATTATTGCTCAGCGCTTGGTTAGAAAATTGTGCGGAAGTAAGGAGAAAAGAACATTGAAAAAAAGTGAGATTGAATCTCTAAAAAAATCTGTTGATTTAGAGAAAGTTTTAAGGGTTTTAAAGGAGGAGGGTGTGGTTGACTCCAAAACAAAATTAGAAACATTAATATTTTATTCTCCAAAGACTGGTCAGGATGACTGCGAAGACGGGTATAGTGGAAGAATAGGTATACATGAAATTTTGAATGTATCAAATACAATAAAAGATCTAATAATTTCTGGCGCTACCGCAGACACGATACAAGAACAAGCTGTTAAAGAAGGCATGCTTACTATGTTTGAGGATGGAATATACAAAGCAGCAATAGGCGTGACCACAATAGAGGAGGTTTTGCGTGTAGTATCCGAATAAATTTTTAATTTTTAATTTCGAATCAATTTTTAATGAATGAATTTTAAATTAAAATATTTGAACATTCATTCAAAATTTAAAATTTAAAATTTGAAATTCATTTTATGAAGTATAAATACAAAGCAATTAAAAAAGGCGGGGAGATATATGAGGATTTTGCTGATGCCAAAAGTGAAGAGGATTTATATAGACTATTGAAAGAAAAAGAGGAGACTCTTGTATTTGCCGAGCTAAATGGAAAATCTAATTTGTTAGAGAAGGTATTGAGTATATTCACAAAGCTTTTTGGTAGGGTAAAAGAGGAAGATAAAATTAATTTTGCAAATAATCTTGGGTCAATGATAGAGGCTGGTCTTGCTGTATCTCGTGCGCTAGATGTGATGTCACGGCAGACAAAGAATAAAAAGTTTAAAGAAGTTATTTCAAATATAAACAACTCATTAAGAAAGGGGCAAACTCTTTCGAGTGGGCTTGAAGCATATCCAGATATCTTCTCATCAATTTTTGTGTCCATGGTGCGCTCTGGTGAAGAGAGTGGAAATCTTGGGGGGTCTTTAAAGCTTGTGGCCAATCAGCTTGATAAGGCATATAAACTAAAAAGAAAAATAAAGGGCGCAATGATATATCCTGCGATTATTTTATCAGCGATGGTTGTTGTGGGTGCTTTGATGCTTATATTTATTGTGCCGACCCTTTCGGCTACATTTGAAGAATTAAAAGTAGAGCTACCAAAATCAACACAGTTTATAATTTTTATTAGTAATTTACTTAAGGATCATTTAATAAACACATTACTCGTAATATCTCTGGTTTGCTCTGCTTTTATATATTGGAAAAGAACAAATAGTGGGAAAAAATTATTTCATAAACTAGTATTAAAAATACCCATTATAGGCACGCTTGTGATAGAGACCAATACTGCAAGGACAGCAAGAACCCTATCTTCACTTCTGACATCTGGTGTTGAGATTGTGAGGGCAACCGAGATTACAGAAGAAGTGATTCAAAATGTACATTTTAAGGAAGTGATTAAAGAAGCTGGTAAGAAAGTACAAGGTGGCGCCACGTTATCAGAAATTTTTAAATCTTATGAAAACTTGTATCCACCACTAATTAACGAGATGATGGCTGTCGGTGAAGAAACCGGCCAATTGCCAGAACTCCTTATGAGAGTTGCTGTTTTTTATGAAGAAGACATAGATGAGAAGACAAAAAACATGTCTACAATAATAGAACCATTTTTGATGGTAATAATTGGTACTGTTGTTGGATTTTTTGCAATATCAATGATTACACCAATGTATTCACTTTCGAATAGTATTTAAGAGTCTATAAAGTCTATAAAGTCCATAAAGTCGAACGTCCATAAAGTTTACAAAGTCCACCTGCCGGTAGGCAGTTAAAGTCAAATGTTAAAAGAAAAAAATCAAAAGAATATAAGAAAAGTCGGTTCGTCCTTTAAGGACTTTCGCTTGCCTGCCGAAGTCCGCCTGAATGACGAAGTCGGGCAGGCCTCGGCGCAGGCAGGACTTTCGACTTTCGACAAGCCTCGCCTATTGCGAGGCGGGTTTGCACTGATAGAGGTAATAGTTGTTTTAGCAATACTTGGAATATTGGCGGGGATAACAACAGTTTCTTTTTCCAAGTTTAGAAACACTGATGTATTGGAAGGAAATGTATCATCTGTTTTGTCTATGTATGCAAAAGCGAGAGAAAACACTGTTTCTTCTTTAGAAAATTCTAAATATGGTGTATACGCAACAACAACCAAATTTGTAATATTTAAGGGTGACATTTATTCAGAAGGAGCTAGTGGTAATGAGGAATTTGTTTTAGAGGGTGGAGTAGTTTTGAAGGATATAAATATCTTTGGTGGTGGACAGAGTGTCGTTTTTGAAAGATTAACAGGAAAAACATTAAATTATGGGTTTATAACGATTGGTATATCTTCTGATCCTACAAAAGATTTAGATATAATAATTGAAAAGACAGGTCTGGTGCGTAAAACTGAATAATTATGTTTAATAAAATATATAATCAAAAAGGATCGATGTTGATGGAGGTTGTGATTGCCTCAGCCATACTATTATTTATAGTACTTGGGGTTCTTGGTTCTTTTGGTATCACAATAAGAACCTCTTTATCAAACACAAAACTATTACAATCCAGTTTTTTGCTTGAAGAAGGTGCGGAGGTTTTGAGGCACATGAGGGATGATTCTTGGTCTAAAATCAGTAATCTGGTACCAAGCACAACATACGCGTTTATGAAAACAGATAGCGATTGGTCTATTTTTGAGGGTAAAGAATATATAGATGGCTTTGAGAGAATCTTTTTGGTCGAGCAAGTGTCTAGAGATGGAAGTAGCGATATTTCAGAAAGCGGTACAATAGATTCGAACACAATAAGAGCTACAATAAATGTTTCTTGGTATGAAAATAACGCTACCACAACCAAGTCTCTTTCTTTATATCTTACAAATATCTTTTAAGAGATGAAGATTTATTCAGAATCATGAATTACGAATTAACCCGCCTACCCTGCCTACCGGCAGGCAGGGAATTATGAATACAAACATTAAAGACAAAAAAACAATAAATAATCAAAGTAAGTCGTCGTTTTTTAGACGCATATTCTTAATTCCTAACCTGTCCGTCCGGCAGGCGGGTTCTAAATTCTATATTCGGAATAAAAGCGGTTTTTCTATAATAGAATTACTTGTATATGTGGCCGTGCTGATTTTTATGATTTTTGTGGTATTTAGCACCATATCTGTCACGAGAAATGCGTATAGAACAGTGAAAGCTACACGTATAATGCATGCATCAGCGCTTTCTCTTTTTGACAGAATAGGCAATGAAGTACGATCGGCCTATGATATAAATCTTGCAAACAGTAGTCTTGCGAATGATTCTGGATCACTTGCTCTCACAAAAGATAATGGTGGTGCGAATGAGACAAAATTTTATATTGATACCGGAGTAGTTGTAGTCTCAGACGATTCGATACCAGAAGGTTCTCTAACGAGTGCTGAAATGACAATAAATTCATTGAGGTTTGATGTATATGATAATACCTTATCCAAACTAGTTTCTGTTGTTTTTAACGCAAGTGTCTCTATTGGTGACTATACGTATAACAAAGAGTTTCGTAATTCTTATGTTTTAAGGGGTGGATATTAATTTTGTAATGAATATATTTAAGATTAAAAAAAGAAATTATGAGGGAGGGTCTATTCTTTTTATGACTATTCTTTTTTTGTTAGCATTTTCCCTAACTACAATTTATGGTGTGATAAATCCGGTATTACGCGACATGAAAACAGTTCGTGGCGCAAGTATGTCTAGGCAATCTTTTTTTACGTCAGAGAGTGGTGTTGAGGATTTTGTTTACCGTTTAAAAAACAACATCACGCATGATAATGTGGAAACTATTGTTTTAAATAATAGAATTGCCACATCAACTTTATCTACGAATGGATATTTGGTAAACGTGACATCTGTCGGTGACACAGATTCTGTAATTAGACTGACAAGCGTGGATTTGGTGCTTGCGAGTGGAGCATCTTTTAATTATGGGGTTCAGGCGGGGGATGGTGGCGTGTCTTTTGAGAATACAGCGTCTATTTTAGGAAACGTAAATTCTAGTGGCCCAATAACGGGCTCTAATTCAAATATTATTTATGGCACCGCTATATCTTCAGGCCCTTCTGGACTTGTGGATGGTATACATGCCACAAGCTCTGTATATGCACATACGATACAAAATGCTGATATAGACGGTGATGCTTATTATCAAAATATTTCTGGCTCTACTGTAGATGGTGCGATGTATCCGGGAAGTCCGGATCAAGAGAGTATTGGTATGCCAATATCAGATGAACAAATAGAAGAGTGGAAAGCTGCCGCTCTTGCTGGTGGTGTGGTGAGCTCTCCATGCCCTTATAAAATTACAAACGCTACAACAATTGGACCAAAGAAAATAAATTGTAATTTAGAGATAAGTGGCAATAATTACACAATTAATATTTCTGGCAATTTGTGGATTGATGGTGATATTGAAATAAAAAACAGCCCAACCCTTAGGGTTGCTGATTCAATGTCTGGTAAAAGTGTCGTTATTGTTGCAGACAATGATTCAAATAGAAGTGTTGGTGGTGTAATATATCTTGAAAATTCATCTGTATTTGAAGGCAACGGTAATAATTCTTTTATACTTTTTATATCGAAAAATAACAGTGCATCAACTGGAGGAGAAAATACGGCTATTAGTGCGGGGAATTCTATGTATGGAGACGTATTATTGTATGCGCCAGACGGTGAAATAAAGTTACAAAATAGTGTTTCTATTAAGGAAGTCACAGCTTACAAAATAAGTATAAAAAACTCTGCACAAATCATATACGAGACAGGTATTGCTAATTTGTTGTTTGATTCTGGCCCAGGTGGTGGTTTTGAGGTTGGAGATTGGGTAGAAACAGAATAGTTTTGGTATGAGTCTATCGGATGTTAGAATATAGGTATATGAATTCAAAAACTAAATATGTAATAGGGAACTGGAAAATGGAGCCACGAACTGCCGTGGAGGCACGAGCTTTATTTTTATCTATAAAAAAACAATCCTCTCGTATAAAAAACACATCTATTATTATTTGTCCTCCAGCAATTTTTTTGGGAGACCTGCAAATGGCACATTCTGGTAATAAGATTTCAATAGGTGCCCAGAATGTATTTTGGGAGAATCCATCTTCTGGTAGGGGTGCTTTTACTGGAGAGATTTCAGCAAACCAGTTGATAGACAGCAGTGTAGAGTATGTTATTGTCGGGCATTCTGAGAGAAGGGCATTGGGTGAGACTAATGAAATAGTTGCAGAGAAACTACATACAATTGTTGAAGCAAAATTAACACCAATTTTATGTATTGGTGAAAGATTGAGGGATGAAGAAGGAGAATATTTGTCTTTTATAAAAGAACAAATAGAGACAGCCCTCCGAGATGTACCACACAATAAAATTAAAAATATCATTATTGCTTATGAACCAGTCTGGGCTATTGGTAGGGGGGATGACGCTATGGGGCCAAAAGATATGCATGAGGTTTCTCTTTATATACACAAAATACTTGTTTCTATGTTTGGTAAGAAAATTGCGAGTGGCGTTGATGTGGTTTATGGAGGTTCTGTAGAAAGAAGTAACGCAGAAGAGCTAATAAAAGGCGGTGAAATATCGGGATTTTTGGTTGGTCACGCTTCGCTTTATGCAGATCATTTTATTGATATTGTTAAAATTGTTGATAATTCATAATACAAAAACATACAATGATAAATCTTCCGGTGATAACAAGTAATACAGAATTAAAAGGTAAAAAAGTTTTATTAAGAGTTGGTTTTAGTGTTCCGGTTCGTGACGGGAAAATAGAAAACGATTTTAGGATACGAAAGGCGCTTCCAACTATCAATTGGTTGCGGGAACAGGGTGCAAAAATAATTCTTGTAAGTCATATTTGGGGTGATGAAACAACTTCTTTGAAAATTGTTCACGAATATTTGGAGAAAATGATGGAAGTTAAATTTTCTCCAGATTGTGTTGGAGAGAATGCTATTAAAATTGTTGAAGAAATGAAAGATGGCGATGTGGTTTTGCTTGAAAATACAAGACTTCATGACGGTGAGGTTGGAAACCAAGAAAAATTTGCAGAGGCTCTAGCTAAACTCGCAGATATTTATGTAAATGATGCATTTTCTGTATCTCATAGATTTCATGCTTCTATAGTGGGTGTGCCGAATTTTTTACCCTCATATATAGGTCTTCAATTTAAAGAAGAAATGGATCACTTAGCGCTTTCTTTTAGTCCACCAAGACCTTTTTTGTTTGTTTTGGGTGGTGCTAAATTTACAACCAAAATACCACTTATAAGAAAGTTTTTGGAAAAGGCTGACATTGTATATGTGGCAGGAGCATTGGTTAAACCGTTTTTATTAGAGAAAGGGCTTACAATAAACCAAGAGCATGTTCCACCAAATATGGGGTCTGTCGCTGATATTGCTGATGACCCAAAGCTAAGATTTCCATCAGATGTAGTATGTTTTAATGGAGAAACTTCAGAAAATATCGGGTTGGAAAAATGCGAGATTGAAATTGGAAATATAATTGACATAGGCGCTAGCTCGGTTGAAGATTTGAGAGAGTTGGTTTCTGAATCCGCTTTTGTTTTATGGAACGGTCCGCTTGGGGATTATCAAAAAGACTTCTCTGAAGGAACAATTGGTTTTGCTAAGATTTTGATAGATAGTGGCGTTACTTCTGTTGTTGGTGGCGGGGACACTATGGCCGTGCTCGAGAATGAGGGTCTAGACTATGAGCATGGATTTACTTTTACCTCTACTGCGGGAGGCGCAATGCTTCAGTTTTTGGCGGATGAAACACTTGTGGGTATAGATGCAATAATAAGAAGCAATAAAAATAGAGTATAAATCTCTGTGGTACAATAATAAAATATGCACAGATATCAGGTATTAGATGATTTAGCACAAGAAATGCCCGACGAACTTGGGCATTTTTCTTCTCTAACTAAAAAACTTTTAAAAAATAGAGGCATTCATAAAAATGAAGACGCACAAGCTTTTTTAAATCCATCCTATGATGACGGGGTGCACGACCCGTTTTTGCTTAAGGATATGGATAAGTCGGTCGAGAGAATCATTAAGGCTGTTTCTGATAATCAAAAAGTAGTGATTTTTAGTGATTATGATACTGATGGTATACCTGGAGCGGTTGTGCTTCATGATTTTTTCAAAAAAATAGGGTTTGAAAATTTTACAAACTATATTCCCCATAGGAACAAAGAAGGTTTTGGACTTAACACTGATGCAATACAAAAATTTGTTGACGAAGGAGTAAAGCTCTTAATTACAATTGATTGTGGCACGGCAAACAATAGGGAAGTTGAGTTTGCAAATGAAGCTGGTATTGATGTGATTATCACAGATCACCACCTACCAAATGGAGATCTTCCAGATGCGTATGCAATACTAAACCCAAAACAGCCAGGTTGTGAGTATCCTTTTAAGGAGTTGTGTGGCGCTGGTGTAGTTTTTAAGCTCGTACAAGGACTTATCCAACACGGCAGAAGAGAGGGGTGGCCTGCCCTCAGTAGCTTTAGCGAAGGAGTGGAAAAATGGCTTCTTGATATGGTCGGTATTGCCACCGTTTCAGACATGGTGCCTCTTGTGGGAGAGAATAGGGTTTTTGCTCGTTTTGGACTCTTGGTACTTAGAAAATCTCCAAGACCGGGACTTCAGCATTTGCTAAAAATTACAGGTACAAATCAAAAATATTTAACAGAAACAGACATAGGTTTTACTATAGGTCCAAGAATAAACGCAGCCTCCAGAATGGATAAACCAGAAGACGCATTTGAGCTTCTCTCCACGAATGATCTAGAACACGCAGGAATTCATGCCGAGCATCTTGATGGTATAAACAATGAAAGAAAAGGTGTGGTAGCGTCGATGGTAAAAGAAGCTAAGAAAAAAATTGAAGCAAGAATTGCAGAGGGAAGAGAACTTGGTCCCGTGATAGTGATGGGTAATACTCACTGGAAGCCATCTCTATTAGGTCTTGTCTGCAATACTTTGTCGGAAACATACAATAAACCATCATTTCTTTGGGGTCGGGACGGTAGCCCAACAATAAAAGGATCCTGTCGTTCTGATGGTGTTATGAATTTGGTGCATTTAATGGATAAGGTAGAAGATGGTGTGCTTGTAGAGTTTGGTGGTCACGAATTTTCTGGAGGTTTTTCTGTGACAGAGGATGGTGTGCATCATTTAGAAGAAGCTTTTACAAAAGCATATACCGCACTTGGTGCAGATGATGTGATAAAAAGTCTTATAGAGATTGATACAAAACTTTCTCTCGATGATGTGAATTGGCAAAATTATGACGAGATTGAAAAATTGTCACCATTTGGTGTTGGTAATAAACAACCCTTGTTTTTGTTTGAGGGTGTTATTCCAGATTCTGTAACTACTTTTGGTAAGCAAAACAACCATTTAAAGCTTGTATTCTCAAACAGCAGTGGTCAAAAAATAAATGCTATCACTTTTTTCAAAATACCCGATAACTTTAAAGCTCTGGATAGGATTGGGCCAGTTAACTTAGTTGCACATATTGAGAAATCTACATTTGGATACAAACCCGAATTGAGGCTAAGAATTGTTGATATAGTTTAGCTTTGGACTTTATAGAATTATGTATAAAAAGTAGTTATTTTAAATAAAAATATTATAATTATTTAATATGAAAAAATTATCACAAGGTTCTATAAAGCTAACAGCTATTATAATATTAGTTTTATTGGTTTTGGTTGTTGGATATTTTGTATTAACAGCAAAAAATTCTCAACCAAAAGTAGTATTATTCCCGGATTCTATTGATGAATATCAGCTAACAAGATCAAGTACGTCAGATACTGAGTGTTTTTTCTTGGAAGAGGATAAGGATATGCTTGATTCTGGGCTAGAGGGTGAGATTTGTTTCCAGAAAACAGAATTCGAATATAGAGATTATTCAAGCAATGTTGTTTCTGGCGAAGTAAAGAGTGTGACAAAAGGGGATGATTTGTTAAAGAAATATTGGATTTATAACAATTCTTCAGAAGTTATAGACGGCAAGTTTTTATTTAGAACGAAGCCATATCGCCATGGCTTGTCTTGGTTTACTAATACTGAAGGCATTGATACTGTACCCTTGAATGGAGAAGTATTAATGATAAGCGTCAGATCACGCCCGATTATTCAAAAGAGGCAACTGGAGATAATGCTGTCACACAATGGTTGTTTAATAAGTATCCTCCAGAACAGTATTAAAATTTTAAAAACCACGTAGGCGTTGCCTACGTGGTTTTTATTTACTACAGTTAACCGTAGTAAGTTGCTTTTATATTTTTTACTATATAGGTTATATCAGATAAGGTATACTGTACTTTAATTATGAATTTTAAATTTCAAATTTTACCTAGCCCGCTGACGCAGTCGGTCAGGGAATGAATTTTGCCTGCCTGCGGTAGGCAGGAATGAACGAATTTTAAATTAAAACATTAAAAATTGAATAAAAATTAAAAATTTTAAATTAAAAATTGTTTTTATGGACATAAAAATCTTTACAGACGGTTCATCAAGTGGAAATCCGGGTCCGGGAGGATGGGGCGCCGTCATTTTGATGGATCAAAATGACGGAAATCCGAAATCCGAAATCCGAAATCCGAAAGTTACGGAATTAGGGGGTGGAGAGAAGAAGACGACTAACAACAGAATGGAACTCAAGGCAGTTATTGAATCACTTCGTTTTATTAAGAGCTATAAGCTAAGAGCTAAGAGCTATGAGCTGGTGGTTTATTCAGATTCCTCCTACGTAATCAACGGTGTCACGAAATGGCTAGACGGTTGGATTGATCGTGATTGGATTAATTCCAAAAAAGAGCCTGTGCAAAACAGAGATTTATGGGAAGAGCTTGTTGATGCAGAAGATGGTTTGGATGTTAAATGGAAGCTTTTGCCGGGGCACAGTGGCGTGACTGGAAACGAGAAAGCAGACGAAATAGCAACATCATTCACTTTTGGTAAACCAAAAAAACTTTTTTCAGGCAGTATTGATGATTATGAATTTGATATAAAAGATATATCACATGACTCTGTAATGAAAAAAGTAAAAGATAATAAAAAGACAAGACAGAAAGGTAAGGCGCACTCATATTTGTCTCTTGTTGAGGGAAAGCTTATGAAGCACTACACATGGAAAGAGTGTGAAGCGCGAGTAAAAGGGAAACCAAATGTGAGATTTAAAAAAGCGCTTAGTCCGGAGGAGGAGCACGAGATAATTCGCTCATGGGGATTCACAAGTGTAGATGGAAAACACTAAAATATTTTACGCAATAATAATATCTTTTTTCTTAGGTACTGCCGGTTATTTCATATTGAATACCGGCATTTTTGTTTCAATTTTTATACTGGTACTCGGTATAAGCATTTTGCTTTTTGTTTTTCTCACAAAGAGTAAGGAAAATTTTATTATTCTTTTTGCTGTGTTTCTTGTTGCTATGTCTTTTGGCTCTATTCGTGCACAGGTAAAAGATTCGCACATTGTGCGTACTCTTGATTCATATATTGGAAAAAATATTGATATAGAAGGAGAGGTGGTGAGGGACGTGAGGATGCGTGGCGCGTATAAGGAGATAATAATAAAAACAAAAGAAGGTGATGGTATAAGGGTGAGTGTTGATCTACACGCTGATGTTGTTTATGGGGATGTGGTTTATATCTCTGGCAAACTTCAAAAGCCAAAGAATTTTGAGACAGATACGGGAAGAGTGTTTGATTATGTGTCTTACCTTGAAAGGAAAAATATTTCTTATCAAATATTTTATCCTGAGATAGAGGTATTGAATCATGATGGTGGTAATAAATTAAAAAAAGTTTTACTCGGTATAAAAAATGGTTTTGTTGGGTCTATATCATCTGTGGTTCCAGAGCCACATGCGTCTTTGGCTGGTGGTATTACTGTTGGGGCCGATGATTCGCTAGGAGATGAGCTGGAAGAGGACCTAAGACGAACGGGAATAATCCACATAGTGGTTCTGTCCGGATACAATGTAACAATTGTGTCTGAATTCTTTATGAAGATGTTCGCTTTTCTTCCTTTTGTCTGGAAGAGCGTGCTTGGAGCGCTTGCGATACTTCTCTTTATGATAATGACAGGTGCTACTGCTACTATTGTGAGGGCTAGTATTATGGCTGGCTTGCTTATTTTAGCTCGTGTGACGGGGCGCACATCAGATGTAATGAGGCTTTTGTTTGTTGCTGGATTTGTGATGGTACTTATTAATCCGTTTGTGCTTTTGTATGATCCATCATTTCAGCTTTCTTTTCTCGCTACGTTTGGATTAATTTTTGGGACACCTTATGTGGAGAGACTATTTAAAGGAATTACAAAATTTGTATCCATAAAGGAGTTCGCCGTATCTACAATTGCTACACAGATTTTTGTGCTTCCTCTTATCTTATATATGACAGGACAGGTTTCTGTGGTGGCGCTAATTGTAAATCTTTTGGTGCTGCCGGTGATTCCGTTTGCTATGTTTATAGGGCTTTTTGTTGGTCTTGTTGGATTTGTTTCTTATGGACTCGCTTTTCCTTTCGGCTTTGTGGAATATGTCGTGCTTGATTATGTTTTTCTTGTGGTGGATATGTTTTCCAAACTTTCTTTTGCTTCAATTTCTATTCCAAATTTTTCAATTTGGTGGATGTTTGGGTTGTATCTACTTTATGGGGCCGTGTGGTATTTATGGAGACAAAAAATAAAAGAATAAAAAAGAATTATTCTGGTATAGGTAAAATTATTAAAAAAAGCCCGACACCGTTCAGCTTGCGCTTACTTGGTGTCGGGCTCGGTTGCCAGCTTGCGAGCTGGCTAGTTGCAGTTGGCGACAGAACGCTCCAGATCGTCGATTGCGTCGATGATCAGGGTCCCGTTTTGGAGGAACCAGCGTGCCTGGTCACATACGACCTCATAGGCGGGTCGTATACCAAGCCCTTTCGGCTCTCCCTTTCTGGTTCTCCAAAACGAAATCGTTTTGGTGAACAGGCCATCGATGTTTCCAAGCCACACGTCGTCATCGGTGACGACCTGTCCCGGCTTCGTTCTGTTCATTCCGAACTCGTGTCGTCCGGATTGAGAGATGAGAGAACTGAGACGGGACAGCTTCTTGGCCAAAGGGCTTTCGTCGCCGTAGTTGGCCAGATCCAGCTTTCTGTCGTCGTGCCAGGACGAGACTGCGTTGAAGAACGCAACGAGTCCAGACAACGGGTCTCGCATCGACATTGCCGAAGCAATGTCCTGCTTGAGTACCCGGAGTTCCGGAAGGATTTTCTGGACCCTCGAGCCCAGAACGTTGACTGCAGCTCGTGAAAACAGGTTTTTGATGGACTGTAGCATTCTTACCCCACCTCGCGGGGTAGTGTGTAGGTGCATGAGTGCTAACTCCAGTTAACCTTTGAATTAGGACAGTTAGAATTAATAGATTAGAAGAATTAATTTTAATTGTCATGAAGAAGAAATTTCATCATCTTTCTTTTGAGGAAAGATTTGTAATTGAGAAGTTGTTTGT